>OFMC01001517.1_pt1 | contig 17438 bp, 8 predicted proteins | sample 1541271 | NCBI WGS metagenome assembly OFMC01 (sample SAMN04209252, study PRJEB22552) | human gut metagenome | biome: gut; material: feces | host: Homo sapiens | place: USA: Oklahoma | reverse complement strand
GCGACCGCCGGACGCTGCTGACCGACCGCAGTCAGGTGGATTCGCTCGATGCGCTCTTCTCGCGCTTCGAGCGGGTGCATATCTTTTCGGGACACGCTCACCGGACGCTCTATACGCAGGACGCCGACTACCCGCGTTTCGACCAGTACGTGCTGCCCGCCACGTCGGGCGACATGTGGGTGGCGAACAACGATTTTCAGGCGTTGTGCCCCGACGGCAGCGATGCGGGGTTCGTCGTGGCGAGCGTCGACGGCGGAAAGTTGCGCTGCGACTACCGCACGCATCTCTACGGCCGCAAGGTGTTGCGTGCCTACGATATGAATGCCGTGGGCGAATACTACCGTAACGACAGTCTCGTCCGCGTGCAGCGACGGCTCTATCCCGACCGTGCCGACTACGGTCGCGAGGAGTATGCGAACTGCGTCTACGTCAACTATTGGGGGTATCTGCCGGGGCATCGGGTCGAACTGTTCGAGGAGGGGCGCTCGCTCGAAGTCGTGCAGGTCGAAGACGGAGACCCGCTCTACAACATCAGCCACTACCTGCCCGAACTGGCGCGGAAACCCGTCTTCAAGAAGGGCGATGCCAGGGTCGTCAGCCACCACATGTTCGCCGCCAGGGCGCGGACGGCGACGGCTCCCGTCGAAATCCGGATTACGGATGCCGACGGCGTTCTCCTGCACAGGGAGACGCTCGAACGTCCCAAGAAATTCGACAAGGAGGCGCGGTAATCTCTCCGTTCTTTTTTGAATATTGCTAATCGGTTGTTTTATATCCGATTAGCGATATTTATACCCGATTTGTTGAAACGTTACAACTAAAACGAACTCTGTTGCGATCAGAATTGTCTGATTTTAATAAATTATATTCCTTATTGGAACGTTTCAATTTTTCGATTTTTTTCATACCTTTATGAATCGACTAACCAATTCACATTACTAACCAAACACTTATCGTATGATCCGAAACTTACTACCATGGACGGCGGGGTGCCTTTTGGCGGCATTCGCCGTGTCGTCGTGCGAGAGCGACGACGTCGACTACGGACCCATTTCGGCGGCTATCGAGATCGGCGTGGAGGAGGTTACGCCGAGCTCCGCGAAGATCAGGCTGACGACCGAACAGGAGAACGTGGCCTCCTACAAGATCGTCAAGCCGACGCCGATCTCCGAATTCGAGTATGCGGCCCACGACGCCATCGACCGTCTGGCCTTCATCGAGGAGCGCGGCGAAGCGGCCGGGGCTCCTTTCGAGCAGACGTTGGCCGGCCTGATGCCCAAGGTGGAGTACTCCTTCGCCGTGGTGGGACTCGACGCCTCCGGCCAGCGGATTACGGCTCCCACGTTCGCACGTTTCACGACCGCTTACGCTTCGTCGCTGGTCGAAGCCCGCTTCGAGACGAATCCCGACGAGACCTTCACCTTCACGGGCAAGATCACGCCGAACGCTTACACGGTCTCCTACCGCTACATTTTCGACAGCGACCACAACGAAGCCACCGAGGCCGAGCTCAGGGCGCTGCTCGAAGCCGGCGGCAGCGGCGTGAAGACCGACAAGGGCGTCAAGGAGCTGGAACTCGTCAAGTCGGACAAGGCGGGCGTCACGCTGGCCGTTCTCTCTTATGACGATGCGAACCGTCCGGGCGAATTCACCAGTACGTTCGTTTCGACCGAGGACATGGCGTCGGTGATCGTCGACGGCAAGGAGACGCAGCTGGCCCGTCCGACCGAGGGCGTCGACATCTTCGAAGGAAAGGTCGCCGTGCCGGCCAAGTCCGGGTTTACGGTCGAAATCAACAAGGTCGCCTACGGATTCGCACCTTACAGCGGCAACGGCGGCGTGGGCAAGGTCGAGAACATGATGTCGGCCGCACCCTATTACAGCAGCAGTACGATCGCCGATTCGCGCGGTTACGACTGCAAGATGGCCGTAGGGCGGATGGCCGCGACGGCCGACGGCGGCAATGATTTCTGGACGAATCTTTCGGAGGATGCACAGATCCTCGTCCGCGTCGATCTGACTTATGCCGACGGCACGCCGCGCTATTGGTTGGAACTGGTCGAGGCCGACGACCCGAATCTGCTGCTCGAACAGAATTTCGATCTCTTCGTCTGGGGCGGCGACTATACGTTGGCCTCCGGCGGCAAGGGAACCGCGCCCATTGCCGACAGCGAATCGGCGGCCGACCTCGACGGTACGGAAGAGGGTACCAAGGGCGGTGCGACCTACACGACTCCCAAACCCGATATTTGGAGCACGGCGGACGGTGCCGCCGACGGCGATGTGATCGCCGGCGATCTCTATCTGAAAAACCGGAATATGACGGGGTGGGAAGTCCGCCGCATCGCCGAGCATCCCGGGACGGTGCGTCTGAACAAGTCTGCATCGGGCTCTCATAAGTACAGCGGTTATCTCAAAACGCCGAAACTGGCTGCCCTGACCGCCCCGACGAACATCACGCTCGAATTCGATATTTGCCGTTTCGCGGGCGACGGCGATATTTACATCACCGTCGAGGGCGCCGGAACGTATACCGCAGCTGCGGTCAATATCGACGGCGCTGCCGCCGCGACGACCGTCGCCGCTTCGGGAACGGATTTCGTAGTGACGAACGACTTGTGCTCGAAGCAGGCCAATACCGTAATAAACAAGCCGTGGTCGCATGTCGAGTTGTCGATCGCCGGTGCGACGGCCGAGACGCAGATCAAGTTCGACGGTTCGAGAGGCAAGGACTCCGCGTCGGATCGCTGTCTGTTGGATAACATCAAAATCACGAAGTAATCCGTCTACTTAACAAGACCTGTCATGAATAAAATCAAGCATATAATCGTCCGTAGCGTACTCGTCGTCCTGCTCGTAGCAGTAGGGGGGGGGGAATTTGTACGCGCAGAAATCGCAGCTTAGCGGTACTGTAAGCGATGCGGAGAATACCCCGCTCGTAGGCGCCTCGATCATCGTCGAGGGAACGCATGTCGGTACTACGACCGACGCCGACGGAGCCTTCCGCCTTCCTGCCGCTCCGGGGCAGCGACTCACCGTCTCCTATCTGGGTTACAAGTCCAAAACCGTAACCGTCGGCAGCAGGACCTCGCTGGACATCATACTCGAAAGCGACAATTCACTCATCAACGAAGTCGTGGTCGTCGGCTACGACACGCAGAAAAAGGTCAATCTGACCGGTTCCGTCGCGTCGGTCTCGGCCGAAGACCTCGCCAACCGTCCCATCGTATCCTCGTCGACCGCTCTCCAAGGCATCGCCCCCGGCGTGACCGTTACCACGCAGAGCGGAGCTCCGGGCGGCGACGGCGGCATGATCCGCGTGCGCGGTATCGGAACCTTCGGCGGTTCGAGCGCCGCGCCGCTGGTGCTCATCGACGGGGTGGAGGGCAGCCTCGATGCCGTCGACGCCACGCAGATCGACCAGATTTCGGTGTTGAAGGACGCCGCCTCGTCGGCCATCTACGGTTCGCGTGCGGCCAACGGCGTCATCCTCGTGACGACCAAGCGCGGCAAGAAGGGGCAGACGTCGGTCACCTACCGCGGTTACGTCGGCTGGCAGTCGCCCACCGACACGCCCGAAACGGTCAGCGCCGAGGAGTACATGATCCTCAGTCGCGAAACGTCGTTCAACGACGGCAAGGAGTCGATCTATACCGACGACTACATCGCCCGCTACCGCGAGAACAACCGTATCGATCCCGACAACTATCCGCTCACCGACTGGCAGGACCAGATTCTCACCGGATCGGGATTCACCCACAACCACAATCTCTCGCTGACGGCCAGCACCGAACGCGTGCGCGTCATGACCTCGTTCGGCTACCTCGACCAGAAGGGCATCATCAAGCGCACCGACTACCAGCGGTACAACGTGCGCAACAACATGAACATCGACTTCTCGGACAAGCTCTCGATGCGCTTCGACGTTTCGTTCGTCAACGGCGACCGCCGCCGCATCCCGCAGCAGAATACGCTGTTCAACTACATGAACACGCGCGACCCGCTGATCCTGTCGCGCTGGTCGACGGGCTACTGGGCCGGTCTGTCGGGCGGCAGCACCAACGTCCTGCCGACGCTCGAAGGCGAGGGAGGCAACGTGAAGAACAACACGATCCGCCTGAACGGAGCTGTGACGCTCACCTTCAAGCCCGTCAAGTGGCTGACGCTCGAAGGCATGGTCGCCCCGCGCTACGTGACGACCAACAACCATACCTTCGTCAAGAAGATGAAATTCTACTCCGACGCCTTCGGCACGGTGTCGAACAGCTCCAACGTCGCGTTCAACTACCTCGACGAGTCGGCCAACCGCTCGTTCTACGGCAACTACCAGTTCACGGCCGCCTTGCAGCATACCTTCGCGCAGAACCACAATTTCAAACTGTTGCTGGGCGCTTCGCGCGAGACCTACGACAACAAGACCCTTTCGGCGCACCGCGAGGACTTCGCCTATCCCGATTACGAGGTGATCGGCGCCGGCGCCGACAACGAGACGAAGGACAACGGCGGCGGTCATGCGCAGTGGGCGTTGCAGTCCTTCTTCGGCCGTCTGAACTACAATTTCAAGGAGCGTTACCTTTTCGAGGCGAACGTCCGTTTCGACGGCTCGTCGCGTTTCGCCAAGGGGAATCGCTGGGGTATCTTCCCCTCGTTCTCCGGAGCGTGGCGTCTGACCGAGGAGCCTTTCATGCAGGATGTACGCCGGACGCTGAGCGAATTTAAGATCCGCGCCTCCTACGGCCAGTTGGGCAACCAGAACATCGGCTCGAACTATCCCACGATCCAACAGCTGGACGTCAGCTCGATTTCGGTCAACGACGTCATCACCCCGATCGTCACGCAGACGACGCTGGCCAATCCCGACATTACCTGGGAATCGACCGAAATGTACGACGTGGGTATCGACGCCACGCTTTTCGACAAGCTGAGCGTCACGGCCGACTGGTATTACAAGAAGACCCACGATATTCTGCTTACGCTCGATATCCCGTCGATCATCGGTCTCGGCGCCCCCTATCAGAATGCCGGAATGGTGCGCAACGTGGGTTGGGAGGTCGCCGTCGGGTATCATAACAAGTGGCGCGATTTCTCGTTCGGCGTCGAGGCCAACCTGTCGGACGTGGTCAACAAGATCATCGACATGAAGGGCACCACGGGCGGCAGCGGCGCGATCCGCAATCAGGAGGGATCGGCCATCAACTCGATCTACGGGCTCAAATGCGTGGGAATGGCCCGCACGCAGGAGGAGGCCGACTGGGTGAACGAGAACTGTCCGCAGTACGGCGTGACGACCAAGCCCGGCGATCTGATCTATGCCGATATGGATGACAGCGGTACGATCGACGATAAGGACATGACGATCATCGGCAGCACGGTGCCGCGCTATACCTACGGCGTGAATCTCAGCTTCGGATGGAAAGGATTGAATCTGAGTGCCTTCTTCCAGGGTGTCGGCAAGGTCGACGGCTATCTGAGCTCCTATTACGTGCAGCCCTGCCAGCAGGGCGGAACCTTCCGCAAGGAGCATCTCGACCGCTGGAACGAGACGAATCCCAACGGCAAGTATCCCCGTCTGACGATGACCGACGCCAACAACTGGAAGCAGTCGTCGTTCTGGATGCGCAGCGCGGCCTATTGCCGTCTGAAAAATATCCAGCTGAGCTATACGCTTCCCAGAACATGGCTGAAAAAGCTGCGCATGAAGTCGGCGATGGTCTTCGTCAATGCGCAGAACCTCTTCACGATCACCGATTTCTATCAGGGCTTCGATCCCGAGGTGGCCTATTCGGGATCGGGCGACGGCGTGGAACTGGGCGCCGTGGCCTACAACTATCCGCAGGTGAAAGTAGTTACGATGGGTGTCGAACTGAAATTCTAAAAAAGCAGAATCATGTTAAAGAAAATAATCTATCTGATCGTATCGGGCGGCCTGCTGCTGTCGGGCTGCTCGCTGGATTACGAACCGCTCAACGGCCCCTCGTCGGGATCGTTCCCCGCGAGCGAGGAGGAGGCGATGGCAGGGCTCTACGCCGCCTACAAGGGGTTGGCGAACATGACGGTCAAGGAGACCCCCTTCCCCATGCGGATCAACGACTGCATCAGCGACATCGGCACCTACCGTACGGGTGCAGGCAATCAGATCAAGGCGATGAGCTCGACGCTGACGGCCGACAACACGATGTGCGAGAAGGTATACAAGACGGTCTACAAAATCGCCGGCCGCGTGCATCTGGTGCTGGACAATCTGGACAGACTGCGGGGCGTCATCCCCGAAGACAGGTTCAACCAGATCAAAGCCGAGCTGCTCTGTATCCGCGCCTATTACTACGACTTGGGGTGCCAGTTCTACGGCGACATCCCCTTCATCGACCACCAGCTCGATCTGGACGATTACTCCGACTATCCGCGTATCCCGCGCGAGCAGGTGACCGCGCGGCTGTTGCAGGATCTCGACGACGACCTGCTCGATTACCTGCCCGTGCAGTGGAATCCGGGCACCTACGGTACGACGCGCATCGGCCGTGTGGCCGCCTACGCCCTCAAAGCGCGCATCGCGCTGAACTGGGGGTTGTGGGAGGAGGCCGCACGCTGTTCGAAGATCGCCACGACGCTCGCCGAGGGCGTCTACGATCTCGAACCGCTCGACTGCACCTACTACGCTACCCACGCCGACGGCGAACCTTCGGCGGCGAACCTATTCGGATTCGCCGGCCAGACCAGCCGCGAATGGTTGTGGGCGATTCAGTATAACCGTCTGATCAACTACACGTCTGCCACCTACTATGAAGCGCCTCGTATCCACGGCGGTTGCAGCTGGCTCGGCCCGTCGCAGGCGATGGTCGACACCTTCCAGTGCACCGACGGCAAGCCGATCACCGAATCGCCGCTCTACGACTGGCAGAATCCGTGGGCGAACCGCGATCCGCGTCTCGATCTGTTCTGTCTGCGTCCCGACACCCGCTTGTGGGGAGTCCAGTACGACACCGACGTGCGTGTCGAAAAGGTGAAGGACTACAACCAGTCGACGGCGGGCAAAGAGGTGCTCATCAGCAACGCCGACGCCGTGGGCAACAAGAGCGAGTATGCGGCCAACGGCAGCAAGGGGCCCGGCGGTTATCTGTGGCGCAAGTACTCCGACAAGGGGATGATGGGACTGGTCAACGGTACGAAGACGGAGGACGACATCAATGCGGGAATCATCCGTTTCGCCGAACTGCTGCTCATCGAGGCCGAGGCCAACATCGAGTGGGACGGCGGCGATCTGGCGATCGCCGAGGCGAACATCAACCGGGTGCGCGCCCGTGTGAACATGCCTCCCGTGACCGACCGTTCGCGCGAGGGCTTGCGCAAGGCGCTGCGCTACGAGCGCAAGGCCGAACTGTGCAACGAAGGGTTCCGCTGGTTCGACATCCGCCGCTGGAAGATCGCTTCCAAGGCGGTCAACGGCCCGATGTACGCTCCGGGGTATTCGACGGTGCAGAATCCGGGAAACTACATCTCCAACGTCAGGCCTTCGTTCGACGACGACTGGGTGGTGACTTACGATCTTTCCGATACGTGGGACGGCAAGACGGGCAACCTGCGCGTGTTCCAGACGATGGTCTTCAATCCCGAAAAGGATTACCTCTGGCCGATCCCCTACACCGAGCTGGTGACGAATCCGGCGATCGGCGTCGAAAACCAGAATCCCGGTTATTGACGGCGTTCCATCGGTGCGGAGTCCGCTTTCGGGCGCTCTCCCGCACCGGTTTTTACCGATGAACAGTATAAATTTCAATAAACATGTATATGAGAACCAGATATTTCATTGCGGGCATTCTGCTTCTGGCGCTCTTCGCGGGATGTTCGTCGGATTCCGGCGAAGGCGACGCGCCCGGCGGCGGTTCGGGCGATCTCTACGGCTACGTTCGGGACGCTTCGGGGAGTGCGATCGAGGGGGTCGTCGTCTCCGACGGCTACACCTGTACGGTCACCGGCGCCGACGGACGCTATGCGATGCAGCGGCATCCGAACGCCTATTACGTCTACTATTCGACGCCGGCCGACTGCAAGGTCGAGGTCGACCCCTCGACGGGACTGCCGCTGTTCTACCAGAAGATCAGGAAATCGCAGCCGCAGTACGATTTCACTCTTACCCGTCAGGCCGAGGAGACGAAATTCCGCATGCTGGCCATCGGCGACCCGCAGGTGACCACCACGGCGCAGGTCTACCGTTTCGAGACGGAGACCGTCGCCGACATCAACTCCTACGTGGCGGCCCAGACGGACGGACTGCCCACCTATGCGATCACGCTGGGCGACATCGTGGGCAACAAATGGGAACTCTATCCCGATATGGTCAAGGCGATGGCGCGGAGCAAGACGTCGGTTCCCGTCTTCCAGACGATCGGCAACCACGACCACGAGTTTCCGCAGGTGACCGACCTCTCGGCGCAGCGTAGATACGAAGCCTCGTTCGGGCCGGTCAACTACTCCTTCACGCGGGGCGACGTCCACTTCGTCTCGATGGACGACATTATCCACAAGGCGACGGGCAGCGATGCCTACACGAGCGGTTTTCTCGACTGGCAGTTCGAGTGGCTGAAACAAGATCTGAGCTATGTGCCCAGGACGTGCGCCGTGGTGCTGTGCGTCCACATTCCGTTCCGCGGCGGATTCAACGGCGCGGGCGAGACCTATTTCGACGAGGTGCTGGAGCTGCTGGCGCAGTTCGACCGGGCGTGGATCTTCTCGGCGCATACGCACAACAACAAGACGAACTACACGCACACGGTCGGTTCGAAAAAGATCCGCGAGTATATCCTCGGGACGTCGTGCGGCGCGTGGTGGCACGGTACGGTCTGCACCGACGGAGCGCCCAACGGCTACGGCGTCTTCGAGTACGACGGCACGTCGCTCACGAACATGATCTACAAGCCGACACGCTACGACGAGACCTTCCAGATCCGTCTCTACAACGGCGAAGACGTCTTTACGGGCGGTACGGCCAAGTCGTGGAAGTTCGATCTGCAACAGCCGAAGAACCGGCTGATGGCCAACGTCTGGAACGCCGACGATACGTGGACGATCGAGGTCTACGAGAACGGCGTGAAGACGGGCGACATGGCGAAGAAATCGATGATCGATCCGTGGTCGTCGGCCTATTTCTGCGGCTTCTGCGGTTTGAAGGAGAGCTACGCCAGCAAGAACGACCATATCTTTTATTATACGGTCAAGAGTCCCGGTGCCGCGCTGCGCGTCGTGGCGCGCGACGGTTACGGCAACGTCTTCGAGCAGACCGAGATCACGACGCCGCTCGAAGCGGACTATCCCGACGCCTATTGACCGCTCGCTACGGTCGGTAGTATTTAGTTCCAGCGAAGGAGGCCCGGCGATCCGCCGGGCCTCTGGCGTAATTGGGCGGGATGTCGCGCTCCTCCCGTTTCCTCGCCGGATGGGGCGTTATTGTTCGAACGCTACGACCTTCGCCCGTATCGCCGTGAGGGTGATCCCTCCGGCGAGCGCCGTGATGCGCAGGGCAGGTGCGGCGTCGTGGAGCAGCACCTGGTGCGTGACGGTGCGCTTGTCGGGGACGTCGAGCGTGAAGGTTTGGCCGCCCAGCTCGATGCGGGCGCTACCTTCGGCTTCCAGTTCCAGGTAGAGGGCGCCGAAGGGTACGGCGGGCAGCTGCCGTTTCGGGACGATGCTCTGCCCCTCGCCGAGGCGGATCGCGCCCTCGTCGGCCGATGCGGGGAGCACGAACCCGTCGGCCCGTGCGTACTCGGCGAGCAGCCGGCCCTGCCCGCGGTAGTCGGGCGCCAGGAAATCGGTCGAGACGAAATCGATGTCGTGGCGGTTGATCCGGTCGAAATGCACGAACTTGTCGGCGTGCGATTCGCACATCAGCCCCGCTGCCTTGACCCGTGCGACCTGACGGGAGTAGTCCGCTTCGTCGAAGCGGGTGGCGCTGACGGCCACGATGACGTCGCCCAGCGCCTCGATCCGTTCGAACGTGGTCTGGTAGAGAATGCCCATCAGCCGCACGTCGTCGATGCCGGTGCGGCGGATGACGTCGTTCGCGCGGTTGTTGGAGGTGACGACGTAGCGGTCGCGTCCCAGTGCGGCGTCGGCCGCGGCGACGATGTCGCGGTAATGCCGTCCCGTCGGGTCGTAGAGTTTCGGCTCGATGAAGGTGTAGAGTCCGTTGCGGGCGCACTCGGCCAGATACTCTTCGAGCGTGGGGATGCGCGTCCGGCGGGCGGGGTCGGCGGCTTTGAGGATGTAGTCCGACCGCAGCTCTCGGAGCGTCTTGCCGGCGACTGCGACCGGTTCCGACAGCGGTGTGCCGTCGGCATGCAGGCAGGTGCGGTTGAGCGTGCTGTCGTGCATGACCACCAGCGCCCCGTCGGCCGAAAGCCGCACGTCGGTCTCGATGGCGCCGAATCCCGCCGCCTTTGCCAGCCGGATGGCTTCCAGCGAGTTTTCGCCCGCTACGGTGCTGCGCATGTTCACGCCGCGGTGGGCGATGAACACCCGTTTGCGGGGGCGTGCCGCGGAGTCGGCGGGGGTTTGGCACAGGGCCGTCGCACTCCATGCGAGTGCGGCGAAAAGGAACAGGAGCATATTTTTCATGGTCGGAAATTTGTCGCCGGTGGCGGGTTGTCGTTGGTTTTCTCTCTTTGTTTTCTCGCTTCGGCACAGCCTGAACAAGTTCGGCTCTGCGCTCGGCTTAACGAAAACGTTCACAAAGATAATACGAAGCGGGTTCAGAGACAAATATATTTGTCTCTGTCGCGGGGGCGTTCCATCGGGTCGGACGCGTGCTTCGGCGGAGTTGCCGCAAAGGAGGTTCGGATTCTGTCCCGAGCTTTTGTCCGGAGAGGGCTGCAATCCGGAGAAAAAGGTAACATCGAATGAAAAAAAAGTTATCTTTGTAGTATGGACGGTTCGGAAAATAGGGATTGCGGTCTTTTTACTGTTCTTTTCGAACAGTACAGGGAGCCCTTTACGCGCTTCGCCAACTCGTTCGTCAGGGATCGCGCCGTTTCGGAGAACCTCTTCGTGGACGCGCTGGTCGATTACTGGCAGCGGCGCGGTTCGCTGCCCGAAGATACGAACGTCCCGGCCTATCTGCTCACGTCGGTGCGCAACAAGGCGCTCAATCACCTGCGCCATCAGCGTATCCGCGAACGGTCGTCCGACGAGCTGATGCGCCGTGCCCGCAGCGAACTGGACTTCCGTATCTCCTCGCTCGAAGATTTCACCACGCAGTCGCTCTTTTCGTCCGAGATTCATGAAATCGTCCGGCAGACGCTTGCCGAGATGCCGGCCCAAACGCGCCGCATCTTCGAGATGAGCCGCTTCGAGAACCGCCGCAATACCGAAATCGCCGCCGAACTGAACCTTTCGATCAAGACCGTCGAATTCCATATCGGCAAGGTACTCAAAGTACTGCGCGTGCGACTGAAAGACTATCTGCTTTTCTTTTTCGTATTTATTTTGCGTTGAGGCGGATTTCCCGTTAGGGTATTTCCCGCCGTGCGTGTTATTACAGATAGAAGCGCCCGCCTCCGGTGCGGCGCCATAGTGAAGATGTGTATGGAACGTGACCTGTTATATCGCTATTTCGACGGCGACACGACCCCCGACGAGGAGCGGCGGATCATGGAGTGGGCGGAGGCTTCGCCCGAAAATTACCGTCTCTACCTCGAAGAGCGGCGGTTGTGGTGCGCATTGTTGCTCCATGCCGGACGACGGACGGTGCGCCGTCCCGCGCTCTGGCGACGGTTGGCGGCATGGCGTGTGAGCGGTGCGGCGGCCTGCATCCTGCTGCTGGTCGGCCTTGCGGGAATCTTCTTCGGGGGCCGCATGTTTCCCGACGAGCGGATGCAGCAGGTGGTCGTTCCCGCCGGACAGCGTGTCGAGCTGCGGCTCGCCGACGGTACGAAGGTGTGGCTCAATTCGAAGAGCCGGTTGGAGTATCCGTCGTCGTTCGGACGGCGTTCGCGTCGGGTGACGCTCTGCGGCGAGGGCTATTTCGAGGTGGCGCACGATGAGCGCAAGCCGTTTGTCGTCGAGACCGGGCAGTACGACGTACGGGTGCTCGGTACGACCTTCAACGTCTATGCCTACGACAACGACCGTGCGGCGTTCGAGACGGCGCTGATGGAGGGGTCGGTCGAGGTTTCGTCGCGCAGCGACGCTTCGCAGCGGCTCGTGCTGAAACCCAACGAGGCGGCCGTCATGGCCGCCGACGGCCGCCTCGTGCGGACGCGCCTGACCGATATGGGGCGTTTCCGCTGGACCGAAGGGCTGATCTGTCTCAACGACGTTCCCTTCGGCGAGCTGCTCGAACGTTTCAGCGACTACTACGACATCCGCATCCTGCTGAAAAATCCCAAACTCTACGACGTGCGCTGTACGGGCAAGTTCCGTCAGAGCGACGGCATCGACTACTCGCTGCATGTGTTGCAGCGCTTCGTTAACTTCCGTTACACGCACGACGAAGAGCGGCATACGATCGAAATCCGATAAACGCCGTCTGCCGGACGGCGGAACATGAAACCGATTGAAAAACCAACGTTTTCGTTAAGCCGAGCGCAGAGCCGAACTTGTTCAGGCTATGCCGAGGCGAGAGAACGAAGAGAGAAAACCAACGTTTTCGTTAAGCCGAGCGCAGAGTCGAACTTGTTCAGGCTATGCCGAGGCGAGAGAACGAAGAATGAAATTCAACCTGAACTCCCGATAGCCTATGAAGTAGAACGATCCCGAAAAAAAGAGACGGAGCGATGCGCCAACACCGCCCCGTCCGGCAGACTAACACCTGCGACTTACCTATCCAAGTATTAATCTTTTATTCTGCAAAAGTATGAATAAAAACGCCAGTGTCGGCATCCCGATGAAAAAAATATGCGGGCGCCTGACCAGAATCCTGTGTACCTGTGCGGTTTTCGTGTCGCTGACAGGTGCGGCCTACGCCCAGAGCGCTCCGGTGACGCTCGACAGGAAAAAAGCTCCCGTCAGGGAGATTCTCAACGAAATCGAACGGCAGACCGACTACCTGTTCGTATACAGCAGCGAACAGGTCGATTTCAGCGTCTCGGTAATCGCGCACGACGAACCCGTGCAGACGGTGCTCCGACGTATCTTCGAGGGCACGCCGATCCGTTTCACGCTCGAAGGAAAACATATCGTGCTGCGCAGGCAGCCTCAAACGGCCGCGAACGCCGCCGCGGCTTCGCCCGCGAAACAGACCGTCACGGGTACGGTGACCGATACGGCCGGCAAACCCGTCGTCGGCGCCACGGTGCTCGTCAAGGGCGGCACCGTCGGTACGACGACCGATGTCGACGGACGCTTCTCGCTCACGATCCCCGCCGGCAGTCCGCTCGAAGTGTCGTTCCTGGGCTATGCCCGGCAGGAGATCGCCACGGCCGGCCGCACGTCGCTCGACATCCGTCTGGAAGAGGACGCCGCGACGCTCGACGAAGTGGTGGTCGTGGGCTACGGTACGATGAAGCGGCGCAATTTGGTCGGAGCCGTGGATCAGGTCGACAGCCGGGTGATCGGCGACCGCTCGAACGGCAATCTGGCGCGCTCGCTTCAAGGCGAGCTGCCGGGCCTGAACATCTCCTTCTCCGACAGCAAGCCGTCGCGTTCGGCGTCGTTCAACGTCCGCGGCGAGACTTCGATCGGAGCGGGCGGCAATGCGCTGGTGCTCATCGACGGCGTGGAGGGCAGCATGGATGCGATCAACCCGCAGGACGTGGAGTCGGTCTCGGTGCTCAAAGATGCCTCGTCGACGGCCGTATACGGTGCGCGCGGCGCCTTCGGCGTGGTGCTGGTCACGACCAAGAGCCCCAAGCGGGGTGCCCCCGAGATCAACTACAACGGTTCGGTCACCTTCAACCGCCGCACGGTGATTCCCGACGTCATCACCGACGGCCTGACGTGGGTCAACTGGTGGAAGGATTCGTACAACGGTTATTACAACGGCTCGAAATCCCTGCTCAGCCATATCGACAGTACGGTGCCCTATTCGGAGGCGATCTATCAGGAGTTGATCCGGCGGCAGGCTGACCCGTCGCTTTCGCGGACCACGACGTTGGAGGGCGATTCGATGTTCGGATGGGCCTACATGGAGTCGACCGACTGGCTGGACCTGTTCTACAAGGACTGGAACCTCTCGCACGAGCACAACCTCTCGATTTCGGGCGGCAACGAGAATGCCGATTATTATGTGTCGGGCCGTTTCTACGACATGGACGGTATCTACCGCGTCGGCGACGAATCCTACAAGAAATACGATCTGCGTGCCAAGGGTTCGCTGAAAATCCGCCCCTGGTTCAAGGTGACGAACAACACCTCGCTGGCGATCATCGACCAGCACGAACCCAAGCACTCGCGCAACAATTTCGCCGTGCAGCGCGCGATCAACCATGCCGCCATGCCGCTCTCGCCGGTGAAGAATCCCGACGGCTCGTGGACGACGGCCGCCGCCATTTCGGGCTACGCCGCCTTCTCGGAGGGAACCTCCTACCGCAACAACGACTATGTCTATTTCCGCAACAAACTCTCGGCCGATATCGACATCGTCAAGGAGGTGTTGAAAGTGCAGGCCGACTACTCCTACAACTATACGACCCGCAAACGGATCGACGTTCAGAATCCGGTCAAATATTCGAAGAAGCCGGGTGTCTATCTGCTCGAATCGGAGTCGGCCGGTGCGTCGCTGTCGCAGGTGGACTACGACACGCGCTACCAGGCGGCCAACGCCTACCTGACCTATACGCCCAAACTCGGCGCCGACCACGATCTGACGGTGCTGGCCGGCTGGAATATCGAGGATCAGGTCTACAAGACGCTCACCGTTTCGCGCACGGGTTTCGTCACGCCCAACAAGCCCTCGTTCTCGCTGATGAACGGCGTGGCGGAGAACCCCACGGCGGGCGGAAACGCCTGGTCGTACGTCGGCGCCTTCTACCGTGTCAATTACGGCTACAAGGGGAAGTATCTGGTCGAGGTGAGCGGCCGCTACGACGGATCGTCGAAATTCCCGATCCACTCCAAATGGGGCTTCTTCCCCTCGGCGTCGGTGGCGTGGCGCATCTCCGACGAGCCGTGGATGGGCTGGTCGCGCCGCGCGCTCGACAACGCCAAGATCCGCCTTTCGGCCGGTTCGATGGGCAACGGCAACGTGAGTCCCTATTCGTATACCTCCGAGATGACGGTCTCGACGGCCGACGACATCGTACTGGGCGGGTCGTATCCCTCCTATACGTCGGTGGGCAGTACGGTGCCCGTGTCGCTGACGTGGGAGAAGTCGACGACCTACGACGTCGGCCTCGACCTCGATTTCTTCAACAACCGTCTCTCGGTCAGCGGCGACTACTATCGCCGCTACACCACCGACATGTATACGGCCAGCGTCGCGCTTCCGGCCGTCTACGGAACGGGTTCGCCGAAGGGTAACAATGCCGAGATGAAGACCGACGGCTGGGAGCTGTCGCTCTCGTGGCGAGACTCGTTCAAACTGGGTGGAAAACCGTTCGATTACAGCATCAAGGCGATGGTGTGGGACAGCAAGTCTGTCATTACCAAGTATGTCAACGATACCGGTTCGCTGGGAACCGTCAAAGGCTTTATCGAGAACGGCGGTTCGCCCTCCTCCTACTATGTCGGCATGACCGTCGGCGAGATCTGGGGGTACACCGTGGCCGGTCTGTTCCGCGATCAGGCGGACATCGACTCTTCGGCCATTCACGACTTCGTACAGGCGTCGGACAAGGTGACGCGCCCCGGGCAGGTCAAGATCGCCGATCTGGACGGCAACGGCTTCATCGATCCGGGCAATTTCGCCGTCGACGACCACGGCGACCTGCGCATCATCGGCAACCAGTCGCCGCGTTACCGCTACGGCGTGAATCTCTCAGCCCGCTGGAACGGCATCGGATTGTCGGTCTTCCTGCAAGGCGTCGGCGCGCGGGACTGGTATCCGGGTTCCGATGCGGGCATGTTCTGGGGAAAATACGGCCGGCCGTTCTTCGCGCTCATACCGAGCATCCATAACTACACGGACGACATGTACAGCGCCGAGCGCAACAACTGGGATACGGCCTACTGGCCCCGCATGACGACCTACCAGTCGAACGGGACGAAGAACTGGACGCGTCTGCTCGAAATCCCCAATACGCGCTACATCCAGAGCGCGGCCTACCTGCGCGTGAAGAATATCCAGCTCGACTATTCGTTCCCGAAGCACATCTGTTCGGCCATTCGGCTGCAAGGGCTGAAAATCTACGTGAACGCCGAAAATCTCTTCACCTTCACGCCGCTGCACAAGTACGCTCCCAACTTCGATCCCGAAGGGCTGTCCTACGACTCGGACTTCGCATCCGCAGCGGACGGATACACCTATCCGATCCTGAAAAGCGTGACCGTCGGGGTCAACATCACATTCTAACGCAAGGAGGACTATACAATGAAAAACCATATCGCAATTCTGATCGGTGCGCTGGCTCTCTGTTCGTGCGAAGACTATCTGACGCAGGAGAACCCCAACAAAATCGAGAGCGAGTACTACTTTACCGACGAATCGTCGCTCGAAATCTATACCAACGGTTTCATCCGCAGCTTCGCCACGGCGATCAAGAGCTTCGTCGACGGCGACAAGAATGCCGACACGCACTCGTGGGACGGTCAGGCCGCCTATTTCATGGACAACTATTCGGCCGACGACGCGACCAACTGGACGACGAGCAACTGGTCGCAGCTGCGTTCGATCAACTACTATCTCGACAATATGCGCAATGCGGTGGCTTCGGACGCGATCCTCGACCATTACGAGGGCGTGGGGCGTTTCTTCCGCGCGCTGTTCTACATCAACAAGGTGCAGACCTTCGGGGCGGTTCCGTGGTACGACACGTCGATCGACGCGACCGACAGGGAGGCGCTCTTCAAGGATCGCGACAACCGTGAATTCGTCGCATCCAAAATCCTCGAAGATCTCGACTACGCCTGCACCTACTGCCTGACCTCGGACAAATACAGGGTGCGCGCGTCGTACATCCACCGTTACGTGGCCCTCGCTCTTAAAGCGCGTTTCTGCCTCTACGAAGGGACGATGCGCAAGTACCACGCGGTCGACCCGTCGACCGGACGGGCGTGGACGAAGGACGAGAGCCGGTTCTATCTCGGCGAGTGCGTCAAGGCCTGCGAGGCGATCATGGGCGACGGCGTCTATAAACTCACGGACGACCCTGCGAAGCGGCAGACGCAGTATCGCGACATGTTCACCAACGCCGATGCCTGCGGCGTCTATACCGACGAATTCATCTGGGCGCGCGACTACGACATCGATTTGAAGGTGACCTATGCGATCAACAACTACATGGTCAATCCGCAGCACGCCAACTACGCCTTCACGCGGCAGTTCATCAACACCTATCTGATGACCGACGGTA
>OFMC01001514.1_pt1 | contig 17473 bp, 18 predicted proteins | sample 1541271 | NCBI WGS metagenome assembly OFMC01 (sample SAMN04209252, study PRJEB22552) | human gut metagenome | biome: gut; material: feces | host: Homo sapiens | place: USA: Oklahoma | reverse complement strand
TCACAAAGATTTGAGCCGACAAAGCCCGCCGCACCCGTTACAAGAAACAGCGTATCCGACGGAAATTTCAAATTTTTATAACCCATTTACACAACTTCCTTTTAATACGGTAAAAATTGATTTATTGTAAATATAACATTGAGCAGCCTTGCTCTTGTGTCGGTTTCTTTCATATTCACAACGCGAATATGCATATCATAAAGCTCTTTGTTAAGATACTTTTTCATATCGAGATGGTGCTCGTCCGAAATTCTCTTTTCGAGCGGAACCCTGAATAAAATATCAAGAAATTTGCGGTTGTTATAGGGGAACGTCAAATCAAAGCAGAATTTCATTTCGCTGATATTAAGTCCGCCCCAGCTGCCCCACATAACCTCGTTGTAGTGTATATCCGCCGTCGGATAGCAATCGGGGATTTTGTCGTACTCAAATTCTTTTATATACCTTGCAAAAATCTTGTCAACCTTGTGTGCAAGCTTCCTGTTAAATATAAATATCTTATAGAGATTTCGATAAAGCTTCGGGGACAGCTTCGGAAGTTTTTTTCTGTCGAAGTGCTTATACCAATAACCTCTTATTGTCTCCGATACCCACGATTTAACCTCAACATCACATCCGCAGTTTTCTTCAAGATAAAATCTCTTGCGCGATTCATTCGGTTTGCGCTCCGCTATATAGCCGCTGTTATGACGCTGAATTTCCACTTTCAAATCATAGTCGGAAATCTCGTTGGAATTATCGGGAATATTATAAATGTGATGCTTTACGCCGAAAGCCTTTGCTATTTTTGCAGCCGCTTCGGCGTCGCGTATTTCCTTTTCGGCGGAGATATAACTGAACGCCTCAAATCTGTCATACATTCCGTTTGCAGCTGCAAAGGTGGTGTTACTGTCAATTCCGCCTGTGAGGGAAATCCACGGATGTTCCCATTTTTTTGAAATCAACTCCATATTCTTTTTAAGAATATCGGCAGCTTCCTCAATTACTCTGTCGTATTCTGCGCCCTCGGCAAATTCGAACGGCTTTAACGGCCAAAAGCGTTTATGCGAAAGCTTCTCGCCGTCATATGTATATTCTGTGCTCGGAATAATTCTCTTGACATTTGCAAACGGTGACAAATCCGCGGGAAGATACGGACCCATAACTCTGCCATACCATTTATAATTTACAAGCTCCTTTACAAAATCGTCCATTTTAAGACTGCAAATATCGCCTATAAGCTGAGGATGAGACGACAAAAAGAAGTGACCGTCTATAACGCCGTAACAAGCCGACTGCATACCGGCAGGGTCAACGGAAAATTTAATTTTACCGTTTTCAATTGAGCCTAACACATACACACCGGTAATTTCTGATATTCGCTCATAATATTTATCCGTCCCGTAGTCTCTGAGAAAATCGGCAAGTATTTTTTCCTCGTCAATTTCCATCAAAAACGGGTCATAGCAATGGCCCAATAAAAACAGAGTAACGCTTTCGTTTGAGGCAAAATGGACAGCGGTTTTATTATGTGTGTAAAAATACAAACCGCACTTTTCCGTTTCGTTCCAATTGCCGTAAAACGGAAAATCATTGAGATTTTCTATTTTTTTGTCGGTTGCCAAAAAGCCTCTGATGAACAGATATTTCTGAAGGTCAGGCCTGTTTTTAAGTTGTTCCTGAAGCATTACAATTACATCTCCTAAGATCAAAGTCTCCAATATTTATAGCCCGCTTTTTCGTATTCTTTACGAGAAAGCAGCCCTTTAATATCAACAAGCACCTTTTCTTCGTTACGGCCCGATTTGAACATTTTGTCAAAATCGGCCTGCCCGAGATTTTTAAACTGCTCATGAGCAACGGCAAGTATTACGGCGTCGCAATTTTTTATATCGTTAATATCGATGAATTCAATTCCGTAAAGACGCTTTGCTTCATCAGCATCAGCTTCAGGGTCGGCTATTACCGGGGTTATTCCGTACTCGCGAAGCTCATTGTATATGTCGATGATTTTCGTATTTCTCGTGTCGGGGCAATTTTCTTTAAACGTAAAGCCGAGAATCGCAACCTTTGCGTTTTTTACCGGGACATCCGCCTTTATAAGGTTTTTAACGGTGTTTTCGGCTACATATTTGCCCATATCGTCGTTTATGCGTCTGCCGGAGAGAATAATTTGGCTGTGATAGCCCATTTCCTCGGCCTTGTATGTAAGGTAATAGGGGTCAACGCCTATGCAGTGTCCTCCGACAAGTCCGGGATAGAATTTGAGGAAATTCCACTTTGTGCCTGCCGCCTCCAAAACGGATTTTGTATCTATGCCCATTTTGTTGAAGATTATTGACAGCTCATTCATAAACGCAATGTTTATATCCCTCTGGCTGTTTTCAATAACCTTTGCAGCCTCGGCAACCTTGATGCTCTCCGCTCTGTGTACGCCTGCCTTTACGACAAGCTCATAGGTTTTCGCCACGGTATCAAGAGTTTCATCGTCCATACCGCTTACTATTTTGGTTATTGTCTCAAGGCGGTGTACCTTGTCGCCGGGATTTATTCTCTCGGGACTGTAACCGATTTTAAAGTCCGTACCGCATTTAAGCCCCGACTCTTTTTCGAGTATCGGCACGCAAATATCCTCGGTAACGCCGGGATAAACGGTGCTCTCATATACAACTACCGAGCCTTTTGTAAGATTTCTGCCGACAATTTCGCTCGCTCCCTCTACCGGTGTAAGGTCGGGGGTGTGGTCGTCGTTTACGGGAGTAGGCACGGCAACAATTATAAACCTTGCCTCCTTGAGCTTGCTTTCGTCCGCCGTAAACTCGACAGAACAATTCTTAACAGCCTCGTTGCCGACTTCATTGGTCGGGTCTATACCGTTCTTGTAAAGCTCTATTTTCTTTGCATTGAGGTCAAAGCCTACAACCTTAACCTTCTTTGAAAACGCAACGGCAATCGGCATACCCACGTATCCGAGGCCGACAAGAGCCAATTTTTCATCACCCGAAACGAGCTTTTCATACAACTGCATATTTATTCGTCCTTTCTATGTTAAGATGACAGCACATATCATCGTTAACCTTATCAACGCTGAATTTTTCGCGGGCATATTCCGCCGATGCCGCACCGAGTGTTTTTATGAGCTCGGGATTCTCAATAAATTCCGTCATTTTTTCGGCAACCGCCTCTGCATTTTTTACGGGAACCAAAAATCCCGTTTTCCCGTCAATCACGGTTTCGCGGCACCCGGGTGCGTCGGTCGTTATAATCGCCCTGCCCATGCTCATCGCCTCCAAGACCGTTCTCGGAGTGCCCTCGCGGTATGACGGCAAAACATATACCGAGCACTGCTTGTAGTAATCTTCTACTCTGTCCGTCTCGCCGAAATGCTCTATTATTCCCTTTTCGACATACGGCGCCAAATCCTCCTTTGACAGAGAATCCTGTATATTTTCGCACGCTCCGAGCAGCATAAATCTGACCTCGGGGTGCTTTCCCTTGACAAGCTCGCACGCCCTCAAATACTCGCGTATGCCCTTTGAATACATAACGCGCGACAGCATAAAGAACGTGATTTTATCGGGATAATCCGCAACGGAAAAACGGTTTGTATTGACGCCCGAACCGTTTACAACTCGGCATTTTTCGGATTTAACAAGTCCCGATGAAACGAACTGCTCTCTGTCGTCGGGATTTTGGAATATCACCGTATCGGCACAGTTCAGAGCCTTTTTATAAAGCACCGACATAACGGCTCTTATGGCTTTTGCCTTCTTAGTCTGCGCGGTAAACGCGTAGCCGAGCCCCGTTATCATGGCGACCTTGTGCGGAACGCCGGCTTTTTTTGCGGCTATGGAGCCGTATATTACGGGCTTCGATGTGTACCCGAGAACCACATCGGGCTTTTCCTTTTTAAACAGCTCGCAAAGAGCCTTTTGATATTTCAGGTCCTCCTTCGGATTTACTCCGTTTTTATTCATAGGTATCTCGACGAAGCGTGCACCGAGAGCCTCGATTTTTTCAACACCCACCCTGTTGGGGCCCGTGACAATAACCTCGTATCCGCAAGAGATGATTCTCTTTATTAAGTCGCCTCTGAAATTATACGCCGTTCTGTTTTTCGGCGAAACCAATATGAACCTCACTCTGCCTTGTCCCCCTTTAGGAAGTCGCTTAAATTACCGTATATCACGGAAAACAGCCGCTCCGAATTTTTCTCCGAAACAAATGAATTGTGCGGAGTTATAACGACATTTTCCATATCCCATAAAGGACTGTCCTGCGACAGCGGTTCGCTTTCAAAAACGTCGAGCACCGCTCCGTAAAGCTTCTTCTCCGACAGCGCCGCCGTAAGGGCGTCCTCGTCAACCACCGCGCCCCTCGAAATATTGATAAGCACGGCTGTATTTTTCATATGAGAAAGCATTTCTCCGTCAAACAGCCCTCTCGTCTCATCGGTAAGCGGCAACGTTAAAATGACCGCATCCGAAACCGAAAGTATACTCGGAAGAACCGACAGCGGATAAATTTTTTCGTAAAGCTCATTCTCCGTCGGGTATAAATCAACGCCTAAAACACGGCAGCCTAAAGCCTTGTATCTTCTCGCACATTCGCTGCCTACGGAGCCGCAGCCGACTGTCAAAACGGTCTTTCCGCAAAGCTCAAAAAGCTCCCTGTTTTTTTGCCAAACGTGATTTTTTTGATTTTCGCGGAAGAAAAAGCTCTTCTTATAAATTAACAGAGTACCGAGAACGGCAAATTCCGCCATCGGCACACTGTAAACACCCCTTGCGTTAAAAAGGGAAATATTTTTACTTTTTATATACTCCGCAGGGACTCTGTCAAGCCCCGCGCTTGTGAGCTGAATAAATTTAAGATTTTTGAATTTTTTGATGTCGTTATATAAAAACAGGCCGTTGCACACAACGGCGTCAACAGCCGAAACGTCAAAAGAGAGCTCCTCTCTCTCGTCCTCGACATATAAAAAGTCCGCCCCCAAGGCTTTAAGCCGTGAAAGCTGACCTTCCGTATATTTATATGCACCGGTCAAAAGGATTTTCATTAAAAGATGCCCCTGTAAATGATTATAAAACGAAGTTTTTCAGACCTTGCAAGCCTTTTTTGCCTCAACTATTGAATTGACGCAAGCCACAAGCTTTTCGTGATTTTCCGCAAGCTCGTCCGAGCTCATATTTTCGACAACTCCCTCATATTCACGAAACTCTTTGACGCCGACATTGAATCTGTCAAAGATTTCATCCTCACGAAGCTTTGAAGCGTCGCAAAAGGCTCTCGACAATATAACCATACCGGAGCCGAGCCTGTAATGCTCACCTATTATGTATTCCGCAGGCAGCATAACCTCGCTGTGAACTCTGCCAACGCCGCCGAAGCCGTAAAATATGCCCCTTTCGCGGAGCTTACGGCACAGTCTTTCCACCGTACCGTCCGCAACAAGCTGGAACATAAAGTCCATTTTATAGCCGAGATGCAAGTCGTTAAGCCCTATATGCACTTCGTCTATACCTGGAACGTCAAGAATTTCGTCTAAGTGCTCCGCCGCCTCGGGCGTTTCCACAAGAAGGCATGTCCTTGCCCTTTTTCCGACGCAGTCTATAAAACCTTTTACCTCGTCCGCAGTCTTAAAATACGGGAGCATAACTATATCCGCTCCGTCGTCTATTACGCGGTTGATTTCTTCACGTGAGCCGTCGTAAAACGAATTTACTCTGACCAAAAGCTCCGTCCTGTCTAAAACCGCGCTGAGCTTTTTCACGTCGTCAATGCTGTTATGGGATATTACGGTATCCATATTTGCCTGACGCTCTGCCTTACCGCGGGTTTCAAGGTCAAGGAATATTCGGTCTACCGAAACGTCCTGTGCGATTTTTGCAATCTTCGGGTCGTTTGTGAGATACATCAGCTTAAGAGCCATTATTTTTTCACAACCTTTGCATCATTTGACGGTTCGGTGCTCTTATTTACGGTTGCACCGCTGTTTTCGTTGTCGGCATTCGTAAGTACCTTAAACGCGGTCATAAACATAATTTTGATGTCAAGTAAAAGCGACATATGGTCAACATACCAAACGTTAAGCTCGATCCTTTTGTGCCACTCGACGTCCTTTCTGCCGTTGACCTGCGCCCAGCCGGTTATACCGGGTCGCACCTCAAACATACGCTTTTGGAAATCGGTATACTCCTCATATTTCCACGGATGATATGTAAGCGGAGGTCTCGGCCCGACAAAGCTCATCTCGCCCTTTAAAATATTTAAAAGCTGCGGCAGCTCATCTATGCTCGTAGCTCGTAAAATTTTACCTATCCTTGTAACCCTGGCGTCGCCCTTTCCGGAATAAACGCCGGAGCCGGTTTTTTCCGCTCCGACGCACATTGAGCGGAATTTATATATCTCAAAAACCTTTCCGTTTCTGCCTATTCTCTTCTGACGGAAAATAACGGGACCGCGGCTGTCGATTTTAATCAGTATCGACACCGCAAGCATCAGCGGAGACAACAAAACAAGCCCCAAAAATGACGCTGTGACATCTAAAAATCTTTTGACTGCCCTATAAAAGCCTCTCACCGTTACACACCCTAAAAAACACTATGATTTAACTAATTTATTATATACTTATACATTAAATATGTCAATTAAAACAAGCGATTGTAAACATTTGTAAAAAAGCAGCGGACGACACGGTAAAAACGATGTCGGTCGCTGCTTTTAAAATCACATCAATATTATTTTTTGTGCCATTTTACGCCGTTCGGAGTATCCTCCAAAACTATGCCCATGGCGGCTATCTCATCACGGATGCTGTCTGCCTTAGCAAAGTCCTTCGCCTTTCTCGCAGCGGTTCTTGCGGCTATCAGCTCTTCAACCTTGCCGTCAAGGTCGTTGTCCTTTTCCTCGTACACAAGACCGAGTACGCCCGTAAGCTCCGAAAACAGTTCTTTTGCAAATATCAAAAGCTCTTTGGACGAAGTGGGTATTACATTTGAGTTTATGTCTCTGACAAGCTCAAATACCGCTGAAAGTCCGTCGGCGGTGTTGAGGTCATCGTCCATAGCCTCTATAAAGCGTTCCTTGTGAGAGAGAAGGCTCTTTTTAATTTCCTCGGCGTTGTCGGGGAGAGCGTCCTCTGCGTTTTGAAGAGCAAAATCAAGAGAGTCGCGGCAGGTATAGAGCCTTTGAAGCGAGGCTTTGCACTGCTCTATAATGTCAACGCTGTAATTTATCGGACTTCTGTACTGAGAGGAAATCATAAGATAGCGTATCGGCTCATAGCCGTATTTTTCCGCAACATCGCGAACGGTAAAGAAATTACCGAGCGACTTCGACATCTTTACGTTGTCAACATTTATATATCCGTTGTGCATCCAGTAATGTGCAAAGGGAACGCCGTTGCAGCACTCGCTCTGTGCTATTTCGTTCTCATGGTGCGGGAATATGAGGTCCTGACCGCCGCAATGAATATCGATGGTCTTGCCGAGAAAACGTCTTACCATTGCCGAGCACTCAATATGCCAGCCCGGTCTGCCGTTACCCCAAGGTGACTCCCAATACGGCTCGCCCGGCTTTGCGCCCTTCCAAAGTGCAAAATCCATGGGCTCTTTTTTAAGCTCCTCGACATTTATTCTCGCGCCGGCCTCAAGGTCCTCAAGCGGCTGATGAGAAAGCTTACCGTATTCCTTAAATTTGGACGGGCTGAAGTACACATCACCGTTTGAAACGGGATATGCATAGCCCTTTTCGACAAGAGTCGAAATGATGTCGATTATCTCGTCGATATTTTCGGTGGCTCTCGGATGAACGGTCGCCTCACGCACATTCATACCCTTTGTGTCGGTCCAATATTCTTTGATATACTTTTCCGACACGGTTTTGTAATCGGAGCCCTCTTCAATGGCTTTTTTGATTATTTTATCGTCAATATCGGTAAAATTCTGAACAAATCTCACCTTGTAGCCGCGGTATTCAAGGTAACGGCGGAACGTATCGAAAACGCAAAGAGGACGCGCGTTGCCGATATGGATATAGTTATAAACGGTGGGACCGCAGGCATAGATTTTGACTTCGCCCGGAGTTATGGTTTTAAGCTCCTCTTTTTTTCGTGACATCGTGTTATATATTTTCATCCTCGTAATTCCTTTCGTTTTGTTCTTCATATTCGGTTTTTTGATATTTTTTCAGCTCTTTTTCAAGCAGCGCTATGCGGTGCGACATTCTGCAAAGCTCCTGAGATACGGGATCGGGAATGTGAATCTGGTCGAGGCAATCGACACGCACGCCCTTATGCTTTACAACTCTTGCCGGAACTCCGACGGCTGTGCAATCCGGCGGTATTTCCTCAAGCACTACGGCACCTGCCGCTATATTTGTATTATCTCCTACCTTAAAAGGACCGAGCACCTTTGCGCCGGCGCCTATCAGCACGTTATTTCCTATTGTAGGATGTCTTTTACCGGTATCCTTGCCGGTACCGCCGAGCGTTACTCCCTGATAGAGCGTTACATCATCGCCTATCTCCGTGGTTTCTCCTATTACAACTCCCGTGCCGTGGTCAATAAAAAAGCGTCTGCCGATTTTAGCCGCGGGATGAATCTCTATTCCTGTCTTTTTGGCGGCGCGCTGAGAAATATATCTGCCGAGAAATTTCATATTGTGGTTCCAACACCAGTAAGCTCTTCTATGCATTCTGATGGCCTTAAGCCCCGGGTATAAAAGCAATATTTGTATGGTCGAGGTTGCCGCCGGGTCGCGGTCCTTAACCGACTGTATATCTTCCTTTAAGCGGTCAAACATTTAAACACCTCCCGCAAAAAAATAAAGCCTCCGCAGAAAAAATCATCCTGCGAAGGCGTGAGTACGCGGTTCCACTTCGTTTTATAACTCATTATCCTTAACGCGGAAAACGTGCGAAGATACTCTTTTTCCCTTCGCCTGCTCACGGACGCACTTCACGACACGCAGCCTTAAGGGCATTTCAGCACAGGTGCCCTCTCTCTGAAAATCGCGTAAGATCGCTACTCTTTCCGATCAATGCATTTTTACATCTTAATATATTGTATCACATTTTTCGTGTTTTGCACCAATTATTTTGAATAATCGATAACATTTTTACTGTCCTTTAAGTAAATAGCACCCGAAACTACTGTCAGAGCGGCGGTTATCCACAGCAGTAAATTTGAAATATGCGGCAATGTGAACCAAGTATTTGCCGCCGCAAAAAGCTCTTTTGAAAACGACGTTACGGCTATATAGTCCGCCTCGCAAAGAAGCATTATTATAATCGTAAAGGTCATTTGACTGACGGTTTTGGCCTTTCCCCATTTGTTGGCGGGAATTACAACTCCGTCTGCGGCCGCTATCATTCTGACCGAAGCCACGGCAAATTCTCTTGCAAGCACTATCATAACAATCCAAATATTGCAAAGCCCCATAGTCATAAACGCGAGCAGAGCGGAGGTTGTGAGAATCTTATCCGCTATCGGGTCAAGCAGCTTTCCGAAATTCGTCACCTGACCGTTTTTTCTCGCAAGATGGCCGTCAACGGCGTCCGTTATCGCTCCGACGGCGTAAATCGCCGTTGCGATAAGAAAACGGTGCGGAAGTGCTTCCCAAAGCAATGCCGCAAGGAAAAACGGCGTTATTATTATTCTGGCAATGGTCAGTTTATTGGGCAAATTCATCTTCATATGACTTCTCCGATCAGATCATATTCATTTACGTCGAATATCTCCACATCCACAAAGTCGCCCTCATTGAGTTCATAACCGCAGGTAAAGCTTACAGAGCCGTCTATATCCGGAGCGTCACGCCAAGTTCTGCCGTAATAGCTGTCGGTATAGCCGTCATAGCCCTCAACAACACAGCGCATTGTTTTACCGATGTTGTCGTGATTCAGCTTTTCAAATATATTGTACTGCTGCTCCATTATGATTTCGCCGCGTTTTTTTCTGATCTCCTCATCCACCTGGTCGGGGAATTCCGCCGCCGGAGTTCCCTCCTCCTGAGAGTAGGCAAAGCAGCCGAGCCTGTCAAACTTCATTTCCTTGACAAATTCCGAAAGCTCGGAGAACTGCTCCTCCGTTTCGCCCGGGAAGCCTGTTATCAGAGTAGTACGAAGCACCACATCGGGTATTTTCTCTCTTATTTTCGTTATGAGTGCCGTAAGCTCCTCTTTTGAGCCGCGGCGGTTCATACGCCTTAAAATATCCGAATTGCAATGCTGAATCGGGATATCCATATATTTTACGATTTTATCGTTATTCGCAAACGTATCTATTATCTCGTCGCTGAGTCTTTCGGGATAGAGATATAAAACTCTTATCCACTCTAGGCCCTCGATTTTTGAAAGCGATGTCAAAAGAGCCGGCAGCGCGCATTTACCGAAAAGGTCCTCTCCGTAACGCGTTGTGTCCTGCGCAACAACTATAAGTTCTTTTACTCCGCCGTCTACAAGCGTTTTAGCCTCTTCCAAAATGCTCTCCGGCGTGCGGCTTCTGTATTTTCCGCGAATTGAAGGTATTGCACAATAGGTGCAGTTGTTTGAGCACCCCTCGCCTATCTTTATATATGCGTAATAGGACGGTGTGGTGAGCATACGCTTACCGTCAAGCGGCAGGCAGGTTTTTTCGCCGAAGGTTTTAATATTCTCTTCGCCGCCGCAAACCTTTTCGCATACCTCGCATATGTCAGAATTCGAGCCTATGCCGACAACGGCGTCAACCTCGGGAATTTCCGACAATACTTCGTCCCTGTATCTTTCCGCAAGGCAGCCCGTGACAACTATTTTACGTATTACGCCTTCTTTTTTCAATTCGACCATATCAAGTATGTTTTCAATGGCCTCTTTTTTTGCATCCTCAATAAAGCCGCAGGTATTAACTATGACCACGTCGGCTCCGTCTACGTCATTTGTTATCTCAAAGCCGTTGTCCGCAAGCTTAGACAGCATAATTTCACCGTCAACCTGGTTCTTGGGACAGCCGAGAGATATCATACCGACTTTTTTACTCATAAAACTCACACATAGCCTTTCACGCTGTAATCAAAACGATTCGTTTTCTATGCTCTCAAACGCCGCACGTATATCGGAATACGAATAGCCGAGGCGCAGAAGGGAATTTTTTGTGCGAATTATGCCCTTTTCGTCTCCGAGATTATTTCTGTACTTCGTTTGCAACAATAATATAATACGATTTAAATCGTCTTTGTCAAGTCTTTCAGCCGCTTCTTCGGCTAAAGCCCGGTCAATTCCGCGCCTCAAAAGCTCCTGTTTGACACGGCTGACGCCGTATTTGCGGTGCGTATAAAGCTCCTGCGCCAGCATATCGGCAAATTCGCCGTCATTTATAAGTCCGAGCTTTTCGAGCTTATCCGCCGCCTGCTCGGCGCACTCTCTCGGGTACTTCTGCATAAGCTTTCTCACGAGCTCCGCCTTGCCGTGCGCCCGACGCGACAGAAGCTCGGCACCCTTTAAAAAAGCGCGACGGGAGTTCACGGACAAAGTTAAGTCCGCAAGCTCCTCGTCGTTAATTTCATTTACTTTATGCCATTTTTCGGAAAACCAAAACGTATCATCGACGGTAAGGGTATATACGTCGTCAACATATATATGTATTTTACCCTGCCTGCCGTCCTTAAAGCTCAGTTTCATTCGTCGTCATCCACCGCCACGTCGATTTTGGCTCTTGCCGCGGTCTTGGTGGTCTTTACGGGGCGATAAGCTATGGGCGCGTCATCGTCGGCGGCGCTTTTGGCGGTTTCTTTTTTCTCGTCTCCCGCACCGTGCTCCTCCGCCATCTTTTCGCGAATCTGCTTCTCGATTTCGTCAGAGAGCGCCTTGTCGTTTTTAAAGAGATTTTTAACATTGTCTCTGCCCTGTCCGAGCCTTGTCTCGCCGTAAGAGAACCACGCGCCGCTCTTTTTGATGATGCCGTAGTTAACTCCGAGGTCAACTATCTCGCCGACCTTTGAGATGCCCTCACCGTACATAATGTCAAATTCAGCTGTCTTAAAGGGCGGAGCCACCTTGTTTTTAACTATTTTAGCCCTTGTTCTCGATCCGATAAATTCACCGCCCGAGCCCTTGAGCTGCTCGATGCGCCTTACGTCAACACGAATGGAAGCATAGAATTTAAGTGCCCGGCCACCGGTTGTAACCTCCGGATTTCCGTAGACCACACCGACCTTTTCACGGAGCTGATTTATAAATATAATTATTGTATTTGATTTTGAAATAACACCGGCAAGCTTACGCAGAGCCTGCGACATAAGTCTGGCCTGAAGACCGACGTGGCTGTCGCCCATATCGCCGTCTATTTCCGCGCGCGGAACGAGAGCCGCGACGGAGTCAACTATTATTACGTCAAGCGCGCCCGAACGCGCCAGTGCCTCAACTATCTCGAGTGCCTGCTCGCCGTTGTCGGGCTGCGATACCAAAAGGGAATCAACATCTACGCCGAGATTTTTTGCATATACCGGGTCAAGAGCATGCTCCGCATCAACAAATGCAGCCTCGCCGCCGAGCTTTTGCGCCTCTGCCACAACGTGCAGCGCAAGTGTGGTTTTACCCGATGACTCCGGGCCGTAAACCTCAATTATCCTGCCGCGCGGGAAGCCGCCTATTCCGGTAGCACAATCAAGAGTTATCGAGCCTGTCGAAATAGCTTCGACATTGAGCGCATTATTATCTCCGAGACGCATAATGGTGCCGGAGCCGTATTTTTTCTCAAGCTGAAGTATGGCTGTATCAAGCGCTTTACTTTTATCGGACATCTAAAATTACCTCTCAATCGTACAAATGTTCGTTTGACGTCATTATATAATATCGATGCAAAAAAAGCAAGAGTTTTTATAAAAATAGTTAATTTTAAAAAAATGCTTGCATTTTACTCCGTATTCTGTTAGAATACTGTTTGCTAATCATTAAAGGAGGTGCTCTTCGTTATGGCAAAATGTGAATTCTGCGGTAAAGACGTAGCTTTCGGCATTAAAGTTTCTCACTCACACAGACGTTCTAACAGAACCTGGAAGCCAAACGTAAAAAAAGTTAAGGCTATCGTAAACGGCTCTCCTAAAAGAGTTTATGCTTGCACTCGTTGCCTTCGTTCAGGCAAGGTCACAAGAGCTGTCTGAGGCATAAAGCAAACTTTATACGGACGAAAAATTACGACGCTTTCCGGGTTACCGGAGAGCGCTTTTTCGTTTTCGTAGGCATTTAAAATTCGGGGTACTGTTTATGAAAAAACTTTTGAGCCTTGTCAGAGCGGCCGTTGACCGTTACGACATGATAGACGACGGAGATAAAATCGCCGTGGGCGTTTCGGGCGGCAAGGATTCGCTTGCCCTTTTATATGCTCTCGCGCGGCTTCGCTCGTTTTATCCTAAGCACTTTGAGGTTATTGCAATTACGCTTGACTACCGCTTCGGCGGCATGGACGGCGACTATTCGGAAATACAAAAGCTGTGCGACAGCCTTGACGTAAAATACGTCGTAAAAAAAACCGACCTTTGGGACGTTATATTCAATATCAGAAAAGAAAAAAATCCTTGCAGCCTCTGTGCCAAGATGCGTCGCGGCATTCTTCACGATACAGCTAAGGAATACGGCTGCAACAAAATCGCCCTCGGTCACCACCTTGACGACGCCGCCGAAACCTTTATGATGAATCTTTTGAACGGCGGCACAATTAAGTGCTTTTCTCCTGTCTCGTTTCTTTCGAGAAAAGAGCTGTATTTGATACGCCCTTTGATATTCGCTTACGAAAAAGACGTAAAGCGTGCGGCGGCAAGCCTTGACCTGCCGATAGTCAAAAGCAAATGCCCGGCTGACGGGGTAACGGAGCGGCAAAGCACAAAAGAGCTGCTCGCGTCTCTCGAAAGGCAATACCCGGCACTCCGAGAAAAAATCGTGGGTGCACTGCAAAGAGGCGGAATAAGCGGCTGGTAACAAAGTCAAAATGCGAAAAAGTGTTGTATTTGCCCTACTATAATGATATTATTTTATTGATTTGAAATTCACGGAGGTTTCTTTTATGCAACAAATTCTTAATCGCCCGGCAATAAAGGCCGAGGCAAAAAGCTTTATCGGTCAAAATGCGCGTTGGTGGAAAATGACGCTCGCAACGATTGCTTTATATCTGCTCAACGGCGGAATTTCGATTTACGTAAATATTGTCACAGTCATAAACCGCGACGACCCTTCGACAACAGTCGGTTATTCAAGCAGTGTAATTACTCTTTTGCTTATACCGTTTACCATAGCCGCATCAGGCTACTACCTTAATCACATACGCGGCTTTAATCCCGAATGGAAAAGCCTATATAAGGAGGGTATAGACAACTACGGCTCATATCTCGTAACGGGTGTGCTCGTAAATGTATTTACCTTCCTTTGGTCGCTTCTGTTTGTGGTTCCCGGCATAATAAAGTCTCTCGCTTACTCACAGGCAAACTATGTTATCCACGACAATCCGCGCCTTAAGGGCAAGGAAGCCATCGAGATAAGCAAAAGAATGACAAACGGCTTCAAGGGCGATCTCTTTTCGATGTATCTCAGCTTTATAGGCTGGTATATTTTGGTGGGGCTCACCGGCGGAATACTCTCAATATATGTCACTCCATATGTTGAGACGACGGCTGCCATGTACTATGAGAACCTCAAGAGATATTCGATTGAAAACGGCATTGTAGCTCCCGAGGCGTTCGGTATAGCTCCCGTTACGGGCGGCGCACAGGGTGGAAACGGCGATTCTCAAAGTTCTTACGCGGCCGGCAGCTCATATTCCGCCCCCGTCGACAGCGACCCCTACAAGGCCGTCGGCATAAATCCCGAGGATACATTTAAGCCCGGCAACCCGGACTCTGATAATTCAGATAATATGAAAGGTGAAAACTAATGAAATACGTTGTAGTTCTCTATGACGGAATGGCAGATTACCCCGTTCCCGCTCTCGGCGGCAAAACACCGATGGCAGTTGCAAAAAAACCGAATCTTGACTTTCTCGCAAAGCACGGCGAGGTAGGCCTTGTAAGAACCGTTGCAGAGGGCTTAAAACCCGGCAGCGACGTTGCCAATATGAGCGTTCTCGGCTTTGACCCAAAGAAGTGCTACACCGGTCGTTCTCCTCTTGAGGCGGCAAGCATGGGCGTTGAGCTTCTTGACACGGACGTTACGCTGAGGACAAATCTCGTAACTCTCTCCGACGAGCCGAAGTACGAGGACAAGACCATGGTGGACTACTGCGCCGGTGATATTTCGACGGAGGAGGCCCACGAAATAATCAAATCGGTACAGGAAAAATTCGGGAACGACAGATTCCGTTTTTACCCCGGAGTCAGCTACCGCCACTGCCTTGTCTGGTCAAACGGCACAACAGAGCTCGGAAATATGACTCCACCTCACGATATTTCGGGCAGAGTTATAGGCGAATATCTCTCCTCTTCCGAAAACGCAAAAGAGCTTATTGCCATGATGAAGGAGAGCTACGACTTTTTAATGCAGCACCCTGTCAACAAAAAGAGAATAAGCGAGGGCAAGCACCCCGCAAATTCAATTTGGCTTTGGGGCGAAGGCAAAAAGCCGGCTCTGCCGTCGTTTTACGAGACCTTCGGCAAAAAAGGTGCTATAATCTCGGCGGTTGACCTTCTTAAAGGAATAGCAAAATGCGCCGGTATGGCCGCTCCCGAGGTTGAGGGTGCCACAGGCTACATTGATACTAACTTTGAGGGCAAGGCAAGAGCCGCCGTCGAAGAGCTTAAAAACGGCTGCGACCTCGTATATATTCACTTTGAGGCTCCCGACGAGTGCGGCCACAGAAACGAACCCGAAAACAAGGTGAAATCCATTGTTATAGAGTTCGAAGGCGTTACTACCAATGAAAGCAAAGCATTTTTCCCAAAATATACCTATTGGGGATATGTCGGCGAAAAAACCACTGAAATTGATAATTTAATAGCACAGGGGCACACAATTCTTGGCGGTTTTATCTGCGGCGGTCCACACAACGATGCCTCCATGGCTGGCAATGGTTCAGATAACATAGGTGTTATAGTCGGTTCAGCAACTTATTATAACGTCCCATATTCATTTTACGTTTTTTCACAAGCTTATCAGACAATAAGGATTAAGGTCTGCGTTTTATATATTTAATATTTAACACAGTTTTATAGCAGTTATCTTTGTACTGATCTGCCCGAACGTCACCGCTTTTGGCACTTTTATCAAAAACTTTAAGTTGTTAACTGCCTTGCCGGATATTATTTCATGCATGGTCAGCCACGTGCCACCGTTTCCGTTATTTGGGGCGGTGATTCCAATCGCCTGATCGACGGTACTTTTTAATGATATAACATCCACGGCAGAACTTTCAGAAACCCAACAGTAATAATTTACCAGCCACGTTCCGGAATCAATAGATAATCCGTCCGCGCCTGCATAACTCCATGTATCGGAGAAGTATTTATCAAATTCGTTACTGCTTACCTGACGGTATCCGGTATTGAACATGGTTTTGGCGTCGGCTTTCTTTAAATATGTGGTCGGAATATCATTACCATCGTGATCTGCATCAGCCCGACCAACACGTACAGCAGGATAGGTGTCGTCAAGTTCATTATGTGCGATCAGATTAATTACTTTTTCAGTGGAATCCTGTAGCGGTATGAAGTCCCCTAAGGTTCCGGACCAATCACTTTTTTCAATTCTAATGTAATGCTTATTCTTTAAACCGCTGTTTAACGACAAAAAAGTAACTCCTTTTTTCAGTGAAATGAAAAAGCGTTATATGAAAATTTTTGACAAAAAAAATGAGAAAGTATGACAAAAATTTTGAGCGGCTACAAGAAGAACTTGCAAATACAATTGCACATGAATTAAACCATGCGCGTGATTTTATAAGAGGTGGCATTGCGCCTGAATCTTCAGCATATAGTTCTGGTAATGCATTATCAGATTACATTATGGGAGGAAGATAAATGTGGAAAGATAATGATGATAAAATTATGGGGATTTTGGATAGTATTGAAACTCAAAATAAAGGATGCTTTCCAGTAGTTTGCCCTATTTGTGGGGAAAAGGATGGACATCTATATTTTCACAGAAATAGAGATGGAGATGAAAAAGGAAGTATGTGGGTATGGTGCGGTAAATGCTATCATTTTGCACATGCTTTGTGCCGTCTGCCTAAATGGTGGAAAAATCTGGATAAAATAAATTTTGAAGAGTTAACAAGCTATCCTAATCATTTGGAAGAAAATAAGTTTTGTATTGATGAATGGATAAATAAACTGAATGCTTTATATAATCATTGAAAAATAAAATTATGAAAAGTTGTAGAATATTTATTTTGACTTATGCTGCGCTTGAGCGGCATAAGTCTTCTAAAAAAATTTACTCCCAATTCGTTTATTTGTACCTAAAGCTATTAGAAAAATCTAAAGCTTTATAAATATGCACATTGATGAATACTAACACTCTTATTGTATA
>OFMC01001511.1_pt1 | contig 17486 bp, 18 predicted proteins | sample 1541271 | NCBI WGS metagenome assembly OFMC01 (sample SAMN04209252, study PRJEB22552) | human gut metagenome | biome: gut; material: feces | host: Homo sapiens | place: USA: Oklahoma | reverse complement strand
AATCCTTGTAGGAGTTATTGTTGCCGAACGTGGACGTTGTGTAGATGTCCTTCATTAGCAGCCACGTTCCGGCGCAACTCGAATCATAGGTGCTGGTATTCGGATTGCCCTGCTGCACGACAATAAAATCTTTGGACGCGCCGTTGACCTTGATTTTGACAATGCTGCCAACGGCCTTTGTGCCTAATCTTACATTTGCCATAAAAATTCACCTCCTTACTCAAAATTCAATCCTTGCCTGTTCGGAGTTCCACACACCGGTCACGGTCAGGCCGTCCAGACTGCCGAACGTGGCGGAAAAAGGATTTTTCGTCACGTTTGTGCCGAATTTCAGCTCGATTGCATTGATACTGCCGCGCATTGCTGCCACGCTGGCGCGGATGTCACCATGTGCAGTGTCCGCAGAGTTGTGGGCATCAACGGCGGTGCTGATGTTCTGATCGGTCTGGGCCTTGGTGTATGCGTCCACCGTCGGGCGCTGGGATTCAGACAGCTTGCCATCCGCATCCAGTGTTGCCACGCCGCCGGGAGCACCGGCCTGTTCTGTTTTCAGATAGCTGGATTCATCGTTCGACACGCCGGGTACAGCGACGTTCACATTTCCGTATGCCATGGTTATTCCTCCTTCGGCTTTTCGCCCTGAATGATCCGGTACTCAGCAGTCAGCGCTTCCGCCGGGGCTTTCCTTGCCCAGATACAGATTTTCCCTGCCTGCGTTTCACAGGTCTGGCAAACACCGCAGTCCATCGCGGCGGTCAAACTGTTCGGCGACAAGATGATGTCTGCGCGATCGGTCGCCGTCACATCTGCGGCAGTGATGTCATAACGCATGGGGTATTCCTCCCACGTTTCATCTTTCACCCAGCCGTCTGCCTTGATTATGACAGACACAGAGGACAGCCGGTCAGCCTTGGCTACGTCCATTTCCTGCATTGCTTCCAGCGTTGCATTGGACAGCTCACTTGCCAGACTTGCCGCATACTTCTTCGCTTCCTGTGCTACCAGTTTCAGGTGGGTTACGAGTGCGATAATATTCATTCACGCTTGTCCTCCCTAAAAAAGCAAGCGAGACCGCCATGTGACGGTCTCGCCCCTCATACTTCTTTGGTAAGGTCAGTCAGCTTATGCGCCAAAAACCTCGGTCAGCATAGCGGTCACATCGCTGTCGGATGCGACGGTGCCGTGGATCACATCGGACGGCTCAGTGTACACGGTGGTGTCCACGCCGTCGATGGTGATATGACCGTTGGTCTCGCTGGCGGCGGTCTTGGTGGCACCAGCAGAAATGCCCTTCAGCTTTTCGCCCTCTGCATTGGTCATCAGACGCTTGCCGGTCTCAGCGGCCACGAAGTCGGCAGGCTTCTTGCCGGAATCGGTCATGTTGCCGCTTTCATCCAGAGCGGCGAAGTTGCCAGCGGTGGCGTTCTCCACCTTGTCGGCCTTGCCGCTGATGTCCACATACAGACCATCGTCCTTCAGAACCAGGGCGTTGCCGGCAGCAGCGGAAATATTGACCTTGACATCCACCTCATAACCAGCGATGGTAACGGTGGTGGAAGCATCCTTGCCGGTGGCCTTGGCCTTGTAGGTATCGACCAGAGCGGACATATCGAGGAAGCTGTAGGAGCAGCTGTCAGGGTTCTGGCCCTTCACAGCCAGAACCATAACGGGCTTACCTGCCAGCTTGGGGTCGGTAGCGCCGGGGTAGGTCTCGGTGCTGAATGCGAACTTCTGCACGAAGGTGGTCTTGGCCTGATCGAGGAACATCTCCTTCGGGAAGTCGAAGGTGAATGCCGCGGTACCGGACTTATCAGCGCTAGTGTAGAAGCTGACAGTGTTGCCGGAAACGCCCAGAGACTTAATGGCCTTGGAAACGTCGGTGTTGATGTTGTCGATCTCAGCCTTGGTCTTTGCGGCCAGAGCCTTCAGAGCAGCCAGACGGACGAGAGCATTTGCATTGTAAGCCATAGTAAAATACCTCGTTCTTATTTGTTCATGATAAAATATCCGGCTGCCCAGACATCCCGGACAGCCGGTCGATTACAGATCGTGTATTACTCGCCGAAAACCTCAGTGAGCATTTCGTTTGCTTCGTCATCCGAAGCAATGGTCACAGCTGTAGCACCCAGCGGGGCGAGGTCGCCGTTTGCATTCTGGATCACATACGGAGTAGCCGTGCCGTTCACAACGACGGACAGCATCTGGCCGACATAGGCGGTCGGATTGGTCTTGGCGTAGTTCTGGGCATCGGCCAGAGTGGGCCAGACGGTGGAAGGATCAAGGGCAAAAGCGTCCTGACGCTTCATAGCCAGCGGGAACTCCATGTTGGAGTATGCCTTTAAGGTATTATTCACTGCCATTGTCTATCCCTCCTATCAGCCCAGAGTGACTTTGAGAACTGCCTTGTTGCCGTAAGCAACAGCAGGCTCAAACACCCAGACATTGTACTCCTTCGCGGCATAGCCGTTTGCGCCCTCGACGGACACAGTGGACTTCACGAAGGTGCCGGTGACATCGGCGTTCATTGCGGTCTCGTTGATGACCTTGGTCACGCCCTTCTTATCTGCTAGACAAGCAACGCAAACACGCTTAGTGCCAGCAGGGACAGAAATGGTAATGGTACCAGCAGCATAAGCCTTATTACTCTTAGTCAGAGTACGGACATATGCAGAATCTACAGTGGGAGTAGTAGCAGAAGTACCATAGAAATAATTACGATAAGGCGTGTAAGCAGCAGTATCTTTGGTCTTAGAACCAGCAGCAATGGCAACGACCGGACTGGAGTCAGCGCCGAGATTGTCCTTTGCAGTCACACCTGCACCGTGGGTTGCAGTCACGCGGTACTTCAGGCTGGACACGGCATTGTCACCGCCTGCATCGCCGATGATGAAGCCAGACCCGGCGTTGTTGTCAGAGCCAGCAGTCAGGGATGCTGCATCAGCAGTAGCCACCTGCGTGGTGGCCGCATTGGTGATACGCTCGACCTTCCAGTTGGTGGCGGTAACGCCGGTGGCCGGGCCGTACTGGTAGGAGCCAGCATTCAGCGTTGTGCCAGAGTAGGCCGCAGCAGCTACCTTAGTGCCGGCCTCAACAGCACCAGCACCGGTCAGCGTGAACGTGCCGATGGACGGCTGGGCGGTAATGCTGGGCTGGAGCCGCTTGCTGAAAATCTCGGTCAGGGCATCCATGACGCTCTTGCCTTTGGTCTGGAAATTCGCCGTGCCGTTCTGGGCCTTGGTCAGGTTGCCGACCTGCGTATAGCCACCGGCCAGCGTGATGTTCTCCCGCAGGATGACCTTATCGGCATCCACGCTGCCGGTCATTGCGGCCCACGCCGAACCATCATAGAAGTATGCGGACTTCTCATAGGTGGAGCCATCCACGGTGGTGGTCACGACAAAGACATCGCCCTTCTTGGGCTTCACGTCCGTGTTCTGGGCGAAGTAGCCGGAGATCACGCTGTCGTCGGAAGTGGACAGGTCAGCTTTGGTCGCGGCGTACACCGTGCCGCCCAGACCGCCGGAGACAGCTTCCAGCTGTTCCTTGGTGGCGTAGCCGGAAAGATCAACAGTGGTATCGTCCAGCAGGACGACCTCATCATTGACCTTTGCGTAGATGTCGTAGTGCTGCGTCTTGTCGTTCATGACAAGATACATGATGTTTTCCTGCGCTGCGGATGCGTCAGGGATGGCTTCCGCCACCTCAAAGCGGGCATGACCTGCCTTGGAGATGGACTTGAGCCATTCCTGCTGCAAGCGTGCAGCGGTGGATTTGAGAGCTTCGAGGGTCACAAACTTGTTGTCTGCCATATAAGCCTCCTGTTATGCCGGTGTTTCGTTCAACTTTCTGCGGGGAAAATCTCGTCCAACATCTTGTCCGTGTCTGCCGCAGAGACGACTTTATCCTGTGTGATACCGCTGGTCGATGCGGAGATCGTACCGTCTGCCGACACGGAAACGCCAGAACCGATTTTCACGCCGCCGAGCCGGGTCGCCGTTGCAACTGGCAGCACATAGGCGGAGCCACCGCCCGTTGTGCCTCCCGGTGCAAACAGCGCCACCGTGGCGGACATATCCTCCGTCGGGATGTTCCTTGCCCAGAAGCGCAGGACACCGGCGAGAGCCTGCACCGTCGGACAAAGCCCGGCACGCTTTGCGACCTCAAGGGCCGCTTTATGTAAGGCAACACTGGGGAACATGTCCTCCGTTACGCCGTCAACTGTGACATTGACAACACACCGGAAGTCATCCATTCCCAGCATTTCCTCGTCATCAGATCCCCGCTGCCGGTCCCAACCGTCTGCGGGGATCGTGATGTCCTTGATGATAGCAGCCCCGCCAGAGCTGCCTTGCTCCTGAATGAGATCCTTGACCTGTTCTTCGCTTACAATGTCCCCGGATTCCTTGAGGGATTCCATGGCATTGCCGACGGCGGCGGTGATGACATCGGCGTGAGCGGAAGCATCTTTGTTGTGCTTCTCGACTTCTGCCTTGACCATTTTTGCGAGAGCCTGCATCTGCGGGTCAACGGTAATGCTGATATTGGCCTTGTTCGACACAGCAAGCAGCGCCGACAGCTCAATCTCAAAATCGCCGTTCACTTTCGTGGACGGGACCTCCACTCCGCGTGCATCCTGCATAATAAACAGGAGTGTTTCGGCATCGTCGTTCAGCCTGCCGTAAACGCCCACCTGATGCATGATGTACGTTTCATCCGCACCGGTGATCTGGATTTTTACCCGCCGAGCCGTCTCACCGCCGCTTTCAACGGTTTCGATGTCCAGCAATTTCAGGTCATGTGTTTCGCCGCTTACCCCGGTTTCCCCCGAGAGGTCTGCGTCAGCCGTACCGGTGCCGCTCACAGCGCGGGTGATTACCAGCGCACCACCGGAGAGAGATTCCGACAGCAGGGCGGCACCGGCGGCGGTGTAGTTAGATTTTTCCCAACTCACGTTGTCTGTCCTCCAATAATAATGTTTATCGCCGTGTGTGACCGCTCAACGGTGCCCGCCGTAAAGGCTCGTGCTTTCACTGCCTTTGCTTCAACGGCACCGGGCAGCGCCACGGCAACCTGCATTTTCGATCTTCCGACCGCACCGGCAACATACGCCTTTGCGCCGATTTCCCGCGGCTTGATCCTACCGGGGACCTTTACGGTGCAGGATGTCGCCATGCCGCAGGGTGCGGCGGCGATATAAGCGGGCGACCGTTCATGCGGTTCGACGATGTAGATGATGTGCTCAATGTGAGCGGTGCAGCGCCGGGCATAACCAAGGCGCTTTTCAATTTCTTCCGGTGTGTAGTAAATGACACCATCATCGGTAATGTCTACGTTCATTCGCCAGTAGCCCGGCCTTCCTCCGTAGTCATACCATTCACTTATCTTCACATTCGGATAAATCGAGGCCAGCGCCTTTTGGACTGCCCACTCCGTTCCGCAGTACCGACGGACTTCCAGCGCAGTTTTGATGATCCTGCGCTTTGTTTCAATCGGATAGCTGGTGTCGTACCAGTCAACGCGGAACTGAACCGCAAGAATATCCAGAACTGTCTCATCTGCACGGTCAATATCCGTGTAGATTTTCAAGCGTTCGGCAGCTTCCAGTTCCTTCTTGCGCCGCTCCCTGAAAACTGCATCAAGGATCTGTACCCATGGCTCTTTGGCAACATCAGGCGGTAGCCCTTCGACTAGGCCAACTTCGTGGAGTTCAATCATCTTCGATTCCTCCGTATGTCACCTTGCAGCTTCGGAGCTTTGCCACCTGAATTTCGGAGACAGTTGTTTCGACCGGTGTCAACAGACGTGGGCGTTTCGCACCAGCTTCCCGTACATGCATAATCAGCTCCGCCGGTTCGATGTCCCGGCCGATTTTTCTCTGCCAGGTTTCATACTCCTTCACAGCTGCTTCCACATTTTCCTGAATCGTCGATGCATTCTTGACATTGCTCAAGGCAATATGGTAAGTAAGCTCGATGTCATACGGGATTTCTTCCGGCGCATGGCAAAGAACCAGATCACCCATCGGGCGCTTTACCGTGTCGAAATATTCCTGCATTCCGGTACATTCTTCCCTTGTCGGAACTCTGCCTCCGGCCATCAGAAAGTAAATGTGAATCGTGTATCCTTCCTTGCAAACGATCTTCGTATCTGCCACATCAGACCGCCAGCTCGATGCAAAGTATTCATAGGCATCCACCGGACCGGCCACGGAGAAAATCGAAGGTGCATAGTTGATACGTCTGGTAAATGAATCGTCACCTTCCGTATCCGTACCGCCCGTGCTTGCCGAAACACTTTTTGCCCCGGACACATACGGGATAGGATCCACCAGCACATTGATTTCGCCTTCGGCAATCCCATCGCTGTTGCTTCCTGCTTCATCCGCCACGGCAACTACGTCCACGGTCAGTTCGCCGGGTAAGATCTCCGCATACTTTTCGGTTTTGAAATACCGTTTGTCTGCCGTTCTCACCTGTGTTCCTTCCGGGATTCCGGTTGCACTCGTTCTCGGCGCAGACAGTGTGAATCGAATAACCGCCGTGGCTTTTCCGGCTTCCAGGCGTTCCACTCCAACAAGCGGAGCAAGGTTGTCCAAATTCGGCCCCGTGCTCGTAGGCAGCAGTTCCGCTTTCAGACACGCCGTGCTGTACTCCATGTTGTGATGCGAACGATGTGCCAGTGTCAAAAGGACAAGCCGTGCTTCAGAACACCGTTCCAACGATACCTCACCGTTGAAAAGTTCTTTGTTGTACTTGCCAAACAGTGCCTTGCAATCGGCCACAGCTTCTTCCAGCGTTTCTTCGCCTTCAATGTCGATGTCCGGGATGTTCTCAAACTCTTTTATTTTAGACAAGCTCGTACACCACCTTTGGAATTACAACGCCATGCAGCACATCACTGTCCAGCCAGTCCACCCGCACCACTCTTGCCCGCGGCTCAAACGATGCGGTTTTCTCTGTTACCTCAGCCACATATAATCCCTTTGCCACCGGAAGTGGCTTATCGACAAATATGTTTGGATTGATTCCGAGTTCTCTGTCGCCCTCTTGGCTCCCGATTGGTGTGGAATACAGTGTGCGAAGGCACTTTGCAATGTCCTGCACTTCTTTTTGTTTTTCGCTGTCACCGGACAGCTCAACCACCGTGCTGCTGAAGTCGATCATATGTACTCCTTTATGGTCAGGCTCACCTTGCACTGCATCAAAAGCCCGTGTTTTATCACCGAATCCCAGCTGTCGCTTATTTCAGTGACCCGAAACTTGTTTTGCGATACCGGTGCAAACCCAATAATCAGGTAATGAATCTCTCCGTTCTCTGACATTTCTGTCAGACGGTTCAGCATCTTGCGAGGATTCACGCCGAGTGCTGCATCCAGAAGAATATCAAAGGTGTACTCTCTCAGTTTCGGTGATAAATACTCTGCTCGTGCTTTTCCTCCCAGAACTTCATGTTCCGCCCAGTTTGCGCCGGTCGTTCCCTTGAAGTTTGACGGGGTGAGCACACGCAGGTGTCCCACGGAGAAAATCACATCGCCGAAAATTCCAACATACATTCCAAAACCTCCTTACAGGGGTGCGGATGTTTCCTTGCCAAGGTTTCCGGTGTGCGTATGCGATACCAGCGATTTGCCGGACACAACAACATCGCCACCTCCGCCCTGGATGTTCACTGTTCCAGCGGTCGCATTGATGGTCGATGCCGTCATTTTCAATTCGCCGGATGCTGCAAGCGTGATCCCCGCCGGGGATGTCACCTTGATTTCTCCGCCCTCGCTGATGGTCACGGTTGCACCGCCCACCTGGATCTCAAGACTTTTCGCCTTCAGGATTTTCTTTCCGTCCACATAGTCGGTCAGTTCTTTTGCATTTGCATCAAACTTCCGATATGCCTTTCCTCGTGAGTTGGCATAATCCTTTCGGTAGACTTTTTCTTTTCCTTCAGGCGGTTTGTTCTTTTCATTCCAGACGGTGCCCACCACAACAGCATCCTCCGGGCTTTCTCCTGGATGCAGGACAAGCACAAGATCATCAACTTCCGGTGTCTGGTACTCGCCATTGGACAGAAACGGCACCATTTCTGTAACGGTGTCGTCCCTGTCTGGGTAAGTAACTTCGCACTTTCCAGCATCATAGTCGATGGAACTCACATTGCCGAATCTCACTTCACTGCTCATGCAAAATCCTCCTTTTCTACTTTGCTGGCCTTGACTTGTGTTTTGTACCCGTTAGATGGAGATATGGTGTGCTCCATCTGATCGACGAAATATTTCCCGTCCATCTTGCCATAGCCAACCAGGTTGAAGCACTGCGCCGAAGCGCCGGCCGGATAGCCCAGCATCGTAAAACTGATCTTAGTCGCGCCGTGATTGGCATTCTTGATGGCCGCTATCAGGCGGGCTTTTGCGTCTGCCTCGCTGCTTACCTTTCCAGTAAGTTTAAGCTGGCGTTCGTCCGTGCCCACCTTGACGTTGATATTGATTTTTTTCTGTTTGTTGGTGTAGGTATAAAGGCCGCCCGTGTATGTTCCCGTCAGCTTTGTGTTCCACTTGAAGCTTCCCCGCTCTACGCACAGGGCCGTCGGATTTCCAACGGGCCGGCTCTCATATACCGTCCATACAGGATCTTTCGCCTTGTACTTTTCCCGGTCGTACACCCAGAGCTTTGAAGTGTAGACTTTGATAACCAGTGCATAGGTGCTGCACAGATCTTGCAGAAAGGCACTATCTGTTCCGTCCTGTTCCTTTGCATCAATGCCGTGGTCGTCTCCCTCAAACTTCAGCTCCAATTTGTAACGGCCTGCAATGGTTTCAGCGATTTTCTTTACGCTGGTGTTCTTCCATGTAAAGGTCCGTTTTCTCTCGCTGAAGCTGGTGTCGTTCGGCTTTGCCACGCCGCCCATCGTCAGCGAATCAGGTGCACCGGCAAAACTAAGATCATCCAGCACGAATGCCCCGCACTCGGCGCTGTAATCTCTGCAGCCGCTCTCAATGCCCCCGATATTCCAGTCCTTTACAACAATAGCCGGGTAGAGCTTCACTCCCTTTTCCGGCATCCTGTCATTTTTCCATTTGGCAGCTTTGGCATTGACTGTAATGCTCACACTGTCGCTTTGGGATTCAGCCACATCCGTGTACTTGAAACTTTCCAGATCAGGTGCGATTTCTTCCGAAATATCGGTTTTCTCGTAGGTCAGAAGAACCGCAGCCTGCCTTCCTTTGGGTCTCGCTGCTGTCAGTACCATCATGCACCTGCCTTCCAGGGCGGAAGGTCTCCGCTCTTTTCAGCCGGCAGAGCTGGTGTTGACAGCACCATGCCGGAATCGAACCGGACGATATGGATATATCTGGGGTTGTTCTGCATCAGCCAATCGGCTTTCAGCTCGCTTCCGTACACGTTCAGGGCAATCAGATCCCAGGTGTCACCGGACTTTGTGGTGTAATCAAGTGCCATACTGCGTGCGCCTCTTTTCGCGTTCGTACCGTTCCACATACTCGCAGAACTTCTCGTAACCTTCGTCCATAATGGAACGTAGATCTTCGGCATTCATGCTGCCGTAGATGGTGAAGTTTGGTGCATAAACATATGTGTTTCCGCTGGAACTCGTATAGGTACGCTGGTAGCTGTTGCTCGATCCACCGCGCTGGTTCCCGGTGCTGCCACCAGAAGCACCTTCGCTCCCGCCGATGGGCTTCAGCTCCACTTCCTGCTGGTAGTTCTGAAGGTCTGCCAGCATCGACAGATTTTGCCTTGTCAGTTCACTGTTGCCAGCCGTCGGGAAGAAGTTTACATTGCTCAGATCGTAGTTGTCCGGGTTGGCAGCGTATTCCAGCTTTGCCTTTTCCGCATCCGCTCCCCGGATAAACCGGATTGCCTTCTGAGTATTTTCGTTTGCAAGAACAGACTTGGCACCAGCAATCACTTTCCCGATTCCGGTGTTCAGCAGCTGTTGGGCTTTGCCCTGGTCATCCGACACGGTAGGTGTCGGCATTGCCGCCAGAGTTTCCAGCCCATCTACTGCATAGTTGGCGATCTCCGTGATACGGCTGAACGCCACACCAGCGTCGGACCCCAGTACCAATGCCGCTGCAACAGGCTGAACCATAGTGTCAAAACTTTGAGCCACCTGGTTGTAATACTGCTGGCGACGTGCTCTGTTGAAGTCGATCAGGTTAGAATCTTCTTCTGTAAAACCACCGTCCGCGAACATCTTCGGCTTTCTGCCGGGCAACCCCAGCAGATCACCCAGACCAACGCCCAGCAGCTTACCAGCGGTCAGCCAGGTATCAATGTTCTTTTCACGAACGCCGCGCCGGAAGCTGATAACGGCTTCCGGGCCAGCCTCACCAGCAATAGACGGTCCCTGCGTCATGCCGCCGTTGGCAAATGCCGGGACAGACACGGGTGACAGGTTGAATCCGAACGACTTACCGCCGATCACCGGAACCGGAATGCCGAACAGCGTTTCCGGTATTGTGAGCTGAATTTTGTTCAGCGCCCCAATGATGAAGTTGACCGCTTTCACGCCGATGGTTGCAACCCGCTTCAGGAAGCCGATGATGCCCAGAATCACAGGCTCTACCACAGGAAGCACCTTACCCACCAGATCCACCGCCACCTTGATGGCGTTGACCAGTGTGGTGCCTACCAGGCTTACCACCGTAGACAGCAGCGGCATGACCGCCGGAATGCCTTCATTCACGATAAAGCCGAAGATCTCAGTCAGCACCGGCTTGATGTGGTTCACTCCCAGATCCACGATCTGAGAGAACACACCGGCAAACGATTCAATCAGCGGCATAACCGTCTGGATGGCCGGGGTCATAGCGCCGAACACGTCACCCAGGTTCAGCCCTCCGATACTGAAACCGGATAGCTTTTCCTGGATGCTCTGCAAGCCCTCCGGGGTGGTGAGTTGCCCGAACACCTGCTTCACGGTGTCGCCGATACCCGCTATCTTTCCGGTGAATTTGTCAAAGACGGCAAGCCCGCCTTCGCCAAATACTGTTCCGACGATGTTGCGGATGTCCTCGAAGTGATCTCCCAGCAGTGAAACCGCCGCAACGATCGTACCGATGCCGGTAATGACAGGGCCGAATGTACCAAGCAGCGACATAAAACCGCCGCCCAGTTTTGCGGCCACTGGGCCTACCGTCGTACCCAGTACGTTCAGCCCTGCGCCGCCGACGTTCAAGGCACCCTTCACTGTACTCAAAGCGCCGCCGCCGATTTTGGATGCCGCACCCGCCACCTTGCTGCCGACACCGAGGACGGTAGAACCCACCTTGGACTGGCTGACGGTCTGCCACGCATTGGACAGCCCGTTTCCAATGACTGTCTTTCCTGCGCCGAGGAAATTTTTCACTCCACCTGCCATGCCGCCGATGTCAATGCCATTCGGCCCTGCAATGCCGGAAAGGATCTGTCCCGCAACGCTGCCGGTCTTGGAGATAAATCGTCCTACCGGATTGCTGCTCCCGAACCCTACCAGAGCATTTTTCAGGCCGCCCAGCGATTGACCGACATTGGAAACATACCTGCCGGAGCCGGAGTTTTTCAGCACGCCCAGTAGACCACCGTTCGTGCTGGCTTCCAGTACATCATTTACAAAGCCGGTGGTTCCTTTCTTGGTCCCGCTGCGCAGGCCCTTGAAATTTTTCAGCGTTGCCCAGATACCGACACCGGCACCGTCCAGCGTTTGCCCGATTTTGCCCAGGCGCGTTGTGGGCTGTTGTGCTCCGATACCAGCCATCTGAACGCCGTACTTTGCATTTTCAGCGAACATTCCAGCGTTCGACCTTGCAAATGACGCACCACCCACCGCCTTTTGGATCAGACTTGTAGGTGTCAGTGCGCCCATCAGGTTTCGGACAGTGATGCCGCCGAATGTTCCGCCGGGCGCACCGCTCGGTTTTCCGCCGATTGCAATGTTCCCAATGGTATTCAGCAGCGAGGATCCTGTGCTATAAGCCGTCGGCGCAAAGCTCATGGCTCCGAACGCCGCAACAATGGCCGCAATGGCTCCCGCCACCTCCGGCCCGTGTTCTGCGGTGTAGTCGATGCCTTTCTGAATCCACGGCAACGCTGCCTGTGCCGCATTGCCAATTCCAAGCAGTGCGGAATGCAGCATCGGCAGAACACCGTTGACGATATTGGACAGATCCGGCAAGCTCTCGGTGATACCGTTTGCTATGTCGATCCACATGGAGGTCAGTTCTTTCTTTGCCGGAAGGAACTGATTGCCCACATTGATAAGCAGGCGGTCTGTCGCGTTGCTTGCCATCTGACTTACCGCTTCGCTGGTGTCCAGACGAACAAGCAATTCTTTCTCCATGCTGCCGCTGTATGCGCTGGTATCACCAGCCATAAGCAAGGCATTCTGGAATGCAGGCAAGTTGCCCACAATTTTTGAAACGCCCTCAATGGCCCACTGTCCAAACAGCGTTTTGATGGTCGCAGTCTGCTGGTACTTGTCCTGTTTCGAGATTGCCTCAAAGACTTTGTACAGAGTGCTTGCTGCGCCATCTTCTCCGTTCGGCCCCGTGGACTGCATATCCTTTGCAATCTGCACAGGATCAAAACCGAGTTTGTTCCATGCGCCCACCTGCGCATCCGTTGCACTGTTGCCCAGGGTGATGTTTGTAAACACACGGTTCAGACTTGTTCCGGCCTTTCCCTCATTAACGCCCATAGCCAGCATGGTGGCTGCCAGCGCAGAGGTCGTGTGCAGGTCAACGCCGGCTGTCTGGCCGACACCGCCGGACGTATTCACCACGCTGGCGATTTCCGCCGCCGTGGTAGCCATGTGGCCGCCCAGATAGTTGATGGAATCTGCAATGTCGATAATCTGGTTGTGGGTCTTACCAAAAGCGGTTTCCCACTTTGCCATATAATCGGCCGCAGACTTTGCATCAATGTCCCACGCGGCAGCTAGCCGGGCCGTATCGTACAGGTAGCTTTTTTCTCCGGTTTGCTGGTTATCCAGAAAGATTTGCTCATAGCTCTTACCGGACTGTCCCAGCGATGCGGCGATCTGCGCCATCTCGTCCCGTTTGATTGGGACCTGCGTGGTCATCTTGAGGATCGCGTCCTCCATGGTGGCACGCTTTTCCGGGTCAATGCTGCCGTCATCGTTCATGATGCCGCCAACATACTTGACTGCATCTGCCGCCTGGGCTTGGTATTCCTCTGCCATGGAGGTTGTCTTTTTAATCATGACAGCGGACGCAGTTGTCAGCGTCGCCATGATTCCCAGTCCGGTTTTCCCGATTACGCCCAGAGTGTTTGCTACCGTGCTGCCCAGTGACTTGGTTCCCGTCAATGCGTTTGCCAGATCACCGGTCAGCCCCTTCGTCTGCTTTATTGCAGTTACAAGGGACGGGTCCACCTTGCCCATGATGCGGATGCTGAGGTCTAGTGCTCCATTTCCCGCCATACGTCTGCCACCTCGTTACACAGATCCACCAGCTCCCGCCGGGGCAGGTGCAGCAGATCCGTCATGTTGGAATGCGTGGCAATGGATAGCTGGATAGCCGCTTTCCGAAGTCCTTTTGCCCCGCCTTTTACTCGAAAAAATCAGAGTTTACAGCATCACGCAGCTTAACCGCCTCGCACAGCGGCAGACCAGCAAAGAAGTCCACCGGGTAGCCGGTGCCCATGCTGGCGATGATGCAGCAGTACAGGTAGTTGCGATGCGTATTCACCGGTGCAAATCCGCCCGCAGCCATACGGTTTTCTGCCATGGATTCGCTCATAGTGTTCAGTTCGCCCACGCCGGACAGGTCGATGCCGTCAAAGGTCTTGCCCTTCAGTTCCGCCTTTTCGCTGCCCTCGTAGGTGTAGGGCGCTGCAAACTTCAGGGTGTGAGATTCCAGCTGCTTTTTCACTTCATCGGCGTTCTCGCTGTTATCCATGCCCTTGATAACCGCCGCCTGCACTTTCTTGATCTTGCCGCGGGGCATGAGCTTGAAGAACTCCACCGGCTTTCCAGTAGCCTTAACAGCCATTTCCTGTGCAAAGGAAGTGGTCATTTCCATCGCGTACATGGCCGCCGTCTCGTTGCCGATGCTTTTCTGAATGTCGATCAAGTCCTGCACGGTCATCTTCTCCATACCGGACAGATCCAGGCTGTCGTACTCCTTGCCCTCGAACTTATAAGGTTTATCAAACTTCACGATATTGTCCATTGCTGTTTCCTTTCCAAAAGACAATCAGCCGCCCCACGCCGGGACGGCTGACTTCTTCATGTATCGGGTTTAGATAAGAGCGTTGATCTCGGCACGCATATCCTCGCCATCGACATAGTAGCGGCCCGCAAACTTGTCGATGTCGATAACAGTAGTGCCGTCAACCTCCATCAGGTAACGGGTGACTTCCAGCGTGGTGGTGCTGCCCATGGTGTCGGCACGCTTCAGCTTGCCGGGATCCAGCTCCTTGGGACGACCACCCAGGACGACGCGCAGGCCCTTGTAGGTGTAGCCGCCGTTCTTGTTGTCGTTCTGCATAGCAGCACGCAGGGTGATCTGGATGTTCTTGTTGGGGTTCATCATCTTGGTGGCGTAGCTGTACATGGTGTTCCAGTTCAGCGTTGCCTCCATGGATTCAAACTGACCGGGCACGGGAGAATCGACTTCGCCCGCAATGCCCATGCCGGACACGGAGGTGGTCTTGTTCTTGATCTTGGGCAGGGTGATTTCATCCGCCAGACCAATGAGCAGGTCATCTTCCGTGTACGCATTGTAGTCATTGATGACCTGGGGAACCAGGTCACTGGAAATATTCAGAGCCATAGGTCATTCCTCCTGCTTACAGAGACAGAGCCGAGGTCAGTGCGCCGGCCTCATACTCCATGGTGTTGTTGATCTGCTTAAAAGGCGGGAACGGCGTGCAGAACTGATAGAAGGAGTAGTGGCCTGCAACCAGTTCAGCGGTCGTGTTGCGGTCGGGGTCTGCCTTCATGCTGTAGCTGGCGCACACCTCGGTAGAGACATAGACACTGCCCTTCATGTTCTCGCTGTCGATGATGGACTGAAGGCGCTTCTTGTTCATGGGCTTATCCAGCTTGCTCATGTTGTCCAGAACAAAGCTGGTCCAGGAGTGGTTGAAGAAGCGGCGGACACAAAGGAAAGCGTCCTTCGGGTCGGTGTTTTTCGGATAGCAGCAGGTCTCATTGCCCCACACAACAAAGTCGCCGGAGCGGATGAAGGTCGCCACGCCCTGCTCATTCAGAACATTGCCCTGCTCCTGATCCATCAGGACTTCGGTGCCATCTTCCAGGCAGGCGGAGGAAATGGGTACGCTGACATTGGACGGGCTGGCATTGGGTGTATCGTTGTACAGGCTGTCGTTGTAGACTGCCGCAGCAGCGGCCAGAGAGCTACCGCTGTAGATGGTGCTGCCGATCTTGCCGTACAGCCACAGGGCATATGCTTCACGAGAAGTTGCGCCCTGCTTGACCTTCTGGTTTGCCACATCGGTGTACTTGCGTGCACCGGAAGCAGAACTGTCGATGTCAACAAAGCACACAGCATCGAAAACGCCGTTGATCTTGCGGCACTTGGCCTGAAGTGCAGCACACACCATAGGATCCTTGGAGAAGCGGGGTGCCAGCAGAATGCCGGGAACCATGCCCAGCTTTGGGAACACCTGCCTTACCACTTCCAGACCGGTTTCTGCACCGGTGGCCGCATTCACGCCGCCCACGATGTCAGCAGCGGTAATCTTGGTCGGATCCAGAATGGAGCCGGAAACATTCAGGGCCGTTGCGCCGTCGCCTTTGCCGCCGTTGACCAGCGCAATGCTCACTGTGCCGTCGTCGTTGAAGCTGGCCGTATAGTCCTCGTCCGCCGTAAGTACGGTCTGCTCTTTCTTCACAACCAGCTTTTTCAGCAGGATACCGGTCTCGTCGATCTCTGCAATGCCATCATTCACCTGCACAGTCTTGTTGGACAGCTCGGTAATATGCTTTGCATTTGCAGGATCCAGGACGTTGACCACGACGATGGGGGAAATGCCCATCACCTGGAAGCTGGCACTCACAGCCTCGCACAGGGTGTACTTTGCGAAATCACTGGAATAGCCCACTGCGGCGGCAGCCTCTTTGAAGGTGTTCACCAGCAGCGGCGTGTTTACTGCCGCTTCCGGGTCATCCAGCATATTAACGGGGGCCGTGCCCACAACAATCTGCAGGCCGGAGTTGACCGTTACCGGAGCGGTGACGCTGGTCGCCGCTTCAGTCTTGTTAAAGCCATGCGAAATAGCCATCTGTCGTATCCTCCTTACTTCATCAGGGCAGCAGCCTTGTTGCAGAGAATATTTTCTCTGGTGCCGTCCTGTTCCAGTTTCACCCGCATTTCAGCGAGCTTGTCCAGCGGAACGATCAGTGCCTTCAGAAGCGGCACCTGTTCCACTTTTTCTTTCAGCTTGTCGGGCAGGCCATCCACGAAAACCGTGTACTGCGGTGCGATACCCTTGATAGTCGGGCCGCAGTATGCCACGGGGGCCTGCACCTGCGCTGCGGCCTGTTCAGTCTGATTTTCCTGAACTTCTGCCGCTGCTTTCTTTTCAGTGCCCATATTAAATCAACGCCTCCACTTCTTCATTTTTCAGTGCGTTCGGGGTCTTGCAAATCAGATTCACAATTCCCCAGTAGTAGTGATCCATGTCATCGTCTGAAAGCTCCCACTTTCTGGGATAGCCAACCTCAAACGCTCCACCGAAAACCGGCTTGCGCTTGAAGTGCTGCATAATCGCTTCCTTGATGTTCACGGTCTCCACATACCCCTGCCGATCAATTCCACGGTCATAGCTGCAAATAACCAGCTGCATGAGAACCAGCTGCGGATCATGGTCATTATCGACCTCGCCGCTCGATTCGATTACGATGATGCAGGGGTACATGGCATCGTTTGTGTCAATGTCATCATCGTTGTCCGTCTGGGTAGGCAAAAACTGCTTATAGATCTTGAGGGGCTTTTCCCCTTCCTGCCCGGTGAACATCATGCCCCGGAACAGTTCTTCCAGCTCGTCCATCATGGCTTGCTGGCACATTTCGCTGGTATAACCGGTGATTTTCTCGGCCATATCAGATCACGCCCTTTCGCTTTGCGTTGGCGATCAGCTGCCGGATGCGCCGTTCGGTGTTGTCCTGAAGCATCTGCTCCACGGTCGTTTCCTGCATTTCCCACACCGTGTGGTGCATCGCAGAGCCAGAAGGGCTGGACATCGTGACCAGCTTTTCGTTCGGCTTCCAGCGTTCTTTTCCACTCTCGGTATAGTCTTTGTCAGCTGGCACTCCCAACTGGCGCTGTACCATACCGATGTGCTTCGACTTAAACTGAACCAGGAAGCCCTTGCTCCTTTCGCCGGTTCCGCTCAGACCAATCATCGGACTGCCTTTCAGAACGTGTGCCTGAAAAACAGGCGGCGCATTGCGAACAGACGGACCCATGAAGGGCTTTGTGGGGCTGGTTCTGAAATAGCCCAGGTCTG
>OFMC01001509.1_pt1 | contig 17501 bp, 10 predicted proteins | sample 1541271 | NCBI WGS metagenome assembly OFMC01 (sample SAMN04209252, study PRJEB22552) | human gut metagenome | biome: gut; material: feces | host: Homo sapiens | place: USA: Oklahoma | reverse complement strand
CATCTATAAGGATTATAGTGGTAATTTGTGGTTTGGAGGCTATTATTCCGGGCTTTATATGCAGGATGCCAAAGGGAACGTACGTTTTATGTTACCGGAAATTAAATTGAAGGATATAAAGAAGATCACAGGTGATGATAAAGGGAACCTATATCTTTCTTTATTCGGTTCCGGATTCATACGATATCACCTGCCCACTCAAACAGTCACGGAATATCAAAGTTCCTCCGGTGGGTTAAGGAACAATTGGATTTATACTCTACTTCTTGATTCCCGGGAAAGATTGTGGATAGGCCACTGTAATGGAGTGGATTATTTCGATCCTGTAACGGAAAAATTTACCCCTGTATTGAGTCAATCGTTGGGTAATTTCATCACTTACTCATTATTGGAAGACGTACGTGGAAATATTTGGGCGGGAACGAATAAGGGACTTATGTGTTATCATCCCGGAACAAAAGAATTTCATTACTATGATGAAGAAGACGGACTTTCTAATAATTTTGTATATGGGTTGGCAGAAGATGAGAGGGGGAATATCTGGTGTAGTACCCTGAAAGGCATTAACCTGATAAAAGTCGCAGAGAATAAGATTGCTTCCTATTATTCCGAACGTGGATTGGTGGATAATGAGTATACTATTGGTGCCAGCTACCAGTCAATGAATGGCCTTATCTATTTGGGAGGTGTGAAGGGAATAACGACTTTTCATCCGGATAGCGTCACTGCGCAAAAAGGGAAGTCGACTGTGATATTATCCAATCTTTATTTGGGAGGAGAAGCAGTGACCGCTAAAAGTAAATCCGGTGGAAAACCCATTTTGGACACTTTTGTAACACGTGCCGACAAAATCAGCCTGGCTTATGAAGACAACACGTTTACGCTTGAGTTTTCCACATTGGATTATCGTAATTCTGGAAATATTTTCTATGAATATCGTATCAGAGAGTATGAAAAGAACTGGACCTCTACTCAATTGGGAATCAATCAGATTACATACAATCATTTAAATTCCGGTAAGTATACATTTGAAATACGCGCCTGTGAGAACGGGCAGTATACCCCTGTGAAGGTGATACGGATTGATATTGCGGCACCGTGGTGGCGTTCGTCTCTGGCTTATGTCTGCTATGCGTTGATATTGCTTGCTGTTGCATTCCAGATTTATTTGAGTGTTCGTCGCCGGCACCAGAAAGAAATGAATGAAGAGAGAATCAAACTTTTTATCAATCTCTCGCATGAGATTCGCTCTCCAATGACTTTGATTGTGAGTCCGTTGGAGAATTTGTTAAAGAGAGACTATGATGCCGATACGATGAAGATGCTGCGTCTGATGCAGAAGAATGCGAATCGTATTATTAATCTGATGAATCAGTTGCTTGATATGCGTAAAATTGAAAAAGGGCAATTGAATATTCATTGCGTTGAAACGGACATGGTGGATTATATCAAAGAATTAATCTCTTTATTTACTTATCAGGCGGAGAAAAGGAACATAAACTTGTGTTTTGATTATGAACAGGAGGAGCTTCCGGCGTGGATTGATCCTAATAATTTTGATAAAGTATTGGTAAACCTGCTGTCGAATGCTTTTAAATATACGCCGGATGGAGGTGAAATAAAAATCAGCCTGCGCGAGAAGGTGAATGAACTTACTGTTGGAGATTTGCAGCATTTTATTGAGATTGAAGTGATTGACAGCGGATCCGGCATTGACGCCAATAAACTGGAAAAGATATTCGAACGTTTTTATCAGGCGCCTTCCAATGGTTTCAATGGAAGTATCGGTTTTGGTATAGGACTGAATCTGTGCCGGATGATAGTTAAATTGCATCACGGCACTATCAATGCTTGTAATCGGCAAGATGCACAAGGAAGTCGTTTCATTATTCATATTCCTTATGGGAAAGATCATTTGAAGAAATCCGAATGGGTGGATGCGGAAAACAAAACTACCTCAAGAGTCCCTTCTGTCTTGGGGCTTTCTCAAGAAAGTGAAGAAGAAACGGCTAAGACAAGAAACCATAAAGCGAATTATAGGATTGTGATCGTAGATGACGACGACGAGATTCTTCGTTTCCTGGAGGCGGAATTGAGCTCGCAATACAAGGTATACATTTGCCGTAACGGGAAAGAGGGTTTGCAAACCATTCTGAAACAACAACCGGATCTTATAATTTCTGATGTCGTGATGCCTGAAATGGATGGTATCTCACTTTTGAAAACGATTCGCAACAATCCGAATGTGAGTCATATACCGTTTATCCTATTGACTTCAAAAGCGGAATATAAAGACCGTATTGAAGGATTAAGTAAAGGTGCGGATGCATATTTAGGAAAACCGTTTGTCGTTGAAGAGTTGAGAGTACATATCAAGAATCTGATTGAGACAAGATTGTTATTGAAAGGAAAGTTCTCTGGTGTCAGGGATCAGGTGGGAAAGATTGAAATTGCTGAAAATAAATCCGGAGATGAACGATTGATGGAACGGGTTATGAATGTGATGAATAAGTTTCTGGATGATTCGGAATTCAATGTAGAAATGCTTGCCAGGGAAGTCGGATTGAGTCGTGTACAGCTTCATCGTAAAATGAAAGATATTACAGGAGTTTCAACATCTGTCTTTATCCGGAATCTACGGATGAAGAAAGCGGCAGCACTACTTCAGGAAGGGAAGCTGAATATTTCAGAAATAGCGGATGCGGTAGGCTTTGATAGTCAGGCTAATTTTGCGACTGTTTTTAAGAAGTTCTATGGAGTATCTCCTTCGGAATATGCTGCGTCTATCAGAAATAAAGGCGAATGATACAAATTTAAAACTGCGTTATACATATAACTAACTTTACGTTACATTTTACCAAACGTTTTGAAATACAAGATTGTAATTTTGTGCTGGTTGAGGGCGATCTAAAGAATCGACAGATGCAAAAGTACAATCTTGTATTTTACTCTTGACTCCTTTTCCTATATTTTAATAATGAATGCATGAAAACACAAAGTTGTATGAACAGGCTTTTATGGATTACTTTATTGGTAATCGGTTTATCTGGATGCTCGGAAGAGAGTTCATCGTCAGAGGAAAATACGGAATCTGGTACGATCCAAGATGGGGATCATACTGATAATGCAACGGTTATTCAATTAAATTCTTCCGATCAATATCAGACAGTGGAAGGGATTGGCGGCGGGATAGCCAATTATGAGAATTGGTATTGTCAACACCCCAATAAAAAAGAATTGTTTGATCTGATTTTCAAAGATTTGGAGATTTCCATGATTCGTATAGGAAACTGGTACGAAAAGAAGATATCGGGTGAGAATCCCGATATTCTTAAACAGCAAAAAGAGATAATGGATGCAGCAACTCAAAGACTGGGGCGTAGCAATTTCTCTGTAATGATGTCTAATTGGCTGGTAGCACCCGATTTGATAGATAGGCCGAAAGAAAAGGGAGCGACACTTAAAAGAAATAATGAAGGGAAGTACATGTATAAAGAATTTGGTGAATGGTGTCGCATGACATTAAAAGCTTATCAGGAAGCAGATATGTCACCGGATTACTTGAGCATGATGAATGAGCCGGATGGGGATAACAGTGCAGGAACCAAAATCCGCTTAGGCTACGGTATCGACGACTCCCAAAAAGCGAATTACGGGAAAGCATTGGACGCCACTTATGAAGCATTCAAAGAGGTGTCTAAGCGTCCCAAGTTAATCGGCCCGGAAGTGCTTGGAATTGGCTATGGTACTTTTAGTAACTATTACAGAGACTTGAATCCTGACCTATTGGATGCTGCTGCTTTCCATTGTTATCATGGTGGTAAGACTTCCGATTATAAAGATAACGACCGTTATTCTTCCGCCCATGCTTTTAAAACTGAATTTCAAAACATAGTCCGGCAAGTTGGCAACAAATCAATTATGATGACGGAGAACTGTTCTTATCATCCTGCTGTTCCCGAAGATGCTGTGAATATTGCACATTTTATATCAAACTCCTTCCGTTATGCAAATGCCACTGTTTATTTGCACTGGGCACTATTATGGGGATATGCAGATGCTGATGAATTAAAAAAGGGGGGTGACGGTTGCATCGCTGTCGAGTGGCCTTGGAGTAGTTCCCGCTGGACGACGGAAAAAGGCTATGTGGTAAGGAGTGAGTTCTATGGGCTTAAGCACTTTACAAAGTACGTCAAACCGGGTTGGCGGCGGATCGGAGTGGATTATGAACTAAAAGAGGTGGAGGTAGTTGCTTTTCAAGACCCTGATGAATATCAGATAGCTGTCGTTTTAGTCAATTACTCCGAACAGGAGGAGAAAACGGTCAGGTTGGAGAATATTGGCAGTAAGGAGGTATCCTCCATAAGGAAAGTAATACAGACTGATACTCAAAAAGAAAGTTGGTATCAGGAGCTGAAAAACACTGATCCATTTGTCGAATTAGTATTACCAAAAATGAGTGTTACCACTGTTTATTTCAAATTCAAAACAAATTGAAACGTATTTAAAAAGCGAATAAACGTATGTGCAACTTGATGTTACATTTCAAATAGTGTAGTAGAATGTAAGTTCATACTTTTGTGTCGGACATTTGCTAAATATGGGTGTGAAATTATAAAGCAATATTTTATAAATGTAATATATATGAAGAACAATTATTTTTCAAGATGTGTGCTGCTAGCCGGATTATGTTCGGTTATTATGGTTTTTGCAGTCACTCCTGTTTATGCGACCGGAGGTGCATTTTCTCCTCTTCCACATGCTGTCTCTGAAGGAGACATTACTGTTACCGGTAAAGTGGTTGATGATGCCGGAGAACCTTTGATAGGTGTTAGTATTCAAGTGAAAGGTACTAGTAAAGGTGCTACTACTGATGTGAATGGTATTTATACACTAAATATAGCATCAGGTTCTACCCTTGTATTCTCATATATCGGAATGAAGACCATTCAACGGAAAGTGACGAAAGGCGGTAAGCTGGATATCACGATGGAGAATGATGAGAATATGTTGGACGAGGTGGTAGCTGTAGGATACGGCTCTATGAAACGTTCGGACTTGACAGGATCGGTCGTTTCCATCAATGCCAAGTCCATAGAAGAATCAATGGCTTCTACCATTGACCAGGCGTTGCAAGGACGTGCGGCAGGATTGCAGATGACGCAGAATTCCGGTGTTCCGGGTGGAGGTACATCTATTCAGATTCGTGGTGTGAATTCATTAAACAGTACCAATGAACCTATTTATGTAGTAGACGGAGTTATTATCTCCGGTGAAACAGGCTCGAATACAAGTAATGCTATGGCAGGTATTAATCCAGCTGATATTGAAAGCATTGAGATCTTGAAAGATGCTTCGGCTACTGCCATTTATGGTGCACAGGCGGCTAATGGGGTCATATTGATTACGATGAAAGCTGGTGTAACAGGCAAGCCTCGAATTAACTTCCAAGCCTCTGTGGGAAATCAGGAAATACCGAAAACAATCGACATGATGAATTTGCGTGACTATGCCCGTCATTATAATGAACTATATGCTCTTATAAATGCCAGCAGGGTGAAAGATGCGTTTAGTCATCCTGAAACTTTAGGTGACGGTACTAACTGGCAGGATGAGATATTCCGCAATGCTCTGTTGCAGAACTATAACCTGTCAATTCGTGGCGGTACAAAAACGGTCAGCTATAATCTGTCCGGCGGATATTTGGGGCAGGATGGTATTTGCATCGGTTCGGATTTTGAGCGTTACACCTTCCGTATGGGAACAGAGATACAGGTTACTCCTAAGGTTCGTTTCGGAGGTACGGTGAATGTTTCTTATACCAAGCAAGGTACAGGCATGGCTAGCTGGTCTATCATTCCCAATGCACTTTATCAGGCACCGGATGTTCCCGTACGTGATAAGAATGGTAACTTTTCCGGACCGGAAGAGGACGACCAGCAGAATTTAAGCAATTACAGTAATCCGGTGGCGTTGGCAGCGTTAACACAGCGTAATAATGAAAAGGGAGGTGCTCGTGCCAATCTTTTCATGAAAATCAATCCATGGAAATGGCTGACTTACCGTACTGATTTTACGGCAGACGGCAATATCGATAATTATCAATATTTCCTTCCCCAATATGAATTGGGATACTCAAAGAATCCTTATCCTACTAATGAACACTCCAAAAACTACGGGCTTTACTGGGGATGGAAGAATGTAGTGACGATGGAGAAGACGTTCAAACGTAAGCACAAGACGAGTTTGATGTTAGGACATGAGATGACTTCCAGAAGTTCAGATTATCTTCAGGGAAAACGTACACATGGTGATAATCTGCTGACAGACTTGGATGCAGGTGATGCTGCGTATGCCACCAATAGTGGAAGGGCAAGCAAGACAACGTACCTCTCTTATTTCAGTCGTCTGTTTTATAGTTACGACAACCGTTACCAGTTAACGGCTACGGTACGGCGCGACGGGACATCCCGTTTTGCCAAAGGAAATCAGTGGGGGACATTCCCATCAGTAGCTGTGGCATGGCGTCTTTCCGAAGAGTCATTCTGGCGTCCGCTGAAAGATGTGGTTAATAACTTCAAGTTGCGTTTGAGTTATGGTGAAGTCGGTAATTCCAATGTCAGTGCATTTGCTTACCAACGGATGGGAACGTATGTGCAGTCTATCTGGGGGACGAGTTTGCAGACCGCCAATATTGCTAATCCCGATTTGACATGGGAGAGTACCCGTTCCTGGAATGCAGGTATCGACCTGAACTTTTTTAATAACCGTGTCGAGTTTATTCTGGATGCATATATCAAAAAGACAAGAAACCTCTTGTTGCAACAAGATTATCCGGGATATATGGGAACTACGGGCAATGGTGCTGCAACAGCTCAATGGGCGAATATAGGCTCCATGGAGAATAAAGGTTTTGAATTTACATTGAACACGGTAAATATATCCAATAGGGATTTTCAGTGGCGTACAAATGTTACATTCAGTTTGAACCGTAACAAGGTAGCAAGTATGAATACAGAGAATGCCTTTATCGACAAGACTTATCAAAATAGTGGTCAGACGGAAGTGATTACCCGCACTGCAGTCGGAAAGCCTGTCAGCCAGTTCTATGGCTATAAGGCAATCGGCCGCATCAATAGCGCTTCCGATTATTTGATAGATAATGGTGATGGAACTAGCACGGTAAAGATTGCTACTCCAGTATTGCGGGTAGGTGAACAGGTGGTTAACTCGGGTACGGATAAAGGTAGCCTTATCAAACAAATTTATATTGGCGATTATATTTTTGAGGATCTGAATAATGACGGAGTGATTGACGAAAAAGATCAGACATTCTTGGGAAGTCCGTTGCCTAAATTTACCTATGGCATTAATAATACCTTTAATTATAAGAATTTCGATTTGACTATATTCTTATATGGTTCGTATGGAAACAAAGCGATGAACTATTTGTCCCGTCGTATTACTAACCCCAATTCGAGTGGTAATGTACACGCGTCCGTTGCCAACCATGCCCGTTTGGGATACCTTGATGGAAATTCGGATAATACCGATGTCTGGAATATGTATATATTGCCCGGCTCTAACGGTTTGTGCCGTATGTCTGTTAATGATGCCAATGATAACGACCGCATCAGTAGCCGTTATGTGGAGGATGCTTCTTTCTTGCGTATACAGAATATTGCTTTGGGATATACGTTACCGAAGAATTGGTTGAAAAAACTGAAGATAGAGAATGCGCGCATTTATGCGAATATTAAAAATGTATATACATTCACAGGCTATGACGGTTACGATCCGGAGATTGGCTCTACACAGGCGCAATATTCTTATTCCGGTCAGAGTATGCTGATGTACGGAGTGGATACGGGACGTTGTCCTTCTCCCCGTATTTATACATTTGGTATTGATTTAACCTTTTAAATAGAAAACTTCCATGAAAAAGAATATTATATTATCAGTGGTTTGTGGAATGGTCGCGATGGCAAGCCTCACTTCCTGCAATGACTTCTTGCAAGTAAGTGCCACCAACCAAAAAGAAATGGACAAATCCTTTACTACTTATGACGAGCTGCGTTTGGCAACAGCTTATCTTTATATGAAACCTTGGTTTGGTTTTCACAGTACCCGTCTGTTTGCGATGGGAGATGCACGCGGAAACAATATCTATGGTGACAACAACAACGAGACAGGTTATGCTCCTTATTGCCTCTTTACCGACAAACCCAATACACCCGGACTTGCCGATGCGTGGAATTCACTTTACATTGTTGTTACGCAGGCAGACTACATCATTAACGATTATGCACCACAGGGACGCCAACATTTCAGTGAAGCACAAGCGAATGCTTGCGAGGGAGAAGCACGTTTCATGCGGGCGGCGGCTTATTACTATTTGGCTTCTTACTGGCACGATGTGCCCATTATGGAGAATCCAATTGCTCATACGGAAGCTTTCAATATGGCTCCCACACGCTTCGAGGATGTGATTCGCTACGGTATCCGCGACTTGGAGTACGCTGCGGAGTGGTTGCCGCTTGCCGACGCGGACGGTCGTGTGACTCGCTATTCGGCTTTGGGACTACTGGCACGCTATTATGTAACGCTGGCAGCGTATGCGCGTGGCGGACACTGTACACAGGCTACTATGGATTATTATGAAGCCAGCGGTTCTCACGACTTGGCTGACATTCTTTATGATTTGGCCAAGGAGGCTGCCGGAGAAGTGATTCTTGCTCAGAACAGATATGGATTGATGGAAGAATATGAAGAAATTTTCCGGGTACAGAACAATAATTGCAAAGAGGTATTGTTTGCTTTGCAACCGCTGCAAGGTGTCGACTCCTACGGAATGGGTAACAGCAACGGAAGCGGTTTGTGCTCTTACACAGAATTGCTGAACGGTTTGAGTGCCTATAACTCCTCTTATGTATCTTACGACTGCCTGCGTATGCTGATTAATTCCGGCGGACGTTCCCGTCTGCGTGGTAATGTGCTTTGTCCGGGAGAGTTCTATGACTATATCGGTACACATTTGGTGGATGGTGGTTGGGCTGCCGGATATAAAGGCGGACAGAAAGCTGCCGGATTAGAAACGAACAGAAAAGTTGCCTTCAAGAAACAGGTAGTGGGTAGTGCTGAAGACACGAATAATATCGCTATTGCCGGGAACTCCGGTTTCTGCACACCGATGTTGCGCCTTGCAGAAGTGTACTTGTTGTATGTGGAGGCTTGCATGGGCACCAGTGATGAGCTGACCGACCGGGATGCCTTGAAATATTATGACGATGTCCGGAAACGCGGCTACAAGATGGAGATAGAGAGAGGCGAACTGACCTACTATGACACCAACTATCTCACCCGTAATGATTTGTTGAGAGAGTTTCGTGTAGAGTTCTTTATGGAAGGCCTTTGGTGGCCTACGCTGGTACGCCGTTCGCTTTACGACACAAAGTGGGTGACCGATTTTATCAATAACGAGTTGGTTATTATGACCGAAGGTGATGAAGGAGAACAGGTACGCAGTGACGAATGGGACAGCAACAGATGGTATGCTTACTATTATACGATAAACAAGAACACTCTTCAGGCGGCATTCAGTTCTGACAGTCCCCGCCAGTCCGACGGAGCCAAACTGGCGGTACGAGCTACTCATACTCCGTTGGCGGAAGGAGATTACGTACATTCGAATACCTCTGATGATAATGTATGGGCATTTTCTTATCCGGAAGTGGAAAGTACCCGTGACCCGTTATTAAATACAGCACCTGTTGCTTATGATTTTAACAAATAAGATGACTACTATGAAGATAACAGATAAGATATTAACGAATTTGTGTTTGAGCACTTTATTGCTGTTCTCGTTGTTTAGCGTATTTTCTTGTTCTGACGACGACGATGATGTCCGCATATACAGTGTGTGGAGCAATATGCTTGCTGAAGAAGCCAGACAGATAACCTCTGTTTATACCGGAACCTGGATTCGGGTGGACGGTAGTGGCTTTAGTGGTTTGCAAGCTATTTATTGCAACGGTTTGCAGGTGACGGAATACAACTCTACTTACATGAGTGACTCCCATCTCACGTTTAAAGTACCCTCCAGTGTTCCGATGGCACATGAGATAGAAGATGAATCAGTGAAAAATACCCTTAGGGTGGTGACTTCCCACGGTGAAGGAGTATACCGTTTCATCTTTAAAGATGTGAACAAGATGCCCGGCATTACAGACGTGTCATACACGTTGCCCCATCCGGGCGATCACATCACCCTTATAGGGAAGTACCTCAATGGTGCATCAGCCGTTTACTTTCCAGGCAATGACGGCAATGAAGTGCAGGTTCCCTATATCGATGGCACCGGAGATATGGTAGTGTCCGAAGATGGAACGCGGATAACTGTCAAGGTGCCTGATGGAGTGGGCGAACGGAGTGGTTCCCTCCGGGTGGAGATGGCAGAATTGGGTGAGAACTATTACACTCCCAATTATATGTTTTACGACAAAGCAATGTTTGTGCACGATCATGAAGGAACCACAGCTTTGAACTATGGTGTGTCCGGAAGTGTCATCTCTCCACAGAAATGCGCCTATTACTCAATCAACGCGGCAGATGCGCCGCAAGTACCCGCAGGTGCCAGAGCCTATATCTTCAGTATACCCGAAACTGCTCCGGCCACTCTTCCGGTGGTGAGCGATAATAATTCGCCTTTCGGTTATTTCCGTTTCAATACCGGAATGCAATTACAGTATCTGATAGACAACAGTGACGGAGAATGGGCCAGAGAAACGGATGCTCGCAAGGCGGCTTTGCAGGCGGACATCTATATGAATCATGATTGGAGCACCGGCGTGGTAGGCTGGCGCATGAACAAGAATGGAGGAAAGGGTAATGGTGAAAGTGCGTGGAATGTGGCTTCGTGGACTAACAATAAGCCATACGCATTTAACGGCAGCTGGAAGACGCTTACTTTCGAGATACATACCAAGTATGCCAACTTGGGCGAGGCGATTGATGCTTGGAGTGCGAGCGGTGTGCACTCACTGTTCACTATCCTCAACTTCGATGTCCTGTCGGCCGGATTGACAATGAAAGAGGGAGCGGATTTCCGTATGTTCATCACTAACTTGCGTTTGGTTCCCTATGTGACTCCGGAAGAATAAAATATAAACATGAAACAGATTAGATATGAAAACTTTTAAATCTATACAATCGGGAATAATTGCTTGCCTGATAATAACCTTTGTAATGGGATTATTTTCTTGCAGCGATGACAATGAAACGGTAGATAATTTGCTGCCTCCTACCATTGTAAAAGTATGTGTTTGGGATGAAGACATTGAAGAATGGATTATTCCTGGAGCAGAAAGTAAAATTCGGATTGGTACCCCTTTGCGTATTGAGGGTACTAACATGGCGCAGACGATTGCCGTCTATATCAATGGTGGGCTCATTTCTGCTTTTCATGCAGAAGACAATGCGATAGAGCTTGTTATTCCGGACATTCCTGTAGATGAGGGAGAGATTAAAGAGATGAACCTCAACTTGATCCGGGTAGTGAATAAGGCGGGAGCCGCTACTTGTACGGCCGAAGATTTTCAATTCTTTGGCAGGCAAATTACTGTGACCGGTTTTTCGCTGACTGAAAATGAAGGAAGAACGTGGGAAGCCGTGCAAGAACTGCCGATAGGTGGTAAGATACGTATTGAGGGTAACGGACTGAAAACAGCCAATGAACTGTATATTAATGGTACTTCTGTTGATTTGACCGGTATTCCTGCCGAAGAAAAGAACGATGCCTTCCTGATTGTGACTATTCCGGAAACTTTGCCTTTCGGGAATGCTGTCGAGAATCCGGACAGCCGGAATAAAATGCGCCTTGTGACGGCTTATGATGATCGCACGCTGGATTGTGTTATTGCGGGCAAGCAGGTAGAAATCAACCGAATTACAGATGCAAATGGTAATGCCATTACGGAAGCCGGGCGCAACTCGGTGGTGGTCATTGAAGGAAAATACTTTGCCACTTTTCAAAAACTGTCTTTTAACAACCAGGAAATAGAGCCGACAACGATAGAAAGCAATCGTATCACTTTCACTGTACCGGTAGATACGGAAGATTTTACAGTGGGCGACGGAGAACTGACTGTTGTCAATGCGTATGATGAAATTGGTGTTAGCCGGGAATTTACTCTTTTAGGTTTTGTCCCTAGTGTGACGGAAATTTCATATACGATGCCTAAACCCGGTAATGTGATCCGGCTTACAGGTGTCAATCTGTACGATAAGGCGAAAGTCTTTTTCCCTTCTTCCACAGGTGAAAAGGAAGGCTTCGTTCAGAGTGCCTCATCGGATGCGACTTCCATGGATGTACTTGTGCCGGAAGGTGTGGGAGATAAGGCAGGATATATTCGTATAGAGAGCGAAGGTGCTGATGTTGAAGTGAAAGGAATTGTCATGTTCTACAAACAGGGAGTGTTCTTGCAGGAGTTCACGGATGAAGAGTTGAAACTGGGAGTTTCGTCGGGGAATTTGACGCAGAATAAATCAGCACTGTATAATCCGGAAAACCGTCCGGCAAATGATATGAATCCGGTGAATCCCGATTACTTTATTTACTTCAAAAATGCTTCTATTCCGGTAAGTACAAGTACCGGTAACCATGGGGCTTATTTGAGGTTTTCGACATATGAGCATATCAAAAAAATATTGGCAACGAATACCGAAATTTCAAATTCAACTTTAATTAAGAATGTTGCAATGCAAGTAGATGTTTATATGCCAAATCCTTGGAATAGTGGAATGTTAGCATGGCGTATGGATAAAGATGGTGGAACTCTGAATTCTAATCGTATCATGAATATTGCTCCATGGACAGTCGGTAATCCCTTTGATTTTGACGGAGAATGGCATACATTTACTTATAAACTCACAGACTTTGTTTTGAGTACAGAAGTGAAAGAAACCTATACTTTAGAAACTTGGTTGGCAGAGTATGCTATGAAACGAAACTCTACAACCGGAATTTGGAGTCCGTGTATTTCCCTGTTTACTTTTGCCAATGGTAATTTTATGCGCAATAATGGGAATAACACACCGGATCCTCAGTGGGCTTGCGTAAATATCGTTAATTTTGAAATGGGGCTTGCCAACATGCGTTTGGTTCCACTTACACCTGTGGCTTTTGAATAATCATTTAATTGTGAGATAATAATGAGAAATCTTTTATTAGTTTTTTGTCTGTTCGCCGCAATAGCGGCGAACGCAAAAGAAGAGCCTATTCAACTTTTCCCTCGGACGTATGGGTATTTCTCCAGAGGAGACAGCGAAACACAGACGATTACTTATGACCATGCTTACGGACAGTACGGCTGGAAAAACACAAAAAATGTGGATCTTTCCGTTTATAATCATATTGTTTTAGAGATAGAGGCTACAGACTCTCGTGTGGAAATCTATGTACTTTATGAAGGGCTTGAAAAGAGCACTTGTATAGGGGGGATAGATGCCGGAAAAACGAAAGCCGTTTGTGAACTTGAACATATAGATAAGGTGCAGGCGATTTACATAGCTAAATCAAAGGTAGGTATAACCAAGATTGTCAAGTTTGTGCTGACAGATGAAATAGATTAAGTATTTATTTGTTGAAAAAACAGCCCTCGCTACGGAGTTATTCTCCGCGCGAGGGCTGTTTTGTGTATAATCTATCTTGTGTTCAGGTAATACATCGCGATTGGTGTTCTTTTTATTATCAGCTTTGTTTTCTTGTCAAGTAGCTTGTTTGCAAGCTGATTAAGTAGGGAGGTATAAGAAGAGAAGCAGGTATAGTTGCGTTGGGATACCGGTATTGTTCCATTAAAGTACCGCAGGGAAAACGCATTATAAATCATGTAAAATAAGTTCCCATAAGAATTCATTATCCCACCCTGCTATTAATCTTTTTCTATTGATTGGTATCTCTCTTTTGTTGTTTCTTAATGTAGCCAATGCAATTTTCGCCAGTACGGAGAAGTTTAATGCTGATATATTTCTTCTTCTGGTATTATCTTCATGGAAATTGACATCTAGCTGCCAATGTAGATTATTCTCAATTTCCCAGTGTTCTCTACTATTTTTAAGTATCTTCTGCGCATCAGGTTCCAAGGAAGATATAAAACATCTTTTTTCCACTGTAGTGCCTTTGTTTGTATTTCTGGTATTCTCTATATATCCGAAAGACTGTATATTTTTCCACTTCTTTCTAATATCTGCTCCCAGAAAACCAGGATCGTTGCAGCAATAGCAGATTCTCGACTCATTCCTGCCATGTCCTTCTTCATGCGTCTCATATTTGTCAAATCGTACTGTTGTACCTTTTGATACAATACTTTCTGTTACTGACAGTACTATTTCCTTTAATTTCGGTTGATTATCTTTCACTATAAAAATGTAGTCACCTTCTCCCTTTATGACTTTCTCTGCAATTGTACGCTGGCATCCTAAAGCGTCAATTGTAATAATACAATCTTTTATACACAACATATCTAATAATTCAGGAATGACAACTATCTCATTTTCCTTTTCTTGTGTACATAACTGTCCAAGGGAGATTCCCAGTTCTGTTGCAAATGCACTGATGACATGCAATTTGTACTTTCCCGTATTCGAATCAGGAAGCACTCCTTGTTTACGATGACGCTTGTCCTGTTCGGATTCATAGGCTCCTCGTATGGTTTTACCATCAATGGCTATATGCCCCGAATAACATTTGAGAATGCTTTGGACCCATTGCCTATAAGATTCTTCAAATTTTAAAGGATCTAATGCCGAGAAAAAGCGATTAAATGTATCATGGGAAGGGATACCATTAAAATTGGAAAGCTTGGCTGCAAAAAAAGATTCTTTACTTTTACCAAAGTCTTCTATTGAATTCCAAGTATCAGCGCCACATATAACAGCAGAAATTGCAATAAGAACAATGGTACTGGCCTGATGTTTTTTACAACGGTCTATCCGGTTATCTATCAATATTAATGAATCAGCAAATTCATGTAGGTTGCTGATCTCAATCTTTCTTTTAGTTTCTTGCTTCATTTTAATTGTGATTTATAATCACGTAAATGTACTCAAATAATATTGTAAATGAAAGATAAATATCTTATTAATAAGATGAAAAGACAATATTGGTGTAAGATAAATGTATAAAAGATTAAGGAAAGAGTATAATGCGTTTTCCCTGTTTGGTGCGGACATTTATAGTTTATCACAATAATGATAATATCTTATCACAGTAATGATATGCATATATCATGCTAATGATAAGTACTTATCACAACGATGATAAATAACAGATATCAAGAAGAAAATTAAGAAACATCAAGAAGATAATCTACAAACATCTAAAGAAAAAAGAAAGACTATGGCAGTACAATTTGAACTATATAAGACTCCGATGCCGAAGGAGAAGAAAAACAAGGTAAGATATCATGCGCGTCCGATTAGTTATGAAACAGTAAATACGAAAAAACTGGTTTACCGGATTCACGATCGCTGTTCATTAAGCCCGTCTGATGTGACAGCAACTTTGGAAGAACTGAAATACGAAGTGGCACAGTGCCTTAAAGAAGGGAAAAAGGTGCATATCGACGGATTGGGATATCTACAAGTAACTCTTTCCTGCGAAGAAGAAATACGGGATCCTAAAGATAAGCGAGTGCATAAAGTTAAACTGAAAGCAATCAAATTCAAAGCAGACAAAGAACTGAAAGCCGAACTTTCCGATATGGAATTCCACCGTTCGAAATACAGGCCACATTCTGCCGGGCTTTCTGAAGTGGAGATAGATATGGAATTGACAAAGTATTTTGCAGAAAACCAACTTATCACCCGAAAAGACTTCCAGTACCTCTGCGGAATGACACAAATTACTGCATACCGCCATATTAAAAGACTAATCGCAGAGAAGAAGTTGCAAAACAAAGGAACTACCCACCAACCCATTTATACACCCGTTCCAGGTAATTACAGGGTTTCGGTAGCTGTGAAATACAAAGAATAAGAATATATAAAGGTAATGCCCCAAACAATAAATTATTTATATTTGCAAATGTCATTGAGTAAAAACCAATAATATATTGAGTAAAATAACTCAATGCATTGAGTAAATCAGAACAAAATGTATAAAAGAACTCAATATCAAACGATTATAAAATAGTGATTGGAGAGGGAAGTATGAAAGTAGAAGATTTTCTAAGTATCAATCCTGCTAAGTTATTTGAATGAAAGAACGGGTGAACCTCTCTTCCCTTCACCCGTTCTCCCCCATCCATAAGGAGTAGCAGAGAAAAGGTGAAGGGCAGCTTTTTTTACTGTATCTCTATGGATTAACTTTAGTCATCAAGCAAAGAAGCTTTCTTATAATATATCAAAGCTCTATGGATCAGGTGTAAGGAATCTATTTGTACATCCCTTTCGGAAACTGAATTCGGTACAAGAGCCATTTTCTGATATAAAGGTTTCATATATTTATCTCTTATCTCACGCTGTACAGCCTTCATCTTTTTCTCTTGCCCCTTAGGAAATATCTTTTCCTGTGCTTTCAGTCGTTTGGCTATTCGGAGAGTTTGTTCATCTGCCGCTAAAATCCGATCAGTATCTAACCTTGCCATAAAAGTTAGAGCAGTACGGCAATTACCATTGAATGTTTGGTATACGCAGAGCCAATCATGCTCTAAACTCATCAATCTCTCCTTTTCCACACTATCTGTAGTGGTCACAATAATAGCTTTCAATCTTAACCACTCCGCTTTCGCCAATTTCCTATCTGCCGCCGTTTTTTCATACAAAGTTCTCCATCGGGCAAGTTCACGGGAATGATTTTTTTTAGAGAGCTTAGCAACAAGCCCGCCCCCATTATGCAAAACATGATTTTGCACATACTGTCTATCCAGAGATTTAAACTCTCTTTTCCAACGCTCAATTTTCACTTTTTGTTCTTCTAAAGAGGGTTGAGCAAATGTTAGCATGCAATATCCGAACATGCCAACAAACATACCTAAAAGCATTTTAATTTTTGTCTTCATATCTTCTACTAGATTTTATTCTGCCAAAAGCAACAACACTCGGTTTTCTTTATATAAATCCCTATAAGAAGATATAAAAAGAAAATCGAGGGTTGAATGATTTTAATTAAAACTCAAGAGTGATTTCTCTTGTGAGCTACCACTTTATTTTTCGTATTCCCGCCATTCCAGATCAACTGTATAATCACCCAAAAACATACCACGCCATACAGCTCTATTATTTTCCCCATCCCAAGGATATGCTACACCATCCAATTTGGACGTTTTGAAGGCGTTAGCCCCTGTTTCGCGAGTGGTTTCCAAAGGAAAACTGATATCCAGCCATTGCAAAACTGTCGGTACCGGCAACACACTTTCCATCATTCTGCCTTCAGATTCTATCGTTTGGTATAACGTATTTGTCAGAGTCTGATATTTTAGATCTTCTTTCTCAACATAAGTATA
>OFMC01001463.1_pt1 | contig 17911 bp, 17 predicted proteins | sample 1541271 | NCBI WGS metagenome assembly OFMC01 (sample SAMN04209252, study PRJEB22552) | human gut metagenome | biome: gut; material: feces | host: Homo sapiens | place: USA: Oklahoma | reverse complement strand
CAAAGATATGGCACCGTGGGGACACATGTATGTCAATCCTGGTCTAACAGAGCCTTAAAAAATCATCCCGCGGGGCTTGTGGCTCACGCGGGATGATGGCCTCTTATTTTTTCTTGTCCTGCTCCAGCAGTTCGGACGGTGTGCGATCGGGCTTGCCGCCGCGGAAAATCTCGCGGCCATGCAGACGATGTTCCAGGTCACGCTCGGCCTTTTCCTCGTCAATCTTGGTCTGGCTCACCACCGGGTCCTCAATCAACGACGACACCGAGTTCACCTGTTTTTGAATGCGCTCGGCGATGGTGTCATCCATACTCACGATGCGCATCTTCCAGTCGATATTCGTGGCGTTGGATGAGCTCTTGGTCCACACGAACGTCAGGATGGCGCTCTGGTGGCCGTGGGCGGGAAACATGCCAAAGAAGGAATCGTGCTGAATGTTGCTATCCTCGTCGATATAGGCGTGAACGTTATACACCACGCGGTCGATCTTATCGTTGAGCAACGCGTTGGTCGCAAGCGCCGCGGCCTGAATCTGCCCGTTGGACAGCAGCTCGAGCTCGTTGGCAGACGATGTGTCCAACACCGTCACCTCGACCGTGCCCGTACGCTCATCGGCTTCATCGACGGTAAAGTCGAGCGGGAACTGCGTAAAGCCGTTGCCCCACTCAAGGCCGCCCTTCAGCGCCGTCGAAACGGTATCGACCGAAACGCTCTCGGACAGGTTGGCGGTGTTCAGACGACGCATCACGCCGTAGCCAATCTGCATGCCCACGATCAGCACCAAAATACCAATGACCACGGCCATCGCGGTCTTCGTAATGGTATGGCTCACCTGCGAGCCCGAAGGATCGTCCTCGGACAGCGGGTCGATATGTTTTGCCTGGCTCGCGCGGTCCTCGCTGCGCAGCTGCGCTAGCGCAGCTTTGTCACCGCGCTTGGCCGCAGCCTCCTTCTCACGCATGCGCTCGGTTCGCTTTTTGGCAAGCGTGGGATCCAAGACACCGGATGCATCGATTTCGGAGAATAACTCCGTCACTTCTTCCGGAGTCAAAGGGTTCTTGTCAGCCATAAACTTCCTGTCATATCAATCAGTCGAGCTCGTGCGCACGCGCACCTTCGAACTGCATTCGATAGTAACGGGCATAGGTGCCGCCACGGGCGAGAAGCTCCTCGTGCGTGCCACGCTCCACAACGCGACCATGCTCAACGGTCGCAATCTCATCGGCGTGTTTAATGGTCGAGAGACGGTGGGCGATGATGATTGTGGTACGGCCGCGTGCCAGCTCTTCGAGCGACTCCTGCACCGCCTCCTCGCTCTCGTTATCCAAAGCACTCGTCGCCTCGTCCAAGATCAAGATTTTGGGATTCTTGAGAAACACACGCGCGATGGCAACGCGCTGCTTCTGTCCGCCCGAAAGACGGCTGCCGCGCTCGCCCACGACCGTGTCATAGCCCTGTGGAAGCGACTCGATAAAGGCATCGATGTTGGCGCGACGGGCGGCCTCGGCGATCTCTTCTGCCGTAGCGCCCGGCTTGCCGTAGGCGATGTTCTCGCCGATTGTTCCGTCAAACAGGTAGACATCCTGCTGCACCAGGCCGATGGCACGACGCAGGCTCTGCTGCGTCACATCGCGCACATCCTGGCCGTCGATGCTAATGGAGCCGGCAGCCACGTCATAAAAGCGCGGCAGCAGCGAACAGGTCGTGGACTTGCCGCCGCCCGAAGGGCCAACCAAAGCGATGGTCTGCCCGGGCTTGATGGACAGATCCATATGGTCGATAACGGGACGCTCGTCGGCATCGCCCTCGCCCAGCTCGACATCCTCGTAGTTAAAGCACACGTCGTGATACTCCACGGCGCCGGCGGTCACCTGCAGATCCGTGGCGCCCGGCTTGTCCTGGATATCCGGCACGGTCGAGAGCACCTCGTCCATACGCTTAAAGCCGGCGATAGCCTTCTGATACGTTTCGGCCGAATTGACGAGTGTCTCGAGCGGCGTGCAGAACAGCGAAATATAGAGTGCAAAGGTCGCCATATCGACCGCCTGCAGCTGTCCCTGGGCGACCAGCCAGCCGCCCAGCACCACCACGATCACATAGAGCACACCCGAGAGCAGGCCATACGTCGCGGTATAGACGCCCATGGCGTGATACATGTTCTCCTTGGACGAAAGATAGCGATTGTTGGAGGCGCGGAACTTGGCGCGCTCGGTCTCCTCGTTGGCAAAGCTCTTGACCACGCGCATGCCCGCCAGAGAATCCTGCAGCTGTGCATTAATGCCGCTGATCTTCTTGCGGTTGTCGCTAAAGACCTCGCGCATGCGCATGTTCTGCCAAAACATGATGACCGCAAACGCCGCCGTCACCACGGCCATGGCAAGCGCCAGCACCGGGGCGATGGTAAAGAGGATCACAAACGAGCCGATGATCTCGATGCCGCAGATGATGATCCACTCGGGCACGTGGTGCGCCGCCTCGCAGATATCGAACAGGTCGTTGACCACGCGGCTCATCATGTCGCCCGAGCTGTTGCGGTCGAAGTACGCAAAGCTAAAGCGCTCATACTGGTCGAACAGGTCCTCGCGCATTTTGGACTCCATACGCGCGCCCATCACGTGACCCCAATAGCTCACAAAATAACGGCAGGCGCAGCGGGCGGCATACATCAGCACCAAGCCCACCGCGATCATGCCGAGCGCCTGCATAATGGCAGCCTGACCCTGAGTAAACAGCCCACCGGTCAAATTGCGCAGGATAATGGGGAACGCCAGGTCAATGGCGGCAAGCACCAGAGCACAAACAGTATCAGCAACAAAAAGCCCCATCTGGGGCTCGTAATACGAAAGAAACCTCTTCAGCATAATCACCTTACGCGGTTTTACCAAACCGCGTTTCGTCTCGACGCTGCAAGTGCTCCATTTGGACAATCTGGCCTTCAATCGTCGGTCGCGTATATCCATACGCTTCCCTCCTCTTTTAGGCCACCTTGTCTCAAATGGAGCACTTTCGCTGACTTACACAAACCTGCGGGATCATCCCCGCTCGTTAAAGCTCGGCCCCGCCTAGTCGGTGCGCGATGCTGTCGCAGGCCAAGGCGCCTACGACGGTCTTGGCGTCTTCGATCTTGCCGTCGAGTACGGCGTCGATCAGCTCGTGCAGCGGCACCAGGTCCACGTTGACAAACTCGTCATCATCGGGGTTGGGCGCATCAAACTCGAGCTTGGTAGCCAAGTAGATATGGATGATCTCATCGCAAAAACCGCAGGACGTGACAATCGACGTCAAAAAGCGAATACGACCAGCCCTAAAGCCCGTCTCCTCATGCAGTTCGCGCTTGGCGCAATCGAGCGGGTCCTCGCCCGGGTCGAGCTTGCCGGCAGGAATCTCGACCGTCACGCGGTCGATGGCGGTGCGGTACTGACGCACCAGTACGATCTTGCCGCTCTCGGTCAGTGCCACAACGGCCGCCGCACCCGGATGGCGAACGATATCGCGGGCGCTGCGGTGACCGTTGGGCAGCTCAACCTCAAGCCGGTGGACGTCGAGAATCTTGCCCTTCCAGGCGCACTCCTCCGAAAGAATCTTCTCGTGCAGCTCGGCATCGTGCGGGTCGTCATCGCCCAGCACCAGCGCCGGCTCGTCAGCGACCTCGCCACCAGGCTCGCCCTCGGCGTGCCCATACATGCGGCTGTCCTCTTCGACGATCTGCGCGTCCACGAGCTCTTCGTTCTTCTCGTCCATCCGTCTCATTCCTCTCGGATTTTAGGCATCCCAGGCGTCGCGACCGCGCAGCGCGCGCAGGCCGATGTCGTGACGCAGGGTCTTGCCCTCAAAATCAATCTTCTCGCAGGCCTCGTAGGCAAGGTTGCGAGCGTTCTCGAACGTGTCGCCCAGAGCGGTCACGGCAAGCACGCGGCCACCATTGGTCACGAGCTGGCCGTCCACCACGGCAGTGCCCGCGTGGTACACGGTCACGTTCTCCATGGCCTCGGCATCGGCGATACCGGTGATGACCTTGCCCTTCTCGTAGCTGCCGGGATAGCCCGCGCTCGTCAGGACAACGGCCACGGCCCACTCGCCGCGCCAGTCGAGCTCAATCTGATCGAGCTCGCAGTTGGCGCAGGCGAGCATGACCTCGACCAGGTCGTTCTTAAGGCGCGGCAGCACGACCTGCGTCTCGGGGTCGCCAAAGCGGGCATTGAACTCCAGCACCTTGGGGCCGGCAGGCGTGAGCATAAAGCCGCCGTACAGGCAGCCGCGGTAGTCGATACCCTCGGCAGCAAGCTCGGCCACGGTCTGCTCCATGACCTTCACCATGGTGGCGTGCTCCTCGTCAGTCACGATGGGCACCGGGCTGTAGACGCCCATGCCGCCGGTGTTGGGACCAAGGTCGCCCTCAAGCGCGCGCTTGTGGTCCTGCGAGGTGGCCATGGGGCGCACGGTCTTGCCGTCGGTAAAGGCCAGCAGCGAGCACTCGGGACCAACGAGCATCTCCTCGATAACCACGGTGTTGCCGGCATCGCCAAAGGTGCCGCCAAAGCACTCGCGCACGGCCTCCTCGGCCTGCTCAAGTTCGGTCGCCACGATAACGCCCTTGCCTGCGGCAAGGCCGTCGGCCTTGACGACCAGCGGGGCGCCTTGCTCGCGTACGTAGGCGAGAGCCGAAGCCTCGTCGGTAAACGAACCATAGGCTGCCGTCGGAATGCCCGCACGCTCCATGAGCTGCTTGGAGAACAGCTTGGAGCCCTCCATCTGGGCGCCCTCGGCACCCGGGCCAAAGCAGGGAATACCCGCCGCGCGCACGGCGTCGGCCACGCCCGCCACGAGCGGAGCCTCGGGGCCAATTACCACGAGTCCGCATCCGTGGCTCTGAGCAAACGCCGCCACGGCCGCAGGATCGCAGTCGTCGAGAACAACGTTCTCGCCGCAGCTCGCGGTGCCGCCGTTACCCGGCGCAATGTAGAGCTTGCCGGCGCGCGGTGATGCTGCGAGCTTGGCTGCCAAAGCATGCTCACGGCCGCCGCTGCCCAACAACAGGATGTCGATGGTTTGAGTGTCCGCCTTCAAGGGTGCCTCCTCTATGGATGAATGGCCCGCTCCGCGCGAGCCCCTTGCAAGCAAATATACCCCTCGGCCGCCCACCCGGGCTGCAAAGGGGTATATCGCAATAACCAAATAGTCCCGATTACTTCCAGAATCGGTTGATGATCTGCTCGCGACCAGCGCCAACGCCAATGAACGTCACGCGGGTGTGTGCCAGATCCTCGATAAACGCCACGTAGTCCTGAGCCTCCTGCGGCAGCTCGTCAAAGCTGCGGCAACCGGTGATGTCGCACTTCCAGCCAGGGAGCTCCTCGTAGATGGGCTTGGCATGCTCAAAGCGCACCTGATGCTCGGGCACGCTGGTGTAGCGCTCGCCATCGACGTCGTAGGCCACGCACACCTTGATGGTGCCGAAGGCCGAAAGCACGTCGAGCTTGGTCACGGCGATGTCGGTGAGGCCGTTGACGCGCGAGGCGTAGTTGGCGATGGGGCCGTCAAACCAGCCGCAACGACGACGGCGACCGGTGGTCACGCCGTACTCATAGCCCTCCTCGGTCAGCGTGTGGCCGGCCTGAGACTCGTAGGAAAGCTCGGTGGGCATGGGGCCCGAACCGACGCGGGTGATATAGGCCTTCATGACGCCCAGCACGCGGTCGACGTTCTTCATGCCGACGCCGGAACCGGTAATGGCGCCGCCGGCGGTGCAGTTAGAAGACGTCACGTACGGATAGGTGCCGTGATCGATGTCGAGCAGCGTCGCCTGGGCGCCCTCAAACAGCAGGTTCTTGCCCTCGTCGATCATGTTGTTGAGCAGCAGGCTCGTCTCGGTGATGTAGGGGCGCAGGCGCTCGGCCATCGGCAGGTACTCGTCGCAAATCTGGTCCACGGTGTAGGTGGGCAGGTTGTAGATGAGCTCGAGCTCGGGGTTCACGCGGGCGAGAGCGGTCTCCAGCTTGTCGCGGAACAGTGCCTCGTCCAGCATGTCCTGCATGCGCAGGCCAATGCGGGCCATCTTGTCCTGATAGCACGGACCGATGCCGCGCTTGGTGGTACCGATGTTCTTCTTGCCGAGCTTCTGCTCAAAGGCGCCATCCAGATCGATGTGGTACGGCATGATGACATGCGCGTTGCCGCTAATCTTGAGATTCTTGGTGGTGATGCCGTCGGCCTCGAACATGTCGATCTCCCCAAGGACAACCTTGGGGTTGACGACGCAGCCGTTACCGATCACCGACACGTGGTCGGAATACATGATGCCGGAGGGCACCTGGTGCAGGCCGTACTTCTTGCCGTTGACGACGATGGTGTGGCCGGCGTTGTTGCCTCCCGAGTAGCGCACGACGGCATCGAAGTCGCCGGCGACCAGGTCGCAAATCTTACCCTTGCCCTCATCGCCCCACTGGGCACCGACCAAAACGGTTGACGGCATGTTTACTCCTTACATTCATGGACTGTCTACGCGCCACGCCGGCACGCAGAAGCACAAAACATTCCCAGTATACCCGTGCAACGGGCGCCTGTCCTACTCCTCGGCATGTGCCCCATCAAGCTCATAGAACTTGGTGGATGCCGGCAGGAACATCAGATCGACGTCGCCGATCGGGCCCGAACGGTTCTTGGCCACGACGATACGCGTAACGCCCTCGTCGGGTCGATCGTCGCGCGAGGCCTCGGCCTCGTCGGCGGAGCGGTCCAAGAACATAACGATATCGGCGTCCTGCTCGATGGAGCCCGATTCACGAAGGTCGGAAAGCTGCGGGCGCTTGCCGGTACGGGATTCGACCTGACGCGAGAGCTGCGACAGCGCGATGAGCGGGATCTTGAGCTCCTTGGCCATGATCTTCAGACCACGCGACATCTCCGAAACCTCGACGGTACGGCTCTCGGAGCGGCGTCCCGGCGGAGGACTCACCAGCTGCAGGTAGTCCAGGATGATGATTGCCTTCTCCTTGTTATGGAGCATGCGGCGGCTCTTGGCGCGAATCTCGGTCACTGTGGTGCCGGGCGTATCGTCAATCAGAATATCGAGCTTGGACAAGGTCTGCGTGGCCTCGTTGATATTGGCCCACTGCTCGGGGCTAATGCGGCCCATGCGGAAGTCACTGATCGAGATCATGGCGTAGGCGCAAATCAGACGCTGGGCAATTTCTTTGCCCGACATCTCCAGCGAGAAGAAGCCGACGGTATAACCGGCAGCGGCAGCGTTGAGCGCCAGATTCAGGGCGAACGACGTCTTACCCACAGCAGGGCGGGCGCCGATAATGATGAGCTGGCCCTCGCGGAAGCCCATGAGCATGCGGTCGAGTGACGGGAAGCCCGTGGGCACGCCCGCAGCCTGGCCACCGGCCTGACACACTTCCTCGGCCTCGTTATAGGCCTCAACCATAAACTCGGTCAGCGTCTTGTAGCTCGACTTGACCTCGCGTGCCGTGACCTTGAGCAGCTTGCTCTCGGCTAGCTCCACGACCTCTTTGGTGTCGGTGGGGGCGTTATATGCCAGCGCGTTGATCTCGTTGGTGGCGCCGATCAGCTCGCGCAGCATCGAATCGCGACGAACGATGGCGGCATGGTGCTGCCAGTTCACGAGCGACAGAGTCTGACCCATCAGCTCCAAAATGTAGGCCTCGCCGCCCACGGCATCGAGCTTGTTGATGCTTCGCAGGTAATCGATCAGCGAGATGGAGTCGATGGGAATGCGGCTGTTGTACATATCGACCATCGCGGTGTAGATGGTCTTATGAATGGGCCGGTAGAAATCATCGGGCTGCAGCTCGACCTGGGCCTCTTCGACCACCTCGGGCGATAGCAGCATAGCGGCCAGTACATTGGCCTCTGCATCTTGGTTTTGGGGAAGACCCAACTTTGAGCCGCGGTCCTCGACCGTCAGCCCCGTCTCCCTATCGTCATATGCCATGAGCATCCTCATTCATATCGCTTGCGAGCATCCATAGTATCAGCCACGGTCCCAAAACGCGCCGCGCGCCGCCAATCATCACCGAACCAAACGGATGAACGGTCCTGTATATAGGACTTCGACGCAACGTTCACCATGACACTCACTCAGCGCAAAAAACAAAAGGGCGCCCTGGTTTCCCAGAGCGCCCTTCTTAGAACAAGATTGTTGCGTTGCAGCAAATGCTACTCGGCAGCAGCCTCAGTCTCGACCTCGGCGGTCTCGGCCTCGGCGACCTCAGCGGCCTCCTCGACCTCAGCCTCGGCAGCGAGCTCCTCGGCGGTAACGCCGACGAGAACGACAACCTCGGCCTTGATCTCGCGGTACAGCGAGATGGCAACGGTGTGGGCACCGGCAACCTTGATGGGCTTACCGAGCTCGACGCGCTTGCGGTCGATGTCCATACCGAGCTGAGCCTTGATGGCGTCAGCGATCATAGCGGCGGTAACGGAGCCAAAGAGGATGCCCTCGTCGCCGACCTTGACGTCAACGGTGACCGTCTTGCCCTCGAAGGCAGCCTTGGTCTCGTTGGCGGTAGCCAGACGGACGGCCTCGCGCTTGGCGATGTTGTTGCGACGCTCGTCAAGCTGCTTGAGGTTGCCCTTGGTGGCGGCAACAGCGAGCTTCTTGGGGAACAGGAAGTTCTCAGCGTAACCCTGAGCGACCTCTACGACGTCACCCTCGCCGCCCTTGCCCTTGATCTCATCGAGAAGAATAACCTTCATGATGCGTCTCCCTTCTTAGCCGCGGTCGCGGTTGCCACGAGAGGAAACCACGGGGACGGTGTACGGCAGGAGAGCCATCTCGCGGGCGCGCTTGATGGCGTTGGCGATGTCATGCTGATGCTGCGTGCAAGCGCCAGTGACGCGACGGGGCTTGATCTTGCCACGGTCGGTCATGTACTTACGGAGAAGCTGAGTGTCCTTATAGTCGATGAACTCAGTGTTCTCCTTGCAGAACTGGCAGTACTTACGACGCGGCTGACGTGCAGAAAAATCATTAGCCATGTCAAAATACCTTTCATTTGGCAACTTCGGCGAACCGAAGCCGCCTCTCACTCAAAAATAGGTGAACAACCCTTAGAACGGGATGTCCTCATCGTAGACGTCGACCGCGGGCGGCGTAGCCACCGGCGCGGCAGGACGTGCTGCGGGCGCGGAAGCTGCGGGGGCGTAACCGCCCTGGTCGTAGCCACCCTGGCCACCACGGGAGCTCATAAACTCGATCTCATCGACGATGACCTCAAGCTTGCTCCGGCGCTGGCCGTCGCGCTCCCAAGAGCTGTAGCGCAGCTTGCCCTCGATCGCGACCTTGTTTCCCTTTGCCAGGAAACGGCTCACGGCCTCGGCGCGGGTGCCGAACATGGTGCAGTCGACAAAGTTGGGATAGTCCTCCCACTCGCCAGTCTGCGCGTTGCGGCGACGATCGTTCACGGCGACGCCAAAGGACAGAACCTGGGTTCCGCCGGCGGTGGCGCGCAGCTCGGGATCGCGGGTGAGGTTACCGGTGATGTTCACTCGATTGATGCTCATAACTCACTACTTCCTCTTGGGGCACAAGCCCAGTCCAAAACGACAGTCTTACTCCTGGTCGTCGCGACGGACGATCATGTGGCGGACCACAGCGTCGGTGATGCGCAGGACGCGATCAAGCTCGGCGATCTGGGTAGGATCTGCGTGGAAGTTGATGAGGGTGTAGTCACCATCGGTGAGGTCGTTGATCTCGTAGGCGAGCTTGCGCTTGCCCCACTCGTCAACGGAGTCGACCTTGCCAGCGCCCTCAGCGATCGTGGTATCGATACGCTTCATAACAGCGAGACGAGTCTCGGGGTCGAGCGACGGGTCAACAAAGAACAGCAGTTCATAAGCCTTCATATTGTCACCTCCTCTGGGCAAATGTGGCTTCAGGTCGTGAAGGTGCGCCTGAAGCAGGAAAAGACTTGGTAATAATATCTTTCAACCTCCCAGGCCGCAAGAATATGCAGCTACAACCTCATGACCTCCACATATGCCCATACTCGCACGACGTTTCATGCGCATTCCAACCAAATGCCGACCAAGAGCTTGACGGATTTGTGGACAAGATACGATGCCGCGGGGACAAGCTGAGCCAAGCCGCAGGTCAACGGGCACAAGGCTGTGGTCGCGAAATGCATACCAGTGGTCCACAGCACCACCCAAAGATTTTTAAATTCATTGCCAAGTCGCTTATGAATACCCCTTTTGAACAATTGAGTTGATCAACCACGCTGGTCGGAAGCCGTTTTTTGGCACCTCAAACCCCGCTGCAACGCCAAGCGCGGCCGAGCGTTTTAAAAAATGCCAACTTTTCTGTTTGCACTTTGCGATTCCTCGTGTATACTGACTTTCGCATTTAACGGAGAGTTGTCCGAGTGGCCGAAGGAGCACGATTGGAAATCGTGTAGGCGTCAAAAGCGTCTCCAGGGTTCAAATCCCTGACTCTCCGCCAGTTAATTCCAAAGCAGGCCTTCGAGCCTGCTTTGTTTTTACCCCACGCGGAGGGGTGGCAGAGTGGTTGAATGCGGCGGTCTCGAAAACCGTTTGGCCTGTATAAGGTCACGAGGGTTCGAATCCCTCCTCCTCCGCCATTTTGGTTGAGAAAGCTCCCAAGAATGGGAGCTTTTTTGTTATCGAAATACGTCTCGATCCCACGCTTCCCCAAACATGTACGTCAGCCTCAAAAAACGACATTTTTCGACATCTTTGGAGGCTGACGTACACGTTTGGATTGAGCTCACGGGAGCGGCGCTATTCGGAAGGTGCCTCCTCGTCTCGTATGCTTTTCCAGTTGCGGATAAGTGCCTTGCGTAGTTCGTTTTGTTTTCTCTGGTACCCGGTGTCGGTACAGCGAGGCATGCCGAGTGCTTCGCGAATGTTGTTCATGGCGCGGTGAAAGGCGAGCTGGCTGCCGAACTGAGCCGAAGTGAGCGTAACGATTCGATATCCCATTTGGGAGAGAACGGCCTCTCGCTCCGCATCTGCTCCCTTGCGCTCGAGCTCATCGTGAAAACCGCCCTTATATTCGATACCGAGCGCCCTGCGCTTATAGGTCACGAGCGCATCGATTTTGAGCGTTCGAGCTTTGGCGCAATGCCAGAGACGTTGAGGGATCTCGAGCGGTTTGTTGAGTTCGACACCTCGGATGCCAACGCCGCCTTCGCTTGTTGGGAGCGAGAGGGCGATTGCCGAAGCGGTCTCCATAGGCGAGGCCGAGCGATCGTAGATGTGCCTGAGCGCGAGCCGTGCACGTGTGGCACCGGGTTTTCCGGGGTGCCGATCGAGCAGTTCGGTTATTTCATCCTTGGAGGTGGTGGCTGGTTGCTCGGTATAAGGGTCGGCGGGATTGAGCCTCATGCGATAATCGCCGCAAACTTCATAGCCATATTCGAGATATTCGATCCTATCCATCCACTCGGCAGCGAGCACGAAGGCGAAGGCTTCGTCGGTGATGAAGATTCCGGGCGTCAACTCGTTAATATGCTCGTAGGGAAGATTTTGTCCAAGAATGTGGCAAACGACGCCTTTGGTACGAATTCGCTCAAATTCGAATACAACCGCGATATCGATAGTCTTAAGCATATCGGACGGAATGCCGCAGTCGGTAAGGGCCTGTCGTATGCGCGCAACACGTTGCTGGGTGGAGATGCCTTGTGCGCCTATCTGGTAGTCGTGCCGCGCAAGAGACTGAACCAAATTCTGGGGTGCATGATGGACAAGCCATGCGGTTTTATGCGAAATGAGAACAGGGGTATCCATTGAGGGCCTCTCGCTCTGAGCCGGTATCCAACTCTTATGTCCGTTGAAGTGGGGAAATATACCGGATGTGAGTAAATCAACTCACTCATGCTGTGAGCTCAATCCAAACATGTACGTCAGCCTCCAAAGATGTCGGAAAATGTCGTTTTTGGAGGCTGACGTACATGTTTTGGACCCTTGGCATTCCAGTAACGCCACGCCCCCACCCAGTCCCGACCGTTTGCCGAGCAATAGGGTCGCAATCGGCGCCGAACATGTACTATGTACGGGCATTGTCTAAACCCGTAACTCAAAGGACCCCATCTTGCCCGTTGCCGCCGCTATGATCGTTACCGCACACGCCTCGGATGCCATGGTTGCCATCCCGTTTTGGCTCGAAATGTTCGCCGTCGTCGCGGCATCGATCTCGGGCGTGTTGGTCGCACGCGAGCACAAACTCGACCTGGTGGGCGCCGTCGCGCTCGCCGTGGTCTGTGGCTTGGGCGGCGGTCTTTTACGCGACATGACGCTGCAGGTGGGCAACGTCTACATCCTCAACCAGCCAATGGCGCTGCCGCTTTCCATTGCCACGGCAGCCATCATCTACATTTTCCCGGCAATCGTCGACAAACCCGAAAAACTCATTCCCCTGCTCGACATCATCTCGGTCGGCATCTATGCCGCCACCGGAGCGGACAAGGCGCTGGTCTACGGCTTTGCACCGGCGGTGTGCATCATGATGGGCTTTTTTACCGCAGTAGGCGGCGGCATGCTGCGCGACGGCTTTATGGGCGTGGTTCCGGGCATTTTCCAACGTACTAACTTTTATGCCATCGCCGCCATCGCCGGATCGACAAGCTATGTGTGTCTCGTTATGAGCGGCATCATGAGCAATGTCGCCGCGTTGGTCGTATGCGTTGTCGTGACCATGGGACTGCGCTGGCTCTCGCTGCGCTTTGACATCAAAAGCCCCACCGAAGAAGACATCGCGCGCTTTTTGCACCGTAAAAAATAGTTGACGCGGCCTTTTACCTCGAAATGCAACCGAGAGGTTCTTTTAGAGCGCCCGCGCGTTGGGTACCCTGTTAGGTATATGCCAAACACCTAACAAAAGGATCAACCATGGCTTTCAATCAAACCGCGGCGGCGCCGTCACACAAGATGCGTCGCTGCCTGCTTATGGCATTCGCGCTCATCGCGCTGGCGATCACCGCGCTTCCCACGGCGTCGTTCGCCGGCACGGACACCGCAGGCAACGTACTTGCGACCGACAATGACGCCAATTCGTCCGGCGTCGAAGGTGACCTGTACTGGGCAGGTCAGGCCCTCAACTTGGACGATGCGTCCATCGGCCGCGACATAATTGCAGCAGGCGAGAGCCTCTCCATCCGCGACTGCACGGTGGGCGGCGCCGTCCGCTTGGCGGCACGCACTATCGATATCGCCCAGACCACGGTTGATGGCAGCGTCACGGTCGTCGGTCAGCATGTCGTGCTCAATTCCGACAGCACCGCCAACTGTTTCTATGCGATAGGCGAGACGGTTGCCCTGCGCGGCTCTACCAAGTCGGCAGCGCTTGCGGGCGATACGGTGACCATCGATGGCACCGTCGAGGGCGATGTCGAGGTTTGGGCCGACAAGCTCATCCTGGGCAAGAACGCCCACATCACCGGCACCGTGAACGCGCACGTCTCCGAGGACCCCGAGCGCGCCGCGGGAGCCGAGGTCGGCGCGCTTAAGATCGACCGCACCGAGAACGAGAATACTTCCACCGTTAACGATGTCATCGGCGGCATCGTGGCCGCAGCGCTCTCGACCTGCTTTGTCGCTCTGCTGCTCGAGCTCGTCTTTCCGCGAGCGACCGCCAGCGCCGCCGGAATGCTCCACCAGCGCCCCACGCCCCTGTGGGTGAGCGGTCTTCTGGGTACGATTGCTGTCGTCCCCACCGTCCTACTGCTGATTATCTCTATCGCCGGTCTATCGCTTGCCGGAGCCCTCTTGTGCGGCGTTATCGGCATCGCGTTGGTGTCGAGTGCCTTTGCGGGGTGCGCGATCGTCCGCATGGTCGGACACAGCCAAAACCGCTACGCCATGGCAGCCGTGGGTGGCATCGCCGCGGGCGCGCTTACGGCAATCCCCCTCGTAGGCGACTTCATCAGCGGCGTGGCCTTCGTCTTTACACTCGGCTACATCATCCAAATCATCTGGCGCAACGCCCACCTCAAACCGCAGCAGCCGGCTAACACGCCAGGACTCCCCACCGCTTAGCCGCCAACCACCATAAAGGGGCCAGGCACCTTTGTGGTGGTGCAGACCAGCTCAGTCCCTGTGCACAAAAAGGGCGCCGACCATTGCGGTCGACGCCCTTTCTTGTTAGACGCTATAAAGCCCAGCGCTTATTTGTTGACCTGACCGGCGCGGACGGCGGCCTTCTTGCGGTCGGTGGCGTTGAGCAGACGCTTGCGCAGACGAATGTTCTTGGGAGTAATCTCGACCAGCTCGTCGTCGGCGATGTACTCCAGCGCCTCCTCCAGCGAGAAGGTGCGGGGCGGCACCAGCTGGACGGAGATATCGGAGGTCGAGGAACGCTGGTTGCCCAGGTTCTTGGTACGGGCGATGTTGACGACCATGTCGCCGGCCTTGCTGCGCTCGCCCACGATCATGCCCTCATAGCACTCGGTGCCCGGCTCAACGAACAGCTGACCGCGCTCCTGCAGCGTGCCCAGAGCGTAGGCAACGGCCTTCTCGGTAGTCATGGAGATCATGGCGCCGTTCTGACGGTTGCCGATCTCGCCGGCGTAGGGACCATACTCCAGGAAGGTGTGGTAGAACACGCCCTCGCCGTGGGTGACGTTCATGATGCGGTTCTTAAGACCCATGATGCCGCGGGTCGGGATCTTAAACTCGAGGTGCGTCACGATGCCCGAGGTGTCCATGCTCGTCATGATGCCGCCGGAGGTGCCGAAGACCTCAACGACCTTGCCCGAGTACTCGTCCGGGCACTCGACGACGGCCTGCTCGACGGGCTCCATCTTGTTGCCGTTCTCGTCCTTCTTAAACAGAACGCGGGGACGACCGACCTGGAACTCAAAGCCCTCGCGGCGCATGGACTCCATCAGAACGGACAGGTGCAGAATGCCGCGGCCCGAGACCTCGACGCCGCTCTTGTCCTCGAGCTCCTCGATCTTCATGGTTACGTTGTTCTCGGCCTCGTTGAACAGGCGCTCCTTGAGCTGACGGGCGCCCACGATGTCGCCGTCGCGACCGACGAGCGGGGAGGTCGAAGCCTCAAAGACGATGGACAGAGTCGGCGGGTCGATCTCGATGGGCTCGAGCTCGACAGGGTTCTCGGGGTCGGTGTAGACATCGCCGATATCGGTGCGATCGATGCCCACGACGGCGGCGATGTCACCGGCGCCGACTTCCTGGCACTCGGTGCGGCCCAAGTAGTCGAAGGTAAAGAGCTGCTTGACGGTGGCGGTGGCGCTGGAGCCGTCGTTCTTGACGACCAGGATCTGATCGCCCTGATGGATGGTACCGGAGTACACGCGACCGATGCCGATGCGGCCAACGAAGTTGGAGTGGTCAATGGTCACGCACTGCATGGCCAGCGGGGCGTTCTCGTCAACCTCGGGAGCGGGCATGTCGTCGATGATCATATCAAGCAGCGGATACATGTCCATGTTGCCGTCGTTGGGGTCAAGACGGGCAAAGCCATTCATGGCGCTGGCGTAGACCACGTGCTCCATGGCGAACTCGAGCTGGTCGTCGGTGGCACCCAGGTCGGCCATAAGGTCCAGGCAGTCGTTGTAGGCCTTCTCGGGGTTGGCACCCGGACGGTCGATCTTGTTGATGACGATCATGATCTTGAGGCCGGTGTCGATAGCGTGACGCAGCACGAAGCGGGTCTGGGGCATGGGGCCCTCAAAAGCATCGACCAGCAGCAGGGCGCCGTCGGCCATACGCAGCACGCGCTCGACCTCGCCGCCAAAGTCGGCGTGGCCCGGGGTGTCGATGACGTTGATCTTGACGTCCTTGTACTCGATAGAGATGTTCTTGGCGAGAATCGTGATGCCGCGCTCGCGCTCCTGGTCGTTAGAGTCCAGGACGCGGTCCTCGACCTGCTGGTTGGCACGGAAGGCGTCCGTGGCACGCAGGAGCTTGTCGACCATCGTCGTCTTGCCGTGGTCGACGTGGGCGATGATGGCGATGTTCCTCAGATTGTCTACGCGCATGTAGTTCCCCTATCTTCTATCCATATACAAACGGCACGCGTATGCGGCCCGCCCAGCGATACAACGCTCAGCGGGAATATTGAGCCTTTTACCGAAAACTCGTTTATTTTAGCGATTTTAGATAAGAGGGGTTTCCTCACCTGCAGGTTCAGGGTCGCTCCACATAAAACCATCGCCGGCACCCATGCCCTCATACAGCACATATGCCGAAAAACCGCTCTCGAGCGTGGTTTCGAAGAAGCTCACGAGCAGGGCATCGTGATAGCCGCCGTCAATTTCGACGCAGCCGGTATAGCCGATGGCGTAGCGGGCGATGCGGCCCAGCCCCTCGTCCTTAAGACCCATCTTATGCTCGGAGATAAAGTTAGTGGCGGCCTCGAGGCACGCCTCTTCGCCATCCTCGTCGAGCGCCGCCAGATAGCGGTTGGAAGCAGCGTCCTCAATTGCCACGACCACGCCCGGGTTCTCGCCCGCGGCAAGGTCGTCCAAGAAGGCGCCAATCAGATCGCACACCATGGCGTCGAGCTCGGCGGAGACGTTACCGGCGTCCTGCATATCCTGTGCCATCTTTAGACCTTCCCATCGAGTCCGGCGTCGTTACAGTTCTTGCGCCTCGGCAGCGATCTTGGCGGCAGCGTCGCGGGCGCGCATCATATCCATCGCGCGCTTGTCGAGCACCTTGATCTGGTTGGCCAACATTACCGCATCGACCACGCCCCAGATCACCAAGCCTGTTGAAATCGAAAACCCAAGCGCACCAACTGTACCACGAAGACGAGAGCAGATTGCCGCGACAAGGGCGGAGACGACAACCATCTTGATATAGGAGCCACGGCGCTCGCGAAGCGTGCGGGCCTGCGTCACATAGGCGATGCGGGCGGCCTCGGAGGCCTCGGAACGCATCTGCGCCTCGCGGGCAATGGCGGCAGCTTCGGCCGAAACGCCATTTCCCATCAGTGCATGCCCCGTCTCACGGTTGCCCGGCATTTAGAAATCATCGGGTGAGAGTGTGTGGACGAACTCATCGAACTTTTCGAACTCCTGCTCGTCGTCGACTTCCTCGGCGTGGGTAGAAACGGTACCCAAGCGATTCATGATGTCGTCCTCCACAAACATGGGGGCATTGCTGCGCACGGCGAGGGCAATGGCGTCGCTGGGACGGGCGTCGATTTTGCGTTCGTCACCATTGGCAAGCACGACAATCGTCGCATAAAACACCGGCGGCTCGGCGCGAACGATCTCGATGCGCTCGAGCTTGGCGCCCAGGGCGTCAACGGTATCGAGCAGCAGGTCATGGGTAATCGGGCGCTCGGCGCGGCCGCTATCGATGCCGCGACTGATGGCAGCAGCTTCAAACGAACCAGTCTGAATGGAAAGGGAACGCAGCGGCGCGGGCGAGTCCGATTTGTTGCTGCGCTCACGAAGCACGATAAGCGATGGCACGGGACCGGCGGCCATGACGATGGTCTCTATGTCGACACGAACCATGGAACACCTCCGGTACGTAGCGGTTAACACACGGCAGGGTCGCCGCATTGAATAGCTATACTACCCAATCTTTCGCACAGCACACAAAACCAAAATGAGATTTATCACAGACAAGAAAAAGCCCCGAGGCAACGCCCCAGGGCTCTTCACAGTTCTGATGGTGGACCTGACAAGATTCGAACTTGTGACCTCCCGGTTATCAGCCGGACGCTCTAACCAACTGAGCTACAGGTCCATCATGGTGGAGGTTAGGGGGATCGAACCCCTGACCTCAGGCTTGCAAAGCCCGCGCTCTCCCAGCTGAGCTAAACCCCCACGGAGACAGTAATAAACACCCCAGCGGCGACTCGGCTCTCGCTGGGGTGTTTATTGCGAAAGAAAGTGGTGGACCTGACAAGATTCGAACTTGTGACCTCCCGGTTATCAGCCGGACGCTC
>OFMC01001456.1_pt1 | contig 17974 bp, 10 predicted proteins | sample 1541271 | NCBI WGS metagenome assembly OFMC01 (sample SAMN04209252, study PRJEB22552) | human gut metagenome | biome: gut; material: feces | host: Homo sapiens | place: USA: Oklahoma | reverse complement strand
CCTGTGGAAGCCGCCTTTCCTGGTTGTTTGTTATTCGCCGAAATTGTTGGAAACCAGCTCGCACAGAGCGGTCACGGCTTCCTTTTCGTCCGCGCCGTCGGCCAGCAGCGTGATGGTCGTGCCCTTGACGATCCCGAGGGACAGCACGCCCAGCAAGCTCTTGGCGTTCACGCGACGCTCATCCTTCTCCAGCCAGATGCCGCTCTTGAACTCGTTGGCCTTCTGAATGAAGAACGTGGCAGGACGAGCATGCAGGCCTACTTCATTGTTGATCGTAACATTCTGAGTATACATCGTTACTACTCCCTCTCCAAAAAAATCTTTCGGACTTTATCGTATCATATACCATCGGGGGCCGATTCGTCAATGCCATTTCGCGCGAAATAGCGCGGATTTGGCAATAAACACAGACAAAGCGCTTCCCCGGGCAGGCATTTATTTCAACTCGACCACAGTGACGCCCGACTCGCCCTCGCCATAGTTGCCAAGGCGGAAGCTCTTGACGGCTTTGTTGCGCCGGAGGCTCGCGTGCACCGCCTTGCGCAGCGCGCCCGTGCCCTTGCCGTGGATGATCGTCACGGTCTCGAGATGCGCCATGACGGCAGCGTCAATGTAGTTGTCGAGCACGCTTTCGGCCTCCAGCGTCTCCATGCCGCGGATGTCGAGCTCGCGCGCAGCGGACGCCGTGCGCAGAATGCGCTGCGAGGAGGCAAACTGCGGCTGCTTTTTGGCCGTGGCCGCGCGCTCCGCCGCCTCGATGAGGCGGACCTCGTCGGCTTTGACCTTCATCTGCAAAACGCCTGCCTTGAGCGTCAGCGTACCGTCCTTGACAGCTGTGACCTCGGCCTGACGGCGCGTACCGGGGATCTCGACCAGATCGCCGACCTGAATCGGGCGCGAGGGCTTGGGGATGGGCTCCGCGCTCTCGTCGCGCACGCCCGCAGCGTCACGCGCCTGCTTGATGTTGTGCATGATCTCGGCGCGCTGGGCGTTCATCTGCTGGGCATCGAGCTTTTTCTGCTGCTTGCGCAGCGCGTCGAGCTCGCGGAACGTGTCGTCCGCGACGGACTTGGCCTCAGCCAAAAGGCGCTTGGCCTCGGCTTCGCCGCGACTTCTCGCGTTCTCCTTCGCGCGCTCCATCTGCGTGCGGAATTCGCGCGCCTTGCGCGCGTCCTCCTCGCGCTGGGCGTAAAGGCGGTCGACCTCGGCTTTTTCTTTCTCTAACTGCTGCCTCTTCTGCTCCAGCTGCGTCAGCACGTCTTCAAAGCGGATGCTCTCGCTGTCCATCTGCGCCTTGGCTTTTTCAATGACGGCCTCGGAAAGCCCCAGCCGCTTCGAGATCGCAAAGGCATTCGACTTGCCAGGGATGCCGATGAGCAGCTTGTAGGTCGGGCAGAGCGTTTCCACGTCGAACTCGCAGCTCGCGTTCTCCACGCCCGCGGTCGTCATGGCGAAGGTCTTGAGCTCGGCGTAGTGCGTCGTCGCAGCGATCTTCGCACCCTGTGAACGCGCCTGCTCGATGACGGCGATGGCCAGTGCCGCACCCTCAACGGGGTCGGTGCCCGCGCCCAGCTCATCGAAGAGGATCAGGCAGTGCTCGTCTGCCTCGTCCAAGATCTGCACGATGTTTTTCATATGCGCCGAGAAGGTCGACAAACTCTGCTCGATGCTCTGCTCGTCGCCGATGTCGGCCAACACCGAGGAAAAGATGCTCACGGCGCTGCGGTCGTCGCAGGGGATATGCAGGCCGCACTGCGTCATCAGGCAGAGGAGGCCGAGCGTCTTTAAGCTCACGGTCTTGCCGCCGGTGTTCGGGCCTGTAATGACAAGCGTATCGAAGCTGCGGCCGAGCTCAATGTCGATGGGCACGGCCTTCGCGGGGTCGAGCAGCGGGTGGCGCGCATGGCGCAGATACACGCTGCCGTCCTTTTTAAGCTCGGGGCGCATGGCATTCATGCGGTAGCTCAGCTCGCCGCGCGCGAAAATGAGGTCGAGGTGGACGAGAATGTCATAATCCCACAGAATGTCGCGGCTGAAGCTCGCCGCCTCGCCCGAGAGGGCGTAGAGGATGCGGTCGATCTCCTTCTCCTCTTTCGCTTCGAGCTCCTTGAGCTCGTTGTTGGCCTGCACCACACCCATCGGCTCGACGAAAATCGTCGCGCCGCTCGAGGACGTGTCGTGCACGAGGCCCGGCAGCTCGCCGCGGCACTCGGCCTTCACCGGCACGACGAAGCGCCCGCCGCGCTGCGTGATCAGCGCGTCCTGCAAAACGTTCCGGTAGCTCGGGGACGAAATGATGCGCTGCAGGATCTGGCGGCCCTTGGCCGCCGCCGCGCGCTTGTGGCGGCGGATCTCCGCGAGCTCGGGCGAGGCCGCGTCGGCGATCTCGTTTTCGTCGAGGATCGCGGTCGTGATCTTCTCCTCCAGAAAGCGGTTCGGGTGCAGGGAGAGGAAGAGCTTGTCGATGACCGTCCCCTCCTCGTCCTCCTTATAATAATCCTGCACGCGGCGCACATTCGTGAGAAGCCCCGCGATGTCGAGAAGCTCCCGCGTGTTGAGCATGCCTCCGCGCTCGGCGCGGGAGAGCGCTTCGCCCACGTCGCGCACGCCGCCAAAGGCAGGGCTGCCGCGCAGCATGATCATCTTGCGCGCCGCGTCCGTCTCGTCGAGCAGGCGGTTGACCTCGCCGAAATCATCCGATGGCGTCAGCCGCCGCGCCCGCGCCTTGGCCTCCGCGCTCACCGCGTGATGCTCGAGCATCTCCAGTAGCCGCGGCAGTTCCAGCACGCGGATGGATTTTTCAAACAGTTCACTCATAGTTTTCTCCGAAATTTTGATTTCGATTCGTATTTCTTTCGACAGATATTTCGTTTAGTTGTCAATTTTCATGCTTTTGTAGAAGTCCAGCGTCTTGAATCGCCGGTCAAGCTGCACCTGCGCAAACACCTCGCAAGCCGCGGCAAAGCGCTTTTCCGTCTCGCCCGAGAGGGAAAACGACAGCATCCGCTTCGGCTCGGAAAACAGCACATGACGCATCGCCGCGAACGAGCCCGCGTCCAGCGGCAGAAGGCCGCCCCCGCCGTGGTCCGCACATTCTTTGCACAGCAGCACGCCCTGCTGCGCGTCAAACACCGGCTCTTTCGGGTTGTGCGTGCCGCAGACGGCGCAGCCGTCGAGCAGCGGCTCGTAGCCCGAAAGAGCGAGTAACTTGAGCTCAAACGCCGCCTTGACGATGCTCTGCGGTTTTTGCAGCGTGTCGAGCGCATAGAGCGAGTTGAGCAGCAGCGATAAGATCTCCGGCACGGGCTCGTCCTCCGCCGTGACGCACTCGGTCATCTCGGCAAAATACGACGCGAGCGACAGTAGCTCAATGTCCTGCCGGATACCGTCGAACAGCGAGATCGTCGACGCCTCGTCGAGGTAGTACCAGTTCCCGCGCTGATAGAGTACGAGCTCGGAAAAGGCCAGAAGCTCACTGCCCGCGGCGATGCGGCTTCCCTTGCGCCGCGCCCCGCGCGCCACGACCGCGATCCGCCCGAGCGAGTCGGTCAGAATATTCAATATGTAGTCGGCCTCCTTCGTCGCCGTCGCGCGAAGGACGATGCCTTTGGTCACGAGTTTTTCTGACATAAAGCTCCTCTAAATTGTTTTACACCAGGGGGTGTAAAGGGTGGTTGCCTTGCAGGCGGGATGGTTTTTTCCGCGCACTGCGCGGAGGGGGAATGCAGCGCGTGGGCGCTGCTGCCAGTCAAAGGGGGTATTCTCTTTCCAAAGAGAATACCCCCTTTGGATCCCCCAGAGAAAGGCAAGGAGAGCCCCCCTCGACCCCGCACATTGGCAGTTTGTAGCTCGAAGAGCTGCGCAGCCTGCGGAATCGGGTGCGGTGTACATGGCTTCGCCATGAATCTTCTGCGATTCGCGACAACTCTCAACCGCGCCTTACTATCGTGAGGCGCGAGTGACGTTTGCTTGGCGGCAGACTGCGTGCGAAATAGCGGCATTGCTGCGCTTGCCGCATTGTGGAGTGCTCCGGTAGACGGAAATTAGGCTGTACTTCTACAAGATGGGCAGAGCGGCACCCGCAAGGAGTGTACCGCATCCGTAAGGCGGCAAAGCCGCCAACGGCTGCGCAACAGCGGATAATAGGAGCAGAGGCAAATCGTCTAGCAACACCCAACGCGGCAACGCCGCGCGCAGGAAGTCGCATTCCGGAGGGACAAAGGTCATTCAAGCTCTGGACTGCCAATCTAAGCCTTTCTCTTGGGGGTGTAAGGGGGATATTCTCTTTCCGCAGAAAGAGAATATCCCCCTTTGTCGCGTCCCCACACGGTGTGGGGAACAACGATGCAGCGCTGCCGCGCTGCGATAAAAACCCCGCTACGCAGGAGGCGCAAAAAAAGGCAGCCTTTCGGCTGCCGATTTTTTCAGTCCACCGTGCGCATGAAGGACGTCGATCCCTTCTGAAATCTCACGTCCAGCTTCACGCGGTCCGCTCGCATATAGCTCGTGGTGTATTCATAGGTATGCCCGTTCTCGGTCGTGGTGCGGCGCTGATGGAAAAACGCCGCCGAGCCGGGCGCGCAGTGCAGAAGCTGCGCCTCGTGCGGCGCGAGCACGACGGCCTCATACGTGTCCGACGCGGAAAACGGGATGACGCCGACGTGGTAGAGGAGGCTGTAGAAGCTGTGCGTCTCCAAAAGCTCGCGCGTCAGGTTCGGATAGATGTACTCTGGGTAGTACGACGTCTCCAAAATGAGCGGCTCGCCGTCGACGTTTCGCACGCGCGTGAAGCGATAGACTTTGACACCCGGCTCAAGGCCCATGAGCGTCACGATCTTGGGACTCGGCGTGATGACCGCGAAGTCGACCAGCGTGGACGACGGCGTTTTGCCCAGCTGGGAAATTTCCGTCGTGAACGAATACTGCACGCCCTTGCGGCGCGTGTTCGGGTCAGTGACGAACGTGCCCTTGCCGCGCTTTCGCACGACGAAGCCCTCTTCCTCCAGCGCGCCGATGGCCTGACGCACGGTGTTGCGGCTGATATCATACGAGCGGCAGAGCTCGGCCTCGCTCGGCAGCAGGTCGCCGACCTTGAGCGCGCCGGAGGTGATGCTGCGCTTGATGATGCCCATGAGCTGGGAGTAGAGCGGGATCTCGCTGTCGAGCGACAGCGGATTTTTGAGAATCGGATTGTGTTCCATGATGGGAACCTCCCGAGAAATACGTTTTGGAATATTCCCATCATACCACATATCTTTGAGATGTTCCAGTACCTTTTTGCAATTTCTCCCTCATTTTGCGCGAAAAGACAGGGAAAAAGGCGGCCTTCGGGCCGCCTTTTTGAAATTTGACTGCTTCAGTCCAGAATTTCCTGCGCACCGGTCTTGATGCTGATGCGCACGGCGTGCGTCACGAGCGGGTCGCTTGACTTCTCGTGGTTGATGTCGTAGACGGCGGTGGTGTAGACATAGCCGTCGCGGATCTCAAGGGCACCGGGGAAGTAGCTGATGCTGCTGCCATCCTCCGTGACGCTGCCGTAGAAATAGTCCGCATCACCGATACTCGTCCAAGTCTTGCCACTGTCATAGGAAATGGACAGATTGTTCTGCGCGGGCGGGAACTGTAGCGTCTTGACAATATTGCCGTGGTTATCAAAGGCAATGGACTCGTAACCGTCGATCTTTACGTACTGCTCGCCGTCAGGATTGTAGAGCTCCGTAACATACGTTCCCATCGTCGCACCGCCGATATGATAGCGAAGCGCCACTCTGCTGACCATGATCGAAAGTGTTGCGCGCACAGGTGAGTCAGTCAGAGAGTCGATCGGCAGGGTATCGATCGTCTCAACTGCGCTGCCTTCGCGCCAGCGGCAGAGCTTGCCGCCGGAAATGTACCAGAGATAGTCATCATTGTCGACATAGCTGTCGGCACTTTTGGTGATGGAGGCACGGCTAAGAGTATCCGTCGCGGCGGGGGTTACAGTCTGCTTGCCGTTGTCCGCAGCAACGGCTTCCTCATACCACTTGTAAAATGCGTCCCAAACGGCGTTCTCCGCGCCTGTGTTGGTAATTTCGAAAGCATAAGGGTAGCCTTTCGGATCAGACTCCTGATCGAAAAAGGAGAGCACATTCTTATAGTTGCTGTACAGATAGAAATTCCATCTGCCGCATTGTACGGAGAGCACCTCTTCACCAAACTGCGCAACGTTGGATGCCTCTTTCCAGGAATACTGGCGGAATTGCTTGGCGATCTCAGTGCGGTATGCAATGTTTGTACCATTGCGGTCATCCCATTTGGCCGTCGCATTTGGTACCATCACGGCATGACCTAAGGGGTCGGCGGTGACATTCATATCGCCCAGCGCGTCGAGCGCGGCGTCCAGTGCGTCGAAGCCTGTGGAAGCGGCGGCTGTGTCGGATGCGTTAACCTGCGTGAGCCGCACTGTGGCGTCGATCGTAAAGTGCTTGACCATCGCCTGCAAGATCACGGCCTCCTCCTCAACGGCGCGGTCGCGGTTCCAGCCCCACTCGTTTTCCGCAGTGCTGCCGTCAAAGCTCCAGTGGATCTCTACTTCATAGCAGGCGTTGTCCGGCGCGTCGAAGAGCGTGACAATTGTGTTGCTCATGCCCTCGTGCGTCACAAAGCGCCAGCCCGCGTCGGTTTTCTCGGCCTTTGCGCCGGTGCTTTCCCATTCCGCTTTTGCGTCGTTGATGCCACGCTCGAGCTTCTTGACACTGAAATACGAGCCGGTGTCATAGCGCGAGTACCAGTAGTCCGTGCCGGGGCTGCACGCCCAGGCGGTGATCGGCGCATAGAAGTAGTAGCTGCCGTCGCCCGAAATGAGCCGCGCCTCGCACTGGTTGGCGCGGCCGTAGCCGTCCGCCGCCGTGTCGTTCAGCAGGTCGGGAATGAACATCTTCGGCAGATCAAGCCCCGCATAGTCGATATAGAAGTCGTGCAGGTAATACTTGAGGTCCACGCCGTAGCCGCAGCCGTTGTACCACAGCCCGTCGTTGCCGGTATAGGTGCCGATGATCTGATAGCCGGTCTTCTCGCCGTAGGTGTAGTGCAGGACGGTGAGATAGTGCGTCCAGTTCTCGTTGAGATATCCGTCGTCCGTCAGCTCCTGCCCGCCGATGACGTCGATCTGCATGCCTGCCTCGTTCGTGGGCTTCATCTCATACTGGAAGTACCACAGCTCCAGCACCGTGCCGTCGGGGGAAAGGTTGCCGAGCGAATCTGCCTGCTCCAGCTGCGTCACGCGCACGTCGGCGACCGTGTCTTCGATCGAGCGGGACGCATAGTCGTTGTTTTCCGACACGGAATAGGTCATCGTGCCTTTTTTGAGGTCTTCCACGCACGCGGCGGCATAGTCGTCCATCGAGGCGTAGATCGGATTGACCTGTTCGTTCAAGCGGAAAACCGAACAAAAGAGTTCGCTGCCGTCTTCTTCGTAATCGCCGGCAAGGCCGAGGTAGACCGAGCCGTCCTTTTGCTTCAGAAGATAGACCTGATTCGGTTGACCGTCACTTGCCTCTTCGCAATGGCCGCTCCAAGCGGACTTGTTGTTCTGTATGAGATCGTCGACCGGCGAAGCTTTGGTGCTGCCGAAGAGCGCGTAGAAGGACTGCTTTTCCAGCGTGTATTCCTCCATCGGGCCGTAAATGGATGTGGAGCCCCAGGCGTCGCACAGCGTCACATACTTTTCTCCGGCAGTATTTGTCGTGGTGCGGAAGGAGGGGTAAGTGCCGTCCGTAAAGCCGTCCGTAAAGGCGGGCGCTTCATATAAGAGTATGTCGACCGTATAGCTCTTGTCGGCAAACGGGTCATCATTTTTCTGCGTCTGTGCGCGCTCGCCCCAGCCGACGGCGCAGCCCGCCGTCAGCGTCAGCGCCAGCACGAGGGCGACAACGCCGAGCCCGCGCTTTTTCTGCGCGCCCAGCACGTTCGTGATGCGGCGCTTCAGACGCTCGACCGTGCCGCCGAAGCACGTCGTCGCGGGCAGCGCCCGCACGCTGGACTGCACGGCGGCGAGCAGTGTCCGGCTGTAAGCCGCGCGCTCGGGGAGTTCGAGCCCGTCGGTCGCCGCGCTGTCGCAGGCGAGCTCGATGTCCTCGTCCGCCTGACGCAGCATCAGATACACCACGGGGTTGAACCAGTGCATCGCGTTGGCCGCGAGCAGCACGAGCTTTAAGAGCATATCGCGCCGCTTCAAATGGCACAGCTCATGGCGCAGGATGTAGCGCAGCTCCTGCACGTCATAGCGCTCGTGGGGCAGGAGCAGCCGCGGGCGAAGAAGACCTGTCACCGCGGGGGTGGAGATGGCCTCGCAGACGATCATCTCCGGCGCGCTCACGCCTAAGTCGCGCGCCGTGTCAGAGAGCAGGGAGGCGTAGTCCGCGCGGGCGACGTCTCTCTTCCAGCGGCGCACCGTGCGGCGGAAGAGGGCGTAGGAGACACCCTGATACAACAGGAACGCCGCCGCGCCCGCGAGATAGCCGTAGAATAAGATCGTCGTCACGGGGATGTAGCGCGTCGTCTTCTGCTCGGGATTCGTCACGGGGCGCTGGATGATCGTGTCGCGCACCTGTGCGGGGGACTGGCCGCTTTTTTCGGCCATGTCGCCAAACAGGTTGTCGGTTGATTGGATGGTCGTCTTATCCGTGCCGACAAAGAGGGTGTAGTCTTTCGGAGGCGCGGCCTGCACCGGCGCGTTTTTCACCGAAAAATCGACCGGCAGCAGCAAAAAGACCGCCAGCGCCAGCCACAGCCAGCAGCGCGTCTTCGCGCGGTAGCGCTCGCGCCAGAGGGGTTTGAGTACCAGCATCGCCAGAATGGCGAGGGAACCTAACAGGGAAGTTTTCAACAGATTCAGCAGAAATGTTTCCATGGTGCGTCCTCCTTATATTTCCGTTTAACGGCTCATATCGTCCAAAAACTGCCGCAGCTCGTCGATCTCGCTCTGTTCGAGCGGCTTTTCGGCGTTCAGCGCCGCGACGAAGCTGCCGAGCGACCCGCCGTAGAGCCGCTTCAGGACGCTGCGGCTCTCAAATTCGAGGTATCTGTCCTTTGAGACGAGCGGCGTGTACAAATTGTTCCGCCCCTCGCGGCGGCTCGAGAGGAATCCTTTTTCGCACAGGCGAGTAAGGTAGGTGTTGACGGTGTTGGCGCTCCAGCCGTGGCTCGCGAGCGCGCCGTCGAGATCGCCGCGGCTGACCTCGCCGCCGACGGCCCAGATGGCCTGCATCACGGCAAGCTCCGCGTCGGGCAGTCTCTTCTTATCGTCCATGGGTTGACCTCCTTAGATGATATACTACATTTGTCGTTGATAACTATATACTACATATGTAGTAGTTTGTCAAGCGCCTTTTATGTCCTTTTTTGTTTTGCAGCGAAAATTGCAGAAAACAGGGGAAAGACATGACGGCAAATCGTCAAAATGAAAGATACTGTTCAATTATTTGAATAAGTTCTTGCAAATCTTTCTGAAAATCGCTTGCTTTTGTGCAAAGCGCAAGGTATAATGAAGAAACCGTATGAAATCATTTGGCAATTCAATAAATAAAAATTTGAGAGGAGATCTTTATCATGGCAAAGTTCAAAGTTTACTACACCATCGAGCTCAACGAGGTGGCCACGCACATCTTCGAGTCCAACGACTTTGAAGTGAAGCTGTGCAGCCATAACGACGAGGAGACCTACGTCAAGGAGCTCGCCGAGTTCCAGCCCGACGCCATCATGTGCCGCACCGAGCCCATCACCGCCAAGATGATGGACACCTGCAAGAACCTCAAGGTCATCGGCAAGCAGGGCGCCGGCCTCGATAACATCGACATGGACCACGCCCACGCCAAGGACATCACCGTTGTCTACGCGCCTGCCGGCAACGCCAACGCCGTCGCCGAGCACGCCGTCATGCTGATGCTCATGTGCGCCAAGCGTTTCACCTATGTCGACCGTCAGTTCCGCAGCGGCAACTTCCTTGTCCGTATGGGCATGGAGCACACCTATGAGCTCGGCGGCAAGACCCTCGGTATGATCGGCTGCGGCCGTATCTCCCAGCTCGCCATGCAGAAGTGCAAGTACGGCTTCGGCATGAACGTCATCGGCTACGATCCGTACCTCACGCAGGACAAGATCGGCGATCTGTGCGAGCTGAAGGCCACCGCCAAGGAGGTCTGGGAGCAGGCCGACTTCGTGTCCGTGCATCTGCCTGTCGTTCCCTCCACCGAGCACTCCATCGGCCGTGAGCAGTTCAGCTGGATGAAGCCCACCGCTTCCTTCATCAACTGCGCGCGCGGTGCTCTGATCAAGGAGAACGAGCTTGTCGAGTGCCTGAAGGACGGCACGCTGTTCCAGGCCGGTCTCGACGTGTTCGAGCATGAGCCCATCCAGGAGTCCAGCCGCGAGCTGTTCAACCTCGACAACGTCATCATGACCCCGCACATGGCCGCCACCACCGAGCAGAGCGTTCTCAACTGCTGCACCAGCGTTGCCAACGACATCGTCGCCGTCTGCAACGGCCAGGAGCCCAAGGTCAAGGCCCAGAAGCCCAAGTTCTAAGTTATTTCTGTTTCGTAGAAACTACTTATTAAAAGGGACGCCTCGAAAGAGGCGTCCCTTTTTTGCGCCCTTGGGCGCGGGGGGACAGCCGGGCAGAGCTGCTGCTTTTTATTCCAACAGCGTGTGGAGACGCGGGAAAGGGGGTCATTGTCTCACACGAGAGAATGGCCCCCTTATCCCATGCAGCTCCAGCGGTGCTGCTTTCCCTGCGCCTTTGGGTGCAAAACGATCCCTTGGTGCAAGATATTCTTCATTCTTGTTAAATAGTTAACGAAATGAAAGAAAAAAATCAAAATTGCCTATATTTTTCGCAACTTTGCAGTTGATTTTTCATTTTTCTGTGTGTATAATCAAAATCGAAGAAAATCGGATCTCATTCCGGATTCACAAATTTTAAAGGAGAAGTCAAATGAAAGAATTGTACGTCGTCAACTGCTGCCGTACCGCTGTCGGTTCCTTCGGCGGTTCCCTGAAGAACACCCCTGCCGCTCAGCTCGGCTCCATCGTTGTGAAGGAAGCCCTCAAGCGCGCGAATGTCGCTCCCGAGAATGTCGATGAGCTGATGTTCGGCTGCATCCTGACCGCCGGTCTCGGTCAGAACGTCGCTCGTCAGGTCGGCGTGGGCGCCGGTCTCCCCTATTCCGTCCCCGCCTATACCGTCGGTATGGTCTGCGGCTCCGGTATGAAGTCCGTCATTGAGGCTGGCCGCGCCATCCTCGCCGGCGACGCCGATATCGTCGTCTGCGGCGGCACCGAGAACATGAGCGCCGCTCCTTATGCTGCTCCCGACGCCCGCTGGGGCGCCCGCATGGGCGACAAGAAGCTTGTCGACACCATGATCAAGGACGGCCTGTGGGATGCGTTCAACAACTACCACATGGGCACCACCGCCGAGAACATCTGCGATGTTTGGGGCATCACCCGCGAAGAGCTCGACGCCTTCGGCGCTGCCTCCCAGCAGAAGACCGAGGCCGCGCAGAAGGCCGGCCGTTTTGACGATGAGATCGTTCCCGTCCCCGTGAAGGTCAAGAAGGAGATCGTCGAGTTCAAGAAGGACGAGTTCCCCCGCGCCGGTTCCACCGTCGAGGGTCTTGCCAAGCTGCGCGGCGCGTTCCCCGTCGGCCCCGAGGGCGTTGAGGACGAGATCGTCCACACCTTCGAGCCCACCGGCATCCACGAAGCCGATACCAAGAAGCACGTCCAGCGCGTCACCGCCGGCAACGCCTCCGGCATCAACGACGGCGCTGCCGCCATCGTCCTCGCTTCCGGCGAGGCCGTGAAGAAGTACAACCTCAAGCCCATGGCCAAGCTCGTCAGCTGGGGCCAGGGCGGCGTCGACCCGAAGATCATGGGCGTCGGCCCCGTGCCCGCTTCCCGTCAGGCCATGCAGAAGGCCGGCCTGACCATCGACGATATCGACCTCGTCGAGGCCAACGAAGCCTTCGCGGCCCAGTCCATCGCTGTTGCACGCGAGCTGCACTTTGACATGAGCAAGGTCAACGTCAACGGCGGCGCGATCTCCATCGGCCACCCCGTCGGCGCTTCCGGCGCTCGTATCATCGTCACCCTGCTGCACGAAATGCTCAAGCGCGACGACGCCAAGAAGGGTCTTGCCACCCTCTGCATCGGCGGCGGCCAGGGCGTTGCCACCATCTTCGAGAAGTGCTAAAGCACCGCTAACCCCTGAAAATAAAAGGAGACCTCGAAAGAGGTCTCCTTTTTATTTTGTCCTCTGCACGGTGCAGGGAAAAAAGCAGTGCCCCTGCCGAGACGCGAAAAGGAAGCAGCCCTTTCGGGCTGCCCCTCACGCGCCCTCGCGGGCGCAAGCGCCGTACAGTGCGCCACGCTGCGATTTAACCCTCCGCCTGCGCTGCGACGATCGCCTCGTAGATCGTCTGCGGGTCGAGCTTATCATAGTCCGCGCTCGTCGCCATCGCGGCGGCGTCGACCTGCTCGGCGATGAAGTTCGTGAAGTACTCCTCGCGCACCTCATCGGCGGCTGCGGCCTTGTCGAGCGGCAGGCGGAGCAGGATGTGATAGCCGAGGCTGGATTCGACGACTTCACTCACCTCGCCCTCGGAAAGCGCGTAGGCGGCGTCTTCAAACTCCTGCACCATCGAGCCGGTCGTGAAGGTGTAGCCCGTGGGATGGCTCTCGCGGCCGGGGTCCTCGCTGTACTCGTCGGCGAGCTCGGCAAAGTAGGAGGCGATGTCGTCGCCGGTGTAGGAATTGAGCTTTTCGACGAGCCCCTCAGCGAGCGCTTTCTTTTCGGCCTTCTGCTCGTCGGTGAGGGCTTCGCCGGTCGTCACGTCCTTCGTCGCAAGCAGGATGTGGTCCGCCGTGATGTAGCCCTGCTCGGCGGCGTAGACGGCGAGGTCCTCGTCGGAGGCGTAGAGCGCGCTGCCCTCGGTATTGTAGAGCTCATAGAGATTCTGATACAGGTAGTTCGAGCGCGCGACGCGGTCATAGGTCTCGCGGCGCATGCCGAGCTTGGCGATCTCGGCCTCAAAAGCTTCCTCGCTGCCGTACTGGTCAATGTAGCTCTGGTCGCTCTCGGCCATGGCGGCCTCCTGCTCGGCGGTAAGCGTCACGCCGTACTTGCTGGCGAGATTTTCAAGCACCAAGTGCTGCTTGACGGACGAGAGCACGCTTGCTTTCACATAGTCGGCGACACTCATGCCGTCGGAGAGGGTGTCGTCCCAGTTGATGGACGAGCCGGTGTAATACTGCATGTAGCTGTTGAGATACGACACGTCGTAGCCGATCCAGTATGCGACAAGGTCGGCGCTCGCGCCGTTGCCGTTCAGGCTTGCGACGATCGCGTCGGGCGCGACGCCGGTCGCTTCGTAGCAGAGACCCTCCTGCATCGTGCCGGAGGTGAGGCCGTTCGAGGGCGAGAGCGACACGACGGCAAAGGTGAGCGCCGCGGTGATGGCCGCCGCGCCAAGGAACGAAAGCAATCTCTTCTTGATCATAATGTTACCTCTTTTTCGTTTTCTTCCTTATTCACACGCAGGTCTCCGACCAGCGTCAAGGCTGTATCCAATGCGTCCTCGCCCGGCGAAAGACGCAGCAGGAGCTTCGGCTCCGTCCCCGTGGCGGAGAGCGTGAGCCGACGGCGGTTCTTCGGCAGTGAGCAGAGGGCCATCACGGCCTCCACGGGGACTGCCTCAGACGCGGCAAAGGTGAAGGTGATCTCGCTGCCGCGCTGCGAGATATCGCTCACACCGATCTGCACGGCCTCCGCGCGCAAAAGCGCGACGTCCATGAGCTTGAGGACCGGCTGGGGCGGCTCGCCGTAGCGGTCGATGAGCTCGTCGAGCAGCTCCTGCGACTGCTCGGCGGTGCGCAGCGCCGCGATGCGGCGGTAGATATCCATGCGCTGCTCGCCCGAGGGAATGTAGCTCTCCGGCAGGTTGGCCGAGACTGTGAGGTCTGCCGAGCATTCGGTGCGCTGCGGCGCTTTTTCACCGCGCTGCTCGAGTACGGCCTCTTCCAGGAGCTGCAAGTACATATCGTAGCCGACGCTCATCATGTAGCCCGACTGCTCGGGGCCGAGCAAATTGCCCGCGCCGCGAATCTCAAGGTCGCGCATCGCGATGCGGAAGCCCGAGCCGAACTCCGCGTATTCGCGGATGGCCGTCAGGCGCTTGGCCGCAACCTCGGTGAGGATCTTGCCCGCGCGGTAGGTCATATAGGCATACGCCCGGCGCGCGCTGCGGCCGATGCGGCCGCGTATCTGGTGCAGCTGGGCGAGGCCGAGGCGGTCGGCGTCCTCGATGATGAGGGTGTTGACATTCGGAATGTCGATGCCCGTCTCGATGATCGTCGTGCAGACGAGCACCTGAATTTCTCCGTCCGAGAGCTGCTGCATCACGGACGACAGGCCCTTTTCGTCCATCTTGCCGTGCGCGACGCCGATAGCGACGTCGTCGCCGAGGAGCTTTTTGAGCTGGGCGGCGCAGCGGTCGATGGTCTCGACGCGGTTGTGCATGTAGTAGACCTGCCCGCCGCGCGCGAGCTCGCGCCGGATGGCGTCGGCGATGACGCTCCAGTTATGCTCGAGCACATAGGTCTGCACCGGCTGGCGGTCGACGGGCGGGACCTCGATGGTCGACATATCGCGGATGCCCGAGAGCGCCATGTTGAGCGTTCTGGGGATGGGCGTTGCCGAGAGCGTCAGCGTGTCGACCTGACGCGAGAGCTCCTTGAGCTTTTCCTTGTGCGTTACGCCGAAGCGCTGCTCCTCGTCGATGATGAGAAGGCCAAGGTCCTTGAAGTGCAAACTCTTTTGCAGCAGCGAGTGCGTGCCAATGAGTAAGTCGATCTTTCCCGCGGCGGCATCCTGCAAAATCTGCTTCTTCTGCGCGGGCGTTTTGAAGCGCGAGAGCACTTCGATGCGCACGGGGAACGAGCGGAAGCGGTTCAGCGCCGTCGCGTAGTGCTGCTGGGCGAGCACGGTGGTCGGCACTAAGATGGCCGCCTGCTTGCCGTCGAGCACGCACTTCATCACGGCGCGCAGCGCGACCTCAGTCTTGCCGTAGCCGACGTCGCCGCAGAGCAGGCGGTCCATCGGCGTACTGCGCTCCATGTCGGCCTTGATCTCGGCGATGGCGCGGAGCTGATCGTCGGTCTCTTCGTAGTCGAAGGCCTCTTCAAATTCCTTCTGCCACGGGGAGTCGGGCGAAAAGGCAAAGCCCGGGCGGCGCTGGCGCTCAGCGTAGAGCGCGATGAGCCCCTTGGCAAGATCCTTCGCCGCGGCGCGCGCCTTCGTCTTCGCGCGCGACCAGTCCGTGCCGCCGAGCTTACTGAGCTTCGTACGTATTTGGCCGTCCTCGTCCTCGCCATGGCCACCGATGTATTTCGACACCATGTCGAGCTGCGTCGCGGGGACGTATAAGCTGTCGTTGCCCGCATAGCAGATCTTGATATAGTCCTTGTCCACGCCGTCGACGCGCATGCGCTCGATGCCCGCAAAGCGGCCGATGCCGTGGTGGACATGCACGACGAGATCGCCGGGGGAGAGGTCTTCATAGGAGCGCAGCGCGGCGCGGGCCGACGTCTCTTTCTTCGGCCGCGCCTTTGCGCGCTTGCCGGAGAGGGGAGCGGTCAGTTGGCCCTCGGTCAGGATGACGAGCTTTAATTGTGGATATTCGCTGCCCGCGCTCAGCGCGCCGAGGCCGATGACGGTCTCGTGCGGGGCGGGGAGGCGGTCGTTTTTCAAGTTGAGCTGCGCGCGGATGTTCCGCTCTTCCAAAAGGCGCCGGAAGTTTTTCGCGCGCGTTTCGTTGCCGCAGAGAACGAGCACGCCGCAGCCTGCGCCAAGATAGCGCTCCATGTCGCCCGCGGCGGTCTCGAGGCTGCCGCCATACGACGGCAGCGATCGCGCGTTCATGCTGAGGATGGCCCTCGGCGGCAGCAGATTGCGCGACGTGGGGAGCGAATCGAGCAGCAGCACGGGGAACGCGCCCATGCGATGGCTCAATGCCTCCTGACTCAGCGCGAGCGCGGCGAATTCGCCGCACAAAACGCCCTCTTCGATCAGGGGCTTCACGCCCTCGGAGAGCTCCCAGTGGTAGTTCTTGCTGCGCTCCAAAACGCGCATGCCGTCGCTGACGGCGATCAGCGTGTCGGGCGGGAGATAGTCGAGCGCGCAGATCTCGTCGGGGTAGCACGCGGCCAGGTACCGGTCCATGCCGCCGAGCGGCAGGTCGTTACGAAGCCTCTCGATGTCGCTGCGCAGCGTTTGGACGATGGGGCTGTCCTCGGCCTTTTTCGCAATTTTCTGCGCGGCGCGCCCAAGGCGCTCGAGCATTTTTTCGCGCCCGCCGTCCGAGAGGGCGGGCAGCACCTCTGCCGCGGGCAGGACGGTCAGGGATTTGACGTTCTGCGTGCGGCGCTGGGTCGTCACGTCGAATTCGCCCATCGCGTCGACCTCATCGTCGAAAAACTCGACGCGCACGGGCGCGCTCAGCGGCGACCAGACGTCGAGAATGCCGCCGCGCAGCGCGAACTGGCCGACGCCCTCGACCGTTTCCGCGCGCGTGTAGCCGCTTTCGACAAGCTTTTTCGAGAGCGCGTTCAGGTCAAAGCGGTCGCCGAGCGAAATGTCCGTCACCGCGCCGCGCAGCGCGTCGGGCGGGAGCGTTCGCTGCATCAGGCCGTCGACCGTCGCGACCAGGATCGGCGCTTTTCCGGCGGCAAGGCTGCACAGCGAGCCGATGCGCTGCTGCTCCCAGCCGTGGGAGGCGAACACGCGGTCGCGCAGCTGCCATTCGCGCGCGAACAGCAGGCTCACGTCCTCGCCGAGCAGCTCGTGCAGGTCGCCCGCCATGCGGTTTGCCTCGTTTTCATCCGCGCAGACGATCAAAAGCGGGCGCTGTGTCTTGTGCCGCACGGCAGCGGTGAGCTGCGCGCGGTGCACACCCGAAAGGCCCGACACGGCGATGGGCGACGTGCCCGCGTCAAGCGAGAGCAGCAGCTCGCGCACCTCGGGAAGAGATGCGAGCGCTTCGTTGAGTTTGTTCATCCCCTGCGCCATGCCGTATCCCTCCTCCCGCAGCGCGCAAAAGGGCAGATCCGCCGCAGCCGCGGCGGGTCATGCCCGTGGTCGTCAGTCATTTTATTATATAGGCTTTTGGCAAAAAGTCTATGTCGATTTTTTAAATTTTGGCGGCAAAAAAGCGTTCAGCCGTTGTAGCGGTTCTGCGCGGCACTCACGCCGTCGGTGATGATGCACTCCGCCGCGCCGAGCGCGCGGTCGAGCACACCGTCGATGACCTTGCGCTCATTGGCCGTGAACGGGCCGATGACCCAGTCGACAATGTCGTGCTCCGGCGCGCCGACACCGACCTTGACGCGCGGGAAAGCGTCGGTGCCGAGGTGCGCGATGATGTTCTTGAGGCCGTTGTGTCCGCCCGCGCTGCCGCTGCCGCGCACGCGGAGCTTGCCGAGCGGGAGCGAAATATCGTCGGAGATGACGATGACGTGGTCGGCGGGAATTTTATAGAACCGCGCCGCCTCGCCCACAGCCTCGCCGGAGAGGTTCATGTAGGTCTGCGGCATCATCAAAAGCACATTCGCCCCGCCAAATTCGATGACTTCCGTCAGCGCGCGGAAGCGCAGGCGATTGCAGCGCAGATCGCGCTTGTCGATCAGACGCTCCGCGGCCATGAAGCCGATGTTGTGGCGGGTGTTTTCATACTGCTTGCCGTAGTTGCCCAAACAGACGAGCAGCCATTCCGGCGGGCCGGATTTTTTGAAAATCATGAAAATGTTCCTCACTTTTTGCGCCCGTGAGGGCGCGGATGCTTTTTCGCACAGGTGCGAAAGGCTTTGCGGCACATGTGCCGCGTGATGCGACCCCCATTTTCTTTCCCGAGAAAGAAAACGGGCGTCGCCCGTCCAAAAG
>OFMC01001419.1_pt1 | contig 18483 bp, 31 predicted proteins | sample 1541271 | NCBI WGS metagenome assembly OFMC01 (sample SAMN04209252, study PRJEB22552) | human gut metagenome | biome: gut; material: feces | host: Homo sapiens | place: USA: Oklahoma | reverse complement strand
GCTTCCAACACCAGAAGCAAAGCTTCCAACACCAGAAGCAAAGCTTCTGAAAAAAGAGATTTGTGCTTACAGGATTGGGTTTGATAATTTAGAAAAGGTAAAAGTAAAATTTTTAAGTGCAAACGGAAGATGTGTTTTTTATTAGAAATTTGAAAGGGAAAGAGGGAATTGGGATGTAATAGAAAGTGTTTAGTCTTGATGGTGAGATGAGTTTTAGGGGTTTATTTATTTTTTCTAAGTTGGGTAGGAAGTTTTAAAATAGGAAACTTTGAGAGTTTTTATAGAATTGAGTATTTTTATGGGGGTTATAGGGGGAGTTTTATATTTTTTTCTTAGGATTTTTAGGGGATTTTAAGTATTTTGTTTAGATTTAATTTTTATGAGATTTAGGGGATTTTTTATTGGAATTTTTGGAATTTTGAGAGGATTTTAAGTATTTTGTTTAGATTTAGTAACTTACACTAATAATTAACTTATAAACCATTTTTATACTCAATTATTAACTATGTTAACTATTAGTACAACCAACTATTAACATAGTTACCCCCTCAATCCCTCCTCAAAATAATTTCAAATTTCTTTCAAATTTCTATTGACAAAACTCTCAGTCCAATATATAATAAGAGTGTACTTAAGGATGAAAAAAGTACAAAACAAGTTTCTACCTCCAATCGAACACTGAATTTACCTCTAAACATGTTTGAGTACCAAACATTTTCATGTTTGATTGTATTTTCATCCAACCTCCATAAAACCTTTAATATAAGCCAAGAGAAAGAGAGGACGGTTATCCTCTCTTTCTTGTTGTATATGGGGGCAAAATCTGAGAAAAATCCTATTATAGGGCAGACCGCCGATCTTTCAACTTTCCCATTATAGAGCTTCCTTCTTTGTTCTTCCTGCTTTGGGTCTGCTGATCTTTCGTTTGTTCTATTATAGACCTTGTCAAAAGTTTCCCTGCCCAAGAATTTTATGGATATAAACGCTATGGATTTTTCACAATAAAAGTTTTTCTCACGATAAATCACTTCTTTCCGATCATGTCTAAAAATGAAAAAAATATAAATATAATAAAAAGTCACAAAATTATATTGACATAGCATTGTAATGTATGTTAGTATATGTTATAAGGGGAGGAGAGGGCGTTCTTATAATATATATAGAATCAATGTATCATTATATAGAGAAGAAGTCAACAGAGAGAGAGTGAAAAATACAGCATACAAGGGATGGTTATATAATTAAGAGATAAAAGAGGGAGAGAGGGAAAAGAGAAAAGCCAATAGGAACAAGGGTTTTGCAAATATGGTTCGATTATTAAATCATTTACAAGTAAAGTAAATAAGGTAAAAATAGCCTAAAAATGGGTAAAAATCAGGTCTGAAAAGTCAATGAAATCAAGGGTTTTAAAATGTATGTCAAAAACTATATAGTAAAATGCAGAAAAAGGGGTCTATTTTGGGCGATCATTTTAGGATATCTACGGTATGGAGAGAAAAATAAAATGGATAAAAAGGTCTTTTTTTTGTATTTATTATAGAAGGTGATATTTTGAGATTAAAAAATTTAAATAATAATTTACAAGTAAAACATATAAGTAATCAATTATTAGATAAAAATATAAGAACCCCTTGCCCAAGAATTTTATGGATCTTTAAACGTTATGGAGTTTTAACGTCTAAGTGTTTTTTACATGATGAATCATTTTTGTGATTATAAATAGAAAGATATATGTAAGTAGATGTATTTTGCTGAAGAGGGCAGATTAGAAAAGTCAATCATACCAAGGGTTTTGTAGATATAGGTAAACAATTAAATCATTTACAAGTAAAGTAAATAGTATAATAGAAGCCCGAAAACCATTGATTTAATGGGGTTTTCTAATGCATAAGAAATTAGATAGACTTCTATCTTTAGGATACCTATACTATGCCGAGCAAAATAAAATCGCTAATAGGGGCGATTTTCGCGTCAAAATCATTATAGTAAAAAAATGAAGAAAAAAAGCAAAAATAGTTTGATAATCAAAATATTTCAAATATCTTTAAATATATATGCATAATATATATAAATAGGTAGAAATATAAAATATACGAAAACAAAAAAGATAAAAAATCACAAAATTATTGACAATATCGGAAATGTTCTATATAATAAATGTAGGCTTAAAGTTAAAGGAAAAATATATAATATGAACGGAGGTAAAAAATGTTTAAAGTAACTATAGGTAATTCGAAATTGAATACAATTTGTCAAATTAATTTACCAGCAATTTTATCTTGTCGAGAGGATGCACCTTGCAAAAAACAATGTTATGTTAGAAGAGGATTTTATAACTACCCTAACGTAAAAAAAATATATCAAGAAAATTTAGAAACATTCTTAAACAATCCATCACAGGCAGAAGAAGATATATTAAATCAGTTGCCACTCATGGGCTTTTGCAGAGTACATTCTTCCGGTGATTTTTACAATGAAGAATACTTCGAAATGATCTTAAGAATTGCTCAGAAAAAGAAAAAAGTATATTTTTTAGCTTTCACAAAGAAATATGAACTTGTCAATGATTATATTATGAGGGGGGGCAAGATCCCTAAAAATTTAAAGATTGTGTTTTCGGCATGGCTTGACTTTCCGATGCCTAATCCGTATCATTTTCCGGTTGCGCATTATTATGATCCAAAACTTAAGAACAAAATTCCAAAATCTGCCTTTCCTTGTTCGGGACAGTGTGACCAGTGTTTTATTTGTTGGAACTTAAAGAAAAGACAAAATGTTATTTTTGAAAAACATTAAGGGAGGGAAAGCTATGAAGTTTGGCGATAAATTATTTTACTTTTGCGTGGGTGCGTTATTTGGTATCGGCGTATCTCTGATATGGATTTTAACGCTGTAACATGGGTGCGCTGTTAGAGCTGATCCGTTCTATTTGTGGGAGTCAAAGACAAGAACAAGACAAACTAATTTCAAATGAAATAGAACGTATCACAAATGAAATTGTTGCGACTTGTAAAGGAAAAACAGAATACAAATATATCACAAATGAAAATACTTACAAGTATATATTTATATTTATGGATATTTTACGAAAAGAGGGATTCATTGTTAAAAGATATAAACCAACAAGAATAGATCGCAATAAAAATATAAAAGCATATGGCAGTTTTATAATTGAGTGGTAAAATATCACTCAATTATTTTTATGTAAAGATATATGAGGATAGATGTATTTTGCTGGAGAGGGCAGATTAGAAAAGCCAATAGGAATAAGGGTTTCGTATATATGGTTTGACTATCAAACTATATATAAATAAAATAAATAAGGTAAAAAAGTCTAAAAACAAGCAGAATTCCCTTTAAAAAATATGTCACAAAAAAGCCCTGAAAGCAAGTAATTGCAATGGGTTTGAGACTTTTAAGCGAAAAAATAGGTCTGTTTTACGAGGTAATTAGATAGACTTCTATCTTTAGGATACCTACAGTATGCCGAAGAAAATAAAATCGCTAATAAGGGCAATTTTCATGCTTATTTGCATAATAAGATATTTTAAAATAATAATTTACAAGTTAATTATATTATTTATAAGTTTGTATATTGTGTTCAGTATACACATCTCTATATTTGCGTTCTTGTATTATTATATATATAAATATATATAATAATACATATTTTACGAGAAAGAAATTTGATCTAAGAATAGAAAACCCTAATCATATCAATGGTTTTGTAAATATAGGTAAACAATTAAATCATTTACAAGTAAAACAAATAAGGTAAAAATAGCCTAAAAATGGGTAAAAATCAAGTCTGAAAACCCAGTCATAGCAACGATTTTAAAAAGCATGTCAAAAACTATATAGTAAAATGCAGAAAAAAGGGTCTATTTTGGACGATTGTTTTTAGGGTATCTGTAGTATGGCGAAGAAAATAAAATCGCTAAAAAGACGAAAAACATATCAATATTATCATTGAAAATAAATGAAAGAAAAATAAAAATACTTTGATAATCAAAGTATTTAAAATATAAAATCATCTACATTATATTAAATCACGATTTTAGATACATTTATAAAAATAAAAGAAAAAATAAAAAAGTTATTGACAATCTGTGCCTTTTATATTATTATAAATATAACAAAAGCGACACGCAATAAAATATAAAAGAGATGAAAAACAACAAATTATAAATGCGTGTAAATTTTATAAAACCCAAACACAAGAAAGGACAATCAAAATGAAAAGAAACACAATTAATGAAATTATCGAAACTTTAACTATTGTAAAAGGCAATATTGAGACAGACACACCAAAAGCAAATAGCTTAATATTAATTAATGATCTTTTATTAAAGATAAAAGAAGAAAGCAGACCACTCAAAGAGAAGAACACTTTAAAAGCAAAAAATGTATTGATCCGAAAGTTAGGGAAAAATATTAATTTTGACACAAAAGACAATATCAATTATTTTGCTAACAAGGATTCTCATTTTGTTTTAATTGATTATAGCAATCTTGAATTAGAACAAAAAACAAAAACTAAATTTGCATCCGATTCATATCACATTTTTTATTTAGCCGATGGAATTAATAAATATATAGAAAACTTTCACAAAAACACTATGTATCAGGTAGCAGAAATTGATCCTTATAACTGCGAAAGACTTAATCAGTTTTTAGAACTTACAAAAGACTTCAAATCTAAGCCCTACAGATTCGAAAAAACTATTGACATTAACAAGTTTGACACTTATGCTTTTGTAAATGCTGATTATTTAAAACTTTGTATACAGTGGGTTGCTAAAAATTCTGTGAACAATGATAAAATTGTTGTTTGGAAAGGAACAGAGTCGTCAGCATTATATTTAACAAATAAATCAAATACAGATCAAGTGTTATGCGTACTTATGGGTATGAGAATTGAAACAATTTCGGATACATTGCAGGAAGTATATAGAGAAATTGGAATTGAAATTGTAAACAACGAAGAGGAAGAAACTGAAAAAGAAAATATTTAATGTATTGCAAAGGAACGATAAATATTTATCGTTCCTTTATTTTTTATAATAAAAAATAATAAAACAAAAAAACAAAGTAATAAAAATGTTGACAAAATAGAAAAATTATAATATTATATATATAAAGATAAAACATAAAATATTTATGGAGGTTAAAAAAATGAAATCATACAAAGAATATCCTAAAAAATATTTAGGTGGCAGTGATTATGCGGCTTTAACAATGGTCGGATGCAAAGAAAATACTGGCTTAACTTCTGCAATCTTACACTTTGGAGAAGACGGAATATATGATGCCTATTTTGTAGATGAAAATGCAGAAATCGGAAGTCACTACGAACTGATAGCTACTTTTAATTATTGGATCAAAATTTATGATGATTACAGTTTAACAACATCATTGAGCGGATCAATTATTAATATTTATCGTGTAAAACGCTTAGACGTTAAAAATCCATAGCGTTAAAAGAGCCATAACATAATTGTGAAAGGTTTACTATCCGCAAGTCAATCATTGAGCATGTTTATTATCTTTCGCATAAAAATACATCATACATATATTATATCAATAATATATAGACTATTACAAGTATACTTATTTTATTCAATATAATAAAATATAAACTTATATTTATTATTGACATTATATCAAATTCATGCTATTATTATAATATAAAAAATAAGAAAACTATTTTAAATAATTGGAGGTTGAATTATGGAATATAACAAATATAAGTGTGTTCTTGTAAAAGAAAGTTCGTGTGAGTATAATTTTTTAGGTAATAATGCACAAGAAATATATAATGCATCAAAAGATTTACATATTACAGATTTAGCCGAAGAAGTATTTTATATCTTTTGTTTAGATACTAAAAATAATATTATCGGCACACATGAGATTTCACACGGGACATTGAGTGCTACTCTTGTTCATCCGCGCGAAGTATTTAAAAGAGCAATCTTAAACAATGCAAATTGTATTGTTCTTGTACACAATCATCCGTCGGGCAATCTTTATCCATCTCAAGAAGATTATAATTTAACAGTGCAATTAAAAGAGTGCGGAGATTTACTTGAAATCCCTATTATAGATCATGTTATTGTAGGGCAAGATGATTATTTGTCATTTAAAGAAGAACAGTATATATTTTGATTAATAGACAGGTATTTTATAATTTATAAAATACCTGTTGACATTATGTCTTTTTTATATTATTATATTCATATAAGATAAAACAATAAAGGGAGGGAACACGATGAAATATTACGGTTTAATGAACTTAATTGAAAACGATAAAAAAGGTACTTTTCATTCTGTTGTATGGGACAAGAAATTAAAAACAAAAAAAGGATGCACTGACATTATCGAAAAAAGAACACACGCAAAAGCTGTCCGTTTGGGTGTCTCATATGAAAATATGCAAAAAGTAAAAGAACTCAATGGAATAGATGAAGAAACAGGAAAAGCAATTCATCAGTCATTACCTTGGGGAGAGTGGGAAAACTACCCTTATACAATCAAGCATAAAGACAATTACTATCTGAGGATGGCACTTGCAGACAACACGCAATTTGAAACAGAATACTACAGAAACGGAGTAAAAGTTTGCAAAGAAGATGTAATCAACGATTGCTTAGCCAGTGAATTTTCAAATAAAAAGCCGAATACAGTCATCACAGTGAATATTGATAATATTTTACATGTAAAATAAATATGAAAGGCGTATTTGATACGCCTTTTCTTTTTGAAAATGTATATTCTATCATATAATAAAATATAATAAAATATGATAAAATATATTGACAATGATAAAAGTTTTTGATATTATAATGGTATCAAATAATCTTTTGTTATAAAGAAAGGGAGTCAAAAATGATACGGTTGAATGATCTGGGCAGAGAAAATAAAATTTATAAATTAGTTCCAATTGCATATAATACAAAAACATATGATATTTTACTTACAGGTATTGACGACGACATTTTATATTTTTGTTTAATACACAACAAGAAATATACAGAGTTATCCGATATAGAAGATATTTTTGCATGGAGAAAAATTGCATCTAATGAATTTAATATTTACTATGATGTATGGGAAATTAAAATTGCTTCAAGGAAATCATTATTGCATGATATTGAAGATATGCATTTTTATATATCAGCATCACAATATAAGCATGATCTTGCAAAAATCTTAGCAGATCCTTTAATTTTAGATGATGATATGTTCTGTGCTAATTTTATTAATTACTACGATAAATATATTTCAAAACATATAGATTTATCACTTATTAATATTATTTTGAAAGTTAACTCAAATACAACATTGCATAATTCACAAAGAATCATTTTAGGAAGTAAAGGATTCCAGTCTTTTCTTGGTCACGACAAAGATAGAAAATATATGTGCTTGTCTTTAGTCAATGCAGGGAAAACACGTTATGGATATGTTATACATGATGCCAGCAGAAATTTGACAGAACATTCTTTAATAGCAACTTTTAATCAGCGGTTAAAAGTTTATGATGAAAATATTTTAATGCATACATTTGTAGCAGAAGAAATTAATTTGTATAAAATTAATTCTACAACATTTATCATACAATGTATTGATTAAAATATTGATATATTAAATTATTGAATTGTAAAATATAATATATAACAATTATTGAAGAGGATCATATATATGATCCTCTTCTTTTTATATATATTATAATAATAATATATATAAAAAGCAAAATATAAGATATATTTTTATTTTATAAAAAATGAAAAAAAACGTGTTGACTTTAGACATATATTTTGCTACAATAGATATATAAGTTGAAAACATAATTTTTGAAAGGATGGACGAAATGCGAAGGAAACAGAAATTTGATCTTGGTGACTGGACGGACGCAAATATTGGTATGAGATGCCGAACGGAAGAAGAAGCTAAAATCTTTTGCCAGTATCTGCACGATCACGGCAGACAGTGGGCTTCCGGCAAAAGCTACATCTCATTTGACTGCTGGCAGACATATAAAGATGAAACCGTGTACTTGTTTAATGATGATACATACACAAACATATATGATGAGTATGCAAAAATTACCTTATCATTTGATAATTATGATTGGTCAGACGTATCATTAACACCGAAAGAGAAAACCCCTAAGCACGCAATCATGACTTTTTCAAGAGCTATTTGCAATATATTTACAAATAAATCATTTGAAGAGGAAATAAACTTTTGTGAAGTCTGCCCTTTTCAGGATGCCTGTTACGATGGACATAACGGCTTAGCTGATTATATTCAAGAACATGATATAACTAATAATTTACTGAAAAATTATTTCACAAAAGAGGATTAAAAAATCCTCTTTTTTTATATACATATAATTAGTATGCATACTATATGTAAAGCATACAATATATTTCATCAATTATTTAAAAAGTAACATTTATCGTGTAAAACACTTAGACGTTAAAAATCCATAACGTTAAAAGAGTCATAATATAATTGTGAAAGGTTTACTGTCCGCATATCAATCATTGAGCATACTTATTATCTTTCGCATCAAAATACATCATACATATATTAGTCATATAATATATAGAATATTACAAGTATTTTTATTTTGAAAAAATTTTAAATTTTTGTTGACTTTATACTTTAATCATGCTATATTATATATATAAGATACAGAGAAACATAACGGAGGAAATGAAAATGACAAGTGAAGAAATCATTAAAGTTATTGAGGATAACAATTATTACGCACACACAAACGAAGATATTGAACTTTGTTATGCAGTCAGCCATCTTGGATATGTTGAATATAATAATCATATCCTTAACATTTTAGATCCGGAGACATCAGATCTTTTTGATAGAGAATTAATGGACGAAGCAGTGGAACATACCCATCCCGGTGATCTATACTACCAAAGGCTTTTTGACTGTTATGTTGAGTTACACAAAGACAAGTACAATGAGGATTTTTTAATTAACAAAGAAACTGGTTTTTATATGTATATAGTTAGTGTACATATAATTGATAGTAATACAATATACATATTATTTATAGATCACCACAAGAAGTACAAAACGTCTTGACATTGTCCGTTAGTCGTGTTACAATTAGGATATAGTTAAGGAGAGGTAAATAAGCATTTAATAATCAAATGCTTTGATGCTTAAAATTTTAATTAAATCTTAAGCACAACAACCCACTACCCTTAAGTAAACTTTATTGTTATTGTCAAGTATTTTATGGAGGTTATCAATTATGAAGACAAGAACTTTTAACATTTTAACATTTTTCGTCATCACAGGAGTTATCGCATTGGCTATCCTTTTCATGGTTACCGTTCCTGATGTTAAAGATTACGATGTAAACTATAGTGATGCTGTTAGTTGCATGGATCAAGTGTGTACAGACAAGATAGTTGATGTAAGCAATGTTTCAGATAACAATTTATTGTTTACTTCAATGAATGGAGAACAATACTATTTATCAAGTTCTGATGTCCAGAATTTCCAAAAAACCAGTGAGGGCGTAAGTGTTGAGCTTTCAAACGGAGCTTCTTATTTTGTTGAATTGATTGGATAAAATTTGAAAAGTTTATTTGTTACTTGTAAAAGAGGGGAAGAAAAATTCCCCGCTTTTTTATTTTTTCTTATTTTTTATTTGTGTTTTATTGTTTATGCATACTATTTGTAAGGTATATAATTAGTGTGAGTAAATATTGATGGAGGAAGTTATTGTTATGCTTATTATTGAAGGCTCATGTAATTTACTTGTTTACGGGGGTAATTGTAATTTATTTTCTTATTTATTATTTCATTGGTTATATATATTATATTCATGCGAATAAATGAGGGTGCATATAATTGACAGGGGGTACTTTTCAATTATCAAAGGTTAAAAAGTTAAGTTGTTGGTGGGGCTACTACAAAAACAATATCTTTTGTAAAAAAATCTGAAGAAAATGAAGAAATGAAAAATATGAGAAAACTTTATCCCATTTATCCCATTTATCCCATTTATCCCATTTATTCCTTTTATTCCTTTTATTTTTTATACTTATATATGGTGAACTACCCATTGTCTAAAACAATAAGTTTCCTGCTTCGCAGACCTCGTAACCTACTATCTCCACAGGCGTTAATTCTTCTATGAAGAATGTACTTCATAGAAGCCAATTTGGGCAGTTCCTGCCCTATATATATTTCTATTTTATGCTATTTGCCTTAATCCTTCTACCAATATATTTTTTGCGGCATTGATATCTCTGTCATGTTCAGTTCCACATTCGGGACATATCCACGTTCTCACTGACAGATCTTTTATATTCGGATTCTGATATCCACAAAGAGAGCATAACTGACTACTTGGATAAAATCTGTCTATTTTGACATATTTTCTGCCATTCCATTTTGACTTATATTCCAGTTGTCTTGTAAGCTCATACCACGATACATCACTGATTGATTTTGCCAAATGATGGTTCTTTACCATGTTTTTTATCTGTAAATTTTCCGAAACTATTACTTGGTTTTCGCTAACAATTTCGTGTGAGATCTTATGCAGATGATCTTTTCTGGTATTTGTTATTTTTTCATGGCATAATGCTATTTCTTTTTTCTTCTTCCGATAATTACTACTGCCTTTTTTCTTGTGTGCCAGTTGTCTTTGCAATCTTGACAGTTTTCTCTCATACTTTTTTATTATCCTGAGATTTTCGTACCTTACCCCTTCTGATGTAATGCATAAATCTTTAATTCCTAAATCCAGACCTATATTTTGATTCTTATGTGGTAATTCTTCGTGTTCTGTTTCTACCAGTATTGACACATAGTATTTTCCACTTGGAACTTGGCTAACTGTAACAGATTTTATCTGACCATTAAATCTTCTATGTAATTTTACTTTTACTTTTTTTAACTTTGGTAACTTTATTTTTCCATTCTCAAAATCTATAGCAATATTTCCGTTTGAATAATTTGTTTTATATGATTTACGATTATTATGTTTGCTTTTAAATTTCGGATAACCAGCATGTTCTTTAAAAAACTTTTGATATGCAGAATCCATGTTATAAATTGCATTTGTCAAAGCGAATTTATCCACTTCTTTCAACCATTCATACGTATTCTTTAATTCCCTGTTGCAGTAGTTATTGCAGTCTATTTTGCTAACAGATTTTTTCTCTTGCTCATATACTTCTTTTCGATATGCAAGCGTCTGGTTATATACAAAGCGACAACAGCCAAATGTTTTAGCTATCTGCATTTTCTGCTCATTGTTTGGATATATTCTATATTTATATGCTTTTAACATTTGTTGTCATCACCTTTCTATCTCTGGTTTTCTATATATTTTCGGAACATTTCTTCTGAAACATTTCCTACACTATATAATATTAAGAACATAATAACATAAAATATTTCACATTTCACACATACAAAACCACAAAATCATATTGTTTATTTTTATATACTTTTTATATATTTATAAACAGAACTGCAATAAAAAACTCATCCTCCTATCTAAGATAAAATATCAATCTTCGTAAATTATCGTCAGTCCATAAGCGAGAGCAGTTTCATGTTCAATACGGCATCCACGGGCTTTTTCCCAACCTTTACAAAAATAAACGGCATGACACATGCTCATATTCTTAATGGACTTTGCAAGAAACCAGACTGGAATCTGTACTACGCCTTTATCTTCCAATCTCTCTTTGCTGTACCATTCGTCCGTAAACAGAGTGTTTACTATTTTGTAGCCTTTTGCTTCGAGAGCATCAATGGCGTTCTTTCTTGTAGCAATGATTTCTTCGTCAGTTTTACCGGCCATCGGCTGTGACAACATAGCTTTTTTACTCATTCAGTTCTCCTTCTTTGTCTATTATTACTTAACCATTTCTATCATCTGTTATCGTTATTCTTAACTCAATCTTACGTCCGTCTTTAAGATCCCATTCGTACCCTCCAGTGGTAGCTTTGCTACAATCATAACCACCTAAACAGTCCATGACCATATATGAAACAACAGAATTTATAGCTTCGTCCGTACACTCCGTCTTGTTTTGCCACATAGATTTATTTTTGCTATTGAGTGTCCCAGCATATATACCAAAAGCACCACATCCAACATGATATTCCGCCATTATTCCGCTTTCTCCTTTATTTAAGACTCTTTGTTTGCATCATTTGATAAATAAAGATAATAATTTCTTATTATTTATTATAATTATATAATAAAGATTTCAATTTGTCAAGAGGAAATCAAAAAATATAAATATTAATGAGATAAATACACATCGTTAATAGGCGATATACGATATAAAAAAGACAATATATAATTAATATGTAAAATACTTTAACGCACTAAAGCGTTAAAGTATTTTTTAAATAAATATATATTAGTCAAACCCATCAGTTTCAATCTGCATTTTTGCCACTTGAGCGACAGCTTTATATGCAGATGCGTGCTGATTGTTTCCGTGTGTTTGTGTAACTTTTTCGAGAAATGTCTCCATACTTCCGTTAAAACAACCACACTTTACATCAATTTGTCCATCTATGTTTCTATAAAATGTAGTAGAATCATTGCGACTTCCAATAGGCCCAACCAAAAAAACATGATTTGTACGATGCACCATAGCATCCCCACACAACGTAGCATCGCCAAACACCTTCGCATATCCATATACTTCTGCATGTCCATATATCCATGCTACGTCAAATATTTGCGCCTTATGATATACATTCGCATAACCAAATATCCGTGCCTGTCCACGAACCCATGCGTTACCATACACTTTAGCATTTTGAAACACTTGGGCAGAACTATGAACTTGAGCATTGCCGAATACTACAGCATTATCAGACACTTGAGCGTTGTCGTATACCTGTGCGTTCTCGGCCACCCAAGCATTACCATCGTGAGATAGATTTTCTTCTGTTTCAATCCAACCGCCTATATCTCCAGCTTTGACATCACCGAATGACATAACTGCTCGTATTCTATGTAATACTACGGATCGGTCTATCAAGTGAACCAGCTTTGTTTCGTCTGTAAATTCATACTTTTTCATTTTCCAAGCTCCATTTCGATACCACAATGAGGGCAATGTGTAAGTTTTTTCTTTACTCCAAAAATGCAATTAGAGCAATAAAAGAATTCTACAACACATCCTTTTGCATCATCATACCCTGAGATCTTAAACCACTTTCCGCGTTTGGATTTGTCATTTGCACAATAGGACGTTTTATCTATAGTATTATTTTGCATGTTATACATTCATTTTAGCTCCGCAGTTAGGGCAATAACTATCATATTCGTCAATAATTATTTCTGCTTTACACTCGGAACATCTGTAGGTAAAAACAGACCCATAAGCTGTTGTAATATAGTCGCCTGTTTCTATCCACTTTCCGTATCTAACAGTAATAATATCTGCGTCTGCCTGCCGATCATATTTCTTGTTTTCTTGCTTATCCTTTACTCTCATATTCCATAGCTTTTCATCTTGTGCCATAGCAAGACAATCGAGACACTGGACAATGTCTATTTTTATTACGTTGTTACTCCCACAAAACGGACAAGGTTTCAGTTTATTTTTCATTATATGTCATCCTTATGTTTTTTTCGTTATATCGTATTCTTGTTTAAGACAAACGTAATCACTTATAATATCAGCCGCCAAGAAAAGATCATCTGATAGTGTTTCGTTTTCCGGAAAATAAAAAGACGTTCCACGCAATTCTCTTGCATCCCTTGCTCTGCTTCGTAACCTTTCGATCAGATGTTCATAATCACTCATTCTCACTTGTTTCTGACCATCTGCAAGTTTGGCATATTTCCAAGGCACAGAGGTGTAAAAGAAATCTTGTACCGTCTGAGATGTATCTCCATTAACCCAAGCATGTACTTTACCATTAGTGCATCCTGCAAAGTACCTATTTATCCATGTTTTCCCATCACTACTCACAAGAATAGGGGTGTCTATTTTAACTTTTGACCAGTCGATCTCATCTTGTTTTTTAATACAATCACTCATCTTTAATCTCCCATGTCAACATTTCTTCAACACTATATGGTTTTTCGTCCTCCCATTTAATGAATGAAAACAATAAATTGGGGGGAATAATGGCATATATACTATCAGTAGCCCACCATCCAGTCAAACCTTTTTGAGGTTTATTTGTAAAAAAAATGTAAGACACGGCTTTCATCTCTTGCGATATATCCACTACTGTATGCCTTGCATAAATACATTTCTTTTTCTGTCAGCGTAGGTTTGGGTTTAGGTTCTTTGTATTCGTCTGCAAGCCACAAAAGTAATGGAAAAAGACATCCCATATCGTCTCTGTACAAATCGCACTTCGAACATAATATTTGGCATGTTGTAGGTCTTCCATTTCGTACAGCAGTATAACCATGTTTTATCATCTCTTTATGATATTTTTCAAAATTTGTCATTTGCAATTCCTCTTGTGAAAAAAATACCTTGTGTTTTATCTGTTGTAATTATTATACAATTAAGATACGAATTTGTCAATAGAGAATCAAAAAATTAATAAAATAAACATTTATCGTTTATTAACGATAAGTAAAAAATGCATTAATACTTTAGTGTATTAATGTAATAAAGAATCAGACATAATGAATAAATACATTTCTATGTGTTATTTTATTTGATATATCGAAAATATTTATTCATTTTATAGTTTTTATTCGATATATCGAATATTATTATAAAGACAATATAAATAGAATAATATACATCGTTAATAGACGATATACGACATACAAACATAAAGACGATGTAAAATTAAAATTAACATGTAAAAACACTTTAGTACATTAAAGTGTTAAAGTAAAATATTTGTTTTAACATATAATTATACAAGAAATTATAAACACAGATCATTTGTAATTGCGACATGCTAAACATGCATCCTCTTGTATCCAAAATTATATAAAGAAATATCGTTTTTAAAGGCTATTTTCGATTTTCTTCCTATTGTAATACAAACTATCATTGAACGCATAAAAAACAAAAATAGGATACAAAAACATCATTTAACGTTAAAGTATCCTCTAAGAAATATATTAATTTTATTCATGCTTTTGCATTACCATATAATTTGAACCTTAGGACGATGGTTCCATATGCGGATAGCTTCTACTTTGAGTTCTTCTAATTGTTCTGAATCATTTGTAGAAACATTTGTAGTTCTAAGTCCACATGTCTCACATTGAACAAAATATTTGAAAGTATCCTGATTATTAGAAGGAGAAAGAGAAATATAAATTTGTCCTATTCCATCACAAATAGGGCAGGGCAATATTCTGTAATTAAATCTATGTGTGCAACAAAGATATTCATTATATACATCAATCAGACTCATCCTGCACCTCTCCCAATGCCTTACCAAAGAAATCTTCACACCACGGTTCTCCATCCACGGTACAACATATTTCTTTTTCTTTTCTGCATTTCATACAAATATCCTTAATATTCTCATCCATTAGTCTTTTCCTATTCACAACTGCCATTTTTAAACTTATGATTCATTAAATACAATACGCCAGACTTATCATTGCAAAAATCAACTACATAATCTGCTTCTTTTAAACTTCCATTTTCGTTTCTAATTTGAATACAAATTGGACAATCCAATCCAAATGCTTTGTTAATACACTTACAAATATTTTCCAATTCTCCTGTAGTTAAAATATTTTTCTCCTTTTGTTCTACACACCTTACTTCTACAACATTCGCAGAAGGAATCTTTTTTAATGCTGATTCAATTTCTCCCGGAAAACTTTTCCACATAACAGCATCAATCGCATCTTGTCTTTTAATATAATCACTCATTTTCTACTTCCCATGTCAACATTTCTTCAATACTGTGAGGTTCTTTATCTTCCCATTTAATAAATGAAAACCATGAATTTGGAGGAAGGTAAGTTACAACACCTTCACCATCACACCATACAACCTTTCTTTTTTTCAGGCTTACTTGTATGAAAGAATAAAGAACCGTTTGCATCTCTTACGATATAACCACTGTTAAACGCCTTACATAAATGCATTTCTTTTTCTGTCAACTTCAGTTTCGGCTCTTTGTATTCTTCTACAAGCCATTTTAGAAGCATAACATCACAACTTGTATCATCGTCTTTGAGATCACATGTATTACAACTCATACTGATGCATTTCACAGGTTTTCCATTTTTAATAGCAGTGTATCCTTTTTCTATAATTTTGTCAGCATACACATCAAAATTTGTTAGTATTCTATTTTTTTGCATATGATCCTTCATTCCTCTGTCTTTATTTCCATTTTTGCACCACAATAAGGGCAATTTTTTACAAAATGATCTTTGACATGCCCACATTCTGAACATTCCAAATAAAATCCAATGCTTTTACCATCATCGTCTGTGATTATGATTTCTTTCCATTTACCACATTTAAGTCCTTCAATATTTGCAGCGGGAACCGTTGATATAATTCCATTGATCCAACTTACAATAGTTGGATTGTTTACTCTTTGACTTATGATGTTCATGACATCTTCTCGTTTAATATATTCTGTCATTATTTTTTACCTTAATCCTTAGCGTAATTGAATGGTAGTCATAAATATTTCTCTCGTTCTTGTTAATAAATATCATTTAGCCGCATTGTTTTTTCATCTTAGCTCCACAATTAGGACAATAATTTGTTTTGACTGAAAAGGGAAATTGACACTTAGAACAATGATAGGTTTTCTCAAAATAACCATATTCATCATCGTATTCTTCGGTTTCTTCCCATTGTGCCAATACGACAAGGGAGACATCAGGAAGAGGACAATCATTCAAGAACATATGTGATGAATATCCATTATCTATTGCTCCCTTTGTGCAGAAATCATGTTCTATATCGTAATAGTGACACTCATTACAAGCAAAAATTCCTTTTATTTCTTTCATTGTTGCCCCTTTTTTATGTATATATGAAAGATTTATCTCATTTTGTCAAGAGATATCATAGCCCATAAAATAAGTAAATAATTGATATTATCTCCAATCTTTTCGCGCCAATAATCAATTGAGATCTCAATGCCTTGTGCATCGTCATTAACTGCATCATAGACACTAATCGTATGTTTTGCCATCATACCCATAAGAGCCTGTGGTGGTGTAATATCTTGCAATATTGCGGCAGAGCAGAAATTATGAAAATCATCTTCGGTTGCATATTCTTGGTGTTTACTAATAAGTGTTTTTTTGCAATGTGTAAGTAGATCTTCAATTGCAATTTCATATAAAGATTTAGGTTTTTTTGTGTTACTTTTTTCATAATCATTAGATATATTAATTTCAGACATAGGAACTTCCTTTCTATTTTTTATCATTTTTGCATCAAATAAGCCAGTTGAATTACGATATTCTTATGTTATATCATTTTTGCACCGCAAGAAGGACAATAATTTTCTCTTATAACTGTTTTTCTGCAACAGTTAGAACAATAATACACAACTCCTTCTCGATATATTGGATTTTCAGTTTTATCCAATTGACTCAATTTTTGAGTGATAATTTTACTATCAGAGTACCATTGTCCATATCGAATTGTTGCTACGTCTTCTACCGGAGTCTCTTCTACAACTGCTAAAGCTTCCATCATAGCACACCACTTGAGATCATGCAATCCTTCTTCATTTACCCAAGAATATTCATCAAGATATTCGTTTAACTGTTCTATGACCTTATCTGCATCTATGTACCTATTCATCTTCTACCTCCCATGTCAACATTTCTTTTACACTGTACGGTTCTTCGTCTTCCCATTTAATAAAAGGAAAATCAGGGAGAATGTCAGTATTGATGATATGGGATTTGAATGCTTTTACGTCATTTATTACCCAATACCCATTTCTTTTTTGTGGTTTTTGCGAAAAATAATGTAAGTTGTTTGCCGCACCCCTTATTATCCATCCAGAACCAAGGATTTCACATAACAGTCTTTGTTTTTTTGTTAGTTTCTTTTTCTCATGAAATTCTTCTGTTAGCCATTTAATAAAAGAAGCCATACATGGTGTTGTTGTATTGTGGAAATCACATAATTCACAGTCAATCGTGTCACACATGCGAGGTTTGCCATCTTTTATTCCCCAATATCCAAATTTCTTTACTTCGTCAAAATATCTTTCAAAATTTGTCATATTATTTCCTCTTAATTGTATGCTTATCTTCGATATCTGCAAGTTTAGCATACTTCCAATTTACCATTTTATAACCTTCTTCGTCACAAGACCACGATGTACAACCATTGCTCCAAGCATATACTTTATTATCAGTGTATTGTGCAAAGTACCTCTTAAACCAAGTTTCTCCATCCTTACTTACAAAAATAGGAGTGTCTATTTTAACTTTTGACCAGTCGATCTCATCTTGTTTTTTAATACAATCAC
>OFMC01001409.1_pt1 | contig 18595 bp, 16 predicted proteins | sample 1541271 | NCBI WGS metagenome assembly OFMC01 (sample SAMN04209252, study PRJEB22552) | human gut metagenome | biome: gut; material: feces | host: Homo sapiens | place: USA: Oklahoma | reverse complement strand
GCAGGGCCGCGCGCGCCACGTCGATGGCCGCGTTGCCGCCGCCGATGACGACCACGTCGCCCGTGAGCTTCTTAAGCTTGCCGGCGTTGACTTCACGCAGGAAGTCGAGGCCGCTCTTGACACCGGTGAGATCCTCGCCGGCGATGTTGAGCTTCGACGCCTGCTGCAGGCCGACCGCAACGTAGAACGCCTGGTAGCCTTCCTCGCGCAGCTGCTGGATGGTGATGTCCTTGCCGACTTCGACGCCGCACTTAAACTCCACGCCCATCTCGCGCAGCACGTCGATCTCGGACTTGACGACGTCCTTGCCGATACGGAAGCTCGGGATGCCATTGACGAGCATGCCGCCGGGCACGGCCTCTTTCTCGAACACGACCGGGCTGTAGCCCTCAATAGCCAGGAAGTAGGCGCAGGACATGCCGGCCGGGCCGCCGCCGATGATGGCGATCTTCTGGTCGAATTTCTCGTGCGTGCAGGAGTTCATGGGCGGCACATAGCGGTGCTCGGCCTTCATGTCCTGCTCGGCGATAAACTTCTTGATCTCGTCGATGGCCAACGGCTCGTCGACGGTGCCGCGAGTGCAGGCATCCTCGCAGTACTTTCTGCAGATGCTGCCGCAGACAGCCGGGAACGGGTTGTCCTTCTTGATGAGCTTGAGCGCGTCGGCATAGCGGCCGTCACCTGCCATCTTGATGTAGCCCTGGATGGCGATGTGCGCCGGGCAGGCGGCTTTGCAGGGCGCCGTGCCGGTCGGCCAGGTCTGGATGCAGCCGTTCTCGTTGCGGTAATTCTTATTCCAGTGATCCTCGCCCCACTTGGTGTCGTCCGGCAGCTCGTGGCGCGGATACTGGATGGGGCCTTCCTTGGTGCAGAGCTTCTGGCCGAGGCGGACAGCGCCGGCCGGGCAGGTCTCGACGCACTTGCCGCAGGCAACGCACTTGTCCGGATCGCTCTCAGCCACATAAGCGGAGGCGGACAGGTTCGGCGTGTTGAACAGCTGCGAGGTGCGCAGCGCATTGCAGACACCGACGGCGCAGTTGCAGATGCCGAAGATCTTGTTTTCGCCGTCGATATTCGTGATCTGGTGGACATAGCCGCGATCCTCTGCCTTCTGGAGGATCTCCATCGCCTCTTCATAGGTGATGTCATGGCCATGGTTCGTCTCGCGGCAGTAGTCGGCAAAATCACCGACGCCGATGCACCACTCGCCTTCCACGTCGCCGGAGCCCTCACCTCGGATGCGCTGCTGCTTGCGGCAGGAGCACACGGACACGCCGATATGCCCCTCATACTTCTTCAGCCAGTGAGACAGGTGCTCGATCGGCAGAGACTTGCTCTCGGCCGGGATCGCCTTTTCGACCGGAATGACATGCATGCCGATTCCGGCGCCTCCGGGCGGCACCATTTCAGTAATACCCGCCAGCGGCAGATAGGCCATGCGTTCAAAGAAATCGGCCGTCTCCGGGAACATGTCCGACTGCTCGGGATTGATCATCATGATCTCGGCGCTGCCGGGAACGAACATGTCCAGCACCCAGCGCTTTTCATGGTTCGGATTCTTGCCGTCGAGATTCTCCCAATGGAACTCGACCAGACCGCTCTCGCTGATAGCCTGCATCGCCTTTTCCAGATAGGCTCTGTCAAACTGCGGGTTCTTCTTTGCGAGCTGCTCGATCGTGAGCGGCACACGCTTTTTCATGGTCAGCGCGATATCGAGGATATCGTCCGCCATCTTCTGATCGTACTTTAACGCCGTGAACTTGAGGGCGGAGTTGATGCCCAGATACTCCGGAGAATCCGGCGTGATCTTATCCTTTCCCAACAACACCGTCGCGCGATCCGTGATTACTTTTCCGAGCTTTGCAATTTTCTCGTCTTTTGTCATGTTATCGCTTCCTTCTTCTTTAGATTGCAGTCAAACGACATCCGGCCGTTCCGACACAAGAACGGATTCGGATGCAGCTATGTTAATTAATTAACCCTGCAATGTCAAGGAGTCCGGAGCGTTTTTGAAACAAGTCACAAAAAATCTGCAAAGAAATTGCGAATAGATTTTTTGTGTGTTGAAACGTGGAGACAAATGCCGTATAATGTTTGAAAAACAAGAACATTTTTCGTCAGGAGTGTTATAGATGCAAGATTCTGCCCGAAAGTTCAAAGAGGAAGTCGCGGAAGCCGCGATTTCCCTGTTCAAGCGCAACGGATACAACAACGTGACCGTAAACGAGATCTGCAAGGAATGCGGCATCTCCCGCTCCGTATTCTACTCCTCGTTCAACGGCAAGCGCAGCATTCTGGAATACATGGTGGAAAAACCGCAGCACAACGATGATGCGAGCTTTATGAAATTTGCGCACGCAGACAATGACTTCGAGCGCATCTGGCAGCTGTTTGACCGCTTCATTGCCATCGCCTACGACTTCGGCCCCGAGCTCACGAGCACGCTGTTCATCATGCAGTTCGAATCCCCCGAGGGGATCCGCGCAGCTGTGCACGCGCTCGATGATCTGTTTGCAACTCTGGCCACAAACTGCGCCAAATCAGGCATTATCGACTCCAAAGAGCCGCCGGATCTGCTGTCGCGCATCGCAACGGATCTGATCTGCCACGAGCTGTACGTCTGGTCCAGCCAGAAAGGAAACTTCTCGCTGCGCGCACGCGCGCGGCAGTACGCCGAGATCACCTACCACGTCAAGCCGGAGTATCGCATGCCGGCCGAGCAGCGCGAAGCGCTGTGACTGCAAGTCTCCCCTGCCGGGAACGCCTGCGCAGCCACGCTTGATCCTTGGACAAAACGAAGAATCTGCGCATATCCTTCTGCGCAAAAAGCCAGCGGCAAGGCATTTGTTCCAGCCGCTGGTTTTTTCATTTGTATCAATCATAAACGTGCAGACAAACCGATTGCCGCAAAATTCAAAGCTGCGCTCCAAAAGCGCTATCCGATCACGTTAAATAATTCACGAGATCATTATAGCAGAAGCAAATACACAACGCAAGTACTGTTTTCTCGCACGCATGGACTTTTCAGCGGCTGTTTCGATGAAATATTTGACCTTTATAACGACATTCAAGATGATTTCCGCGTGATATTCCACAGCCTTCAAAAAGATACTTTTGTTGAGTACCTAACAGGCAAAGAATACGACGAATATTTTGGATAGAAAAAGAGCTATCTGACTTCGTTTGAAATCAGATAGCTCTTTTCTTGTGAATAATGAAATTCTGTTGCCAAATCGTTGCCACGAGGGGCATCAAGACTCAAAAAGTCCAGTGTTTACGGGCTTTTTTTGACCTATGAAATTATTCCCACTCGCCAAGTGGAAATGCAGTCTAAACTTTTTTGTATAGACCATTTGATTCCATTTGGCTTTATTTGATACCAATTATCCCAATCCTATAGGGTATCCGACTTCCTGCTATCAAAAAGCTATCACCCCGGTGCTATCAGCGGTTATTCTTGACAGGACTATGCAGGTGGCTTGAATGTATTATAGCATATTTTCATGGGATTTGCCAGACAGCGTCTGATTACTATTGAGCATTTTCAGCAGTAAAAAGCATATCTCCATTTGTCTTACGGTCTGTATAATATTGACCCTCTAAAATTTGGGGATTTGCTATCGAGAGTGTTGCCGTGCCATAATGTATTTCACTTCGATCTCTATACTCTGACTTTGGAGTGTTGAGATAACAATATGTTAGCTGCATTTCACCTAAAATATCATCAATAGATGCAGAAAGAGATTTGCTCTTGCTTTCATTTGTAGCGAGTGTAACATGCACAGACAATAGTGTTTGCTTAATTTCAAGTGAGGCATCTCTTTCAATATGATCGTAGCCTGATTTCAATTTGCCGACATACCGCTTTTTCAATTTAGGTGTACTTTCAAATGGGTTGAGCCTCCAGAGAAACTTTTCGTATAGGCCAGAAAGAATTACAGCCGCACTTATTGCTTCACCAGCATATCCAAAAAGATCGTATGCCGACACACCCTCAAGAATTGACTCCCATGAGATTATACAACGAAGTACGAATAAAATGATAGCAATCCAAACACAAATACTTGTTATCTTTTTTTGTTGATTCATGACCATTCTCCCTATGAGCTATAGTCGTATTCAAAAAACGAATGTAATCTGTCAATAAAAGCTGAGTATTTATTGACATCTTGTTGAGTTGGACACAGTTTTTTAATGCCATTCGCCTCATAGAAATTTGGAAGATCGGCTTTATGTGTATAAGCGTAACTCACGATTTCTTCAAATGCAAACCCGTAGCTTGAATACTTGGTGAAATAAGAATCCGGAATGTTCCATGTCAACGATTCTACGCCAAAAGAAGATACATTGTCTGCACAACTATATCCACAATCACTCATTAGGTATCGCATCTTCTTCATGATTCTAACCATCTTTTTGTAATAATATCTGGTTTTGTTATTTTTCGCTTTACCATTTGCGATGTGTTGCTTGGGAAAATTTCTTATAACTGTCCCATCATCTGCATAAATAATAACACCATCAAAATGTGTCAAATAGTCTTTCAAATGGCTTCTGTAGTAATAGTGCATCGAAAGGCATGGCACCGTATCTGCTTGCTTGCGATATGTATTACCATTCACTTTTATAGACTTATTTCCTCGATGAACTTGATACGGGAAATTCTTTCTCAAAGTTTTTTCGACAGCATCTTTTAATTTAGCAGCAGCTTCTCTGTTGTCTGTTGTTGATGAAGAAAATCTTTCGCCAAAGGCATATTCATATATATCATCACGAACGACCGCAATGTCGACATCACTTTCATTACGAACGCAGGTATTATTAGCATAAGAGCCTTGTATGAAAATATGAATTTTCTCAGTAGAATATTTGTTGCGCATTGATACAGCGTATGCTAAAGTTTCACTCTCTAATAGGCTAATATCCTTTTGATCGTCGGTATATCCCAAGTCCTTTAATGCATCTCGAATTGCTTCAATAGCGTGTTTACATTTTGCATCTTCTGTGTCGCTTAAAGGCGCAGCATATAACTTTAATGTTGATTCTTTGAATTTCATATGACCTCGCTATGTTTTATAATTGAATTATTGGTAAATACATTACTTCTATTCTATTGTCATCAAACCATCCATGAAAGCCGACGGATATGACAAACGCATAATATCTTTCTGGAATACGATGACATACGCATAAACTGTACCATCGCCAAACCGATCATGTAGCAGACTTTTACCATCAGGGCAGAAACTTACCTCATCGGGTAACGATCTCAGATACGGCAATTCAACCGTTTTGGCAGGACATTCAGAAAAATTAGCCTCAAGCGCAACAACTTGTCCCTCTCCAAATGCTACATGGCGCACAATGGCCCCAGCCGGAACAAGAGGTGCTTCGGAGTCGCTGTGGGCAACAATTCCGTTGGTGATTTCAAGTGACTTTTCGGCAACAATGGAGTCAATATACTGCTTCCAAGCTGGAGCCTCCAAAATATCTCTCCGGGATTCGCATTTTACAATCAAATCTCTGAGCTTTTCTGGAGTTGCCTTGTCTGCTTCAAACATTGCTACAAAGTATTTCTGAAACTGGCTCAGTGTCAGCGGCACAATATCCAGTCGTTGCTTTACATCTCCCTTTGCGTACCAAATGCCATGTCGAAATGTCTCGGCAGTGTTAGTGTCAATACGCACTGCAATAAACATTCCGTAGACAGGCTTAGCATATTTCAGAACTGCATCCGAAACATGACGGCGAACGGGCTCACCCTCCATAGCTTCTTGACGAGAGGACGTAGACATAGTGACTTCCGTTAGAATAGTGAAATCATTAAACTCGCAGTACAGATCACCCTTGCCGCCGCCCGCTGCTGAAACTGGCATAAAATCAGAATCCAATTTGAAACCACGGACTTCATAAGGCTTATTAACCATGTGATCAATGGCTAAAGCAGCTCGCCAAAGCGTCCACTCAAGGTAGGCAGGAGTTTCGTCCTTAGGTACCTCAATGGCGTTATCTTCGTCATATACCAGCTTGCCCCCGCCTCTAATCAGCAGAGTCATGTAGTCTCTGATTTCCTGCCACTGGTTGCACTGATCATTTGCATATTGGATTTCATCTGTTTGAGCAAGAATATTCTCAAGCCGCTGTCGTGCAATATTGATTTCTGCGGCAGTGTTTAGCGGGAGATCAGAAATGTCAAACAAAATGTGCCGCTCTCGCATTTGCTTAATCAGATCGTCAAGCAAAGACTTTGCAATATCTGCGTTATCAGTAGGCAGAGGCGCACCGTTGCAGAGTGTTTTATACTGCTCCATTATCGGCACGGCACTCGCATTTGCTTTTGCAAGTTTTTCTGCCAACACATGCTTTGTCGGGACAATAATAAGCCCTCTGCCTTTTCTTTGGAAAATTCCAGAAATACGGAGATACCGCATATTCATATCGCTATAATCTAAGAAATTATCAGGCTTTTTGTCGTAATTTTCGCCTCTGGCTGCAATTTCTTTCTTATCAAAAGAGCGCTTGGCAGGGGCAGCAGCTCTTCGTTGACGCAGATCAAGAATCCTATCAACAACCTCATCCACATTATAGCTGGGATTAGTGGTATGTCCCCACAGTGCGAATTCGATTCTGCTCAATTCAGAAGAACCGGTTCGCCGCTCAAGTTCCAGCATGACTGCCAGGAGCCATCTTAACGGAGAAAAATAGTGCATACCATCAGGCATTGGATATTGTTCAACGCTCATTGAACGAAGAAAGCACTCTTGCACTGCGGGATATGTGTCTGCTTTCAGGAAGGTTCTGCCAAATGGCGTGATTTCATCATGCGGTCCTAACTCTTCCTGCTCGCCATCTTTTTTCTTGAGCTGGGGATAAATAAACCCGTTTCTAGAAAACATCAAGCGCCACTTTCGTGCGTGACTTCCGGACTCATCTTTACCATTTTCATTTTGGATGATTCCTTTTTCATCCAAAAGACGCATAAAGCCTATTTCGTTATCTCTTCCACGGAGATTCCCAACATAGGGTGAGTTTGCAAATATGGCGAAACCATCTTGAATACGATTTGGATTGCGCAACCCCGTATTACCGACAAGCCAAATTTCTATCTTCGTGCTCATGCTGCACCCCCTAATCAATACCCAACAAAAAGGTATTCCTGCACTGAATTCCTATGTGTTTTGGCATCACTCTGATTTCCGAAAGAATACTTGTAATCTACCGGAACAACTTCAACATGTTTCTTGTACTTTGCCATGATTGCCACCATTTCATCTTGCGTGGGAAGACTATTTGAAGAATAGGAGACGATTAAAACACTATTTGCAAATTTTTTGAATAGTCGGTCAAACGCATCTGCTGCGCCTTTCCTTGTTGAAAATGGGGTTGGATAGGATTTGAATTTCTTCGTCTGCGTATGCTCCTGAATTTCTACGCCTTTCCAATCTCGGGCAAGCCCCTCCACAAAATGATACCGGCGCACATACTCATTATCGGAGAGCGGTGAATAGTATGGGGGGTCTATGTACACCAAATCAGCCTGTTCAATGCGGAGATCCATTGCATCACCATTTCGTGACTTATTCGGCTTTCCATTATCAAAGACGGCTTTATTTACTGCATCAACTGCTTCAAGGAATTGCTGGGAGAGTGCCTTTTGCAAATCTTTTCGTCCATCATTATAACGGTTTCCAGTGTATGTAAAGATACCGCGAGGACGCTTTTTGGTACAGGCGCGAATCAATGCTGTCATTGCAATCGCGCGCTTGTATTGGTCGTGTATTCCTGCAATATTGGTGCGAAGGGTATCAATGAGATCATTCTCATCGTCCGTATAGTACAAATCCTTAAATGTGCTTGCAACAAAATGATCGGATTCCTTGTGCGTAACCAGCAGACTCTTTGCCTCATTGAGCGGCAGGGTAACATTATTGTTCTCGACCATTGCTTTTGTAAAAGTTGCCGACATAGACATATAATCATTGCTGATTACCGTTTTGCCTTGCGCCTTGAACATATACCCGACAATGCCAGAACCAGAGAATAAATCCACTACTGTTTCGGCTTGGAACTGAGAAGCAACCGACCATATCTCAGACAACAGTTTGCTCTTTGAACCCATAAACCGTGTAGGAGGATATGCAGAAACCTGTTCCGGTAAAGGCTTAGGGGCAAGTTTGATAAGAAAGTGCTGCTTTGGTGGAACGGTTACAATCACGTCCTCGCCTTTTCGTGTACTTCCGTTGCAGGAAATGTGACGCTTCGTTTGGATAACATCAATTTTGAACGGAGCGTATAATTCATGCACAAGAGGATGGTTTGAGTTTGTCAGGATGACGTGACAGCCTTTTTCGTGCAAACGCATGACCTGTTTTGCAAGTTCAACATGATCTTCTTCATAGAATTGTTCTTTAGTGTATCTCTTAAAATCCGAATACTCGGAAATCGGGAGATATGGAGGATCTAAGAAAATGAAATCACCCGGCTGAGCATAATGCTCCAGAACAAGGAAATAGTCTCCACAGACAATATCAGCTTTCCGCAAAGCCTGTGACGCCGCATGAAGCGCTTCGGTGTCACATATTTTTGGATTCTTGTACTTTCCGTATGGTACATTAAACTGTCCTTTTTTGTTGACACGATAAAGTCCATTGTAGCATGTCCGGTTGAGATAAATCGTCCTTGCGGCAGCTTCTGCCTTGGGCAAAGTCTCCCAATCTAAACTGCGTACAGAATAAAACATTTCACTTGTATTTTGGTATTTTTCAAGGTAGCTGATCACATCGTCCACGTGGTCTGCCACTTGGCGATACATATTGATTAGCTCAGGGTTACTATCTGCAATGACAGCATTTTCGGGCTGCAATGCAAAAAACAAGGCACCGCCTCCGAAAAAAGGTTCAATGTAACGTCCATAGGAAGAAGGAACCTTTGGAAGCAGTTCTCCCAGCATTTGAGTCTTGCCGCCCGCCCACTTGAGAATCGGTTTGGCGGCTATTGTAGAAATCTGTGCTGCTGTATTACTTTGCATTTTGCCGCCTCCTCTCAGGCTTTGACCTCGGGTGTAAGTTCCATTATATCACCAATATCGCATTGCAAAGCGGTACAAATCTTCACAAGAACATCGGTTGTAACATTTTCATTTTTACCGAGCTTTGCCATTGATGCATGGCTGATGCCTGCTGCTGCGCAAAGGTCCTTTTTCTTCATATCCTTATCAATTAGCAGCTTCCATAATTTCTTGTAACTTACAGCCATGTCCTTCACTCCAACAGTAAATTGAATTCATATTTTAATGAGTAAAAATCAGCTTTCGCTGAACTTGTTATCAGTATATCATACTTTGGATCAGGGAACAAGTACGTAATTACCAATATTTCTTGCTCACAAACAATGTCCATAGGAGCTTGGCTGCTCCTATGGACATTAGCAGATAAATCACTTGCTTCCGGTTCTATCTCGTCCTTTCAGTCCGTTTCTCTTGGCAAGCTCACTTGCTGCCTGTCGGCGCGTATCCGAATACGGTGAGGTCAGGCGAACGGCAAACCGCTTACGGTCGATTTCAAAGGTCAGCCCGCCCTGTTCGTTATCGTCGATCTGCCTGCACAGGCCGGGATACGCCGCCGCGTACTGTGCCAGCCGCTTTTTGAGCGCGGTATTGTGCGTTTGAATTTCAACGGTTTTGCTGGCTTCGTCAAAATAGATGCAGGTCGTTTTCTGCCGTTTGGTCAGTCCGGTTTTCATGTTGCCTCCATTTCTGCCTGTTCTGTAAAAACAGGCGCATTTTCAAGATTCTTTGTCAGCTCTACACCTGCAAAAACAGGTTGATTTTTGCATGGGGAGCGCCCAGGCGATACGCTGCTTGATCTGGACGCTCCCACTTGATAAAATCGGTTTTTTTCAGTTCAACACGGCATCAGCGGGCATCGTCCCGCATTGCCGCTTTTTCTCTGCGTGGACGGAAGAAATGCCAAAGGTTATTGCGCTGGATCACATCCTCGTAGAGTTGAACTTTTCCGCGAAGCTCTGCATTCTCGCGTTCCAGATCCGATGTACGGAGTTTGCTGCGAATGGATTTATACTCGGAAAGCTCCTGCTTCAAACCGGCAATCTCTGCCTTGAGCCTTGCAATCAGTCTGTTTGCTGCGTCCAGAGCTTTTTGCAGCTTGGATTCCTTTTTCTCGGCTGTAATGTACTTCTTTGCAAGCGTGGACAGGCGTTCAAAATCCTCACGCTCCACGGCAACCTTGCTTGAGAAGGGAACGGACTTCGCCTCAATCTTTTCGATAGCTGCCACATTGACCTGCTGATTCTGGATTTTCTCAATCTGCCTGCCGAGCGCCGCTGCCTGCTGTTCCTGTTGGCGGTTCTGCTCCGTGAGTTCTGCCAACCGCGCTTGTTCCTGCTGCACCTTGAACTGTGTCACAGTCAAGTGTTCCTCTGAGCTGCCGCGTTCGCCGCGCTCCATATCGTCGTACCCGGCGTCGCGCATATACTGGAAGAAATCGTCCTGCAAAACGCTGTAGGATTTTTTGAGAACAGGCTTGCCCTTGGCACTCAGAATCGGCGTACCGTTCTCGTCCAGTGCGGGCTTGGAGTCCCACTTCTTGCTCATGCTGACCTGCTGGATTATCTCCTTGACCGTGCCGCGAAGCGACTCATCCTTGCAGCGCTTCGACCACAGGATTTGCTTCTCCACGACAGGGATGTAGACCACATGAAGGTGGTAGTGGTACACGTCTTGTTTCAGTGCGTCGGACATGGCGCGGTTGCGCTCGTCGGCGTGCATGACCGCCGATAGGATGTATTGCTCGCCGCCCACAATTTTGATTGCAACTTTGTAGGCATCGGCGTAAAATTGTTTTGCAAAGTCATAGCCGCCGTGGTTGAAAAAGTAGGCGGAGTTGACGTCGAAGATCAGCTCTCCGAATTTCTCAGCATCCGCTTTCAGACCGCGGGTGGAAATCACGCCGTCAGAGCGCATCTGCTCGAACATCTCCTTATACCCGGCGGTTGGTGTTTTGAAATGGACGTTGTATGGCGTCCGTTCAGGAACGATGTCCTGATTGACATACGATGATTTTTCGCGCTCGTTGTGTGCTTGCGCGTTGCCGATGTCTGCGTCTTTCATTCTTGCGTTTCTTGCGCTGGTACGGTGAATACCGTCGCCTCTTGCCATAGGCAGGTTACCTCCTGATTTCAGATTGTGCAGGACAGGTAGCTTTCGGGGAGGCACTTCTGCGGAAGTGTAATAACCCACTATGATACTTTCATCCTGCGGCTGCAAAGTATCGTGGGCTCTCCGAGAGGGACGCGGGGGATATGCGGCATCTGCGGATGCCTCTGCCGGTTTTGCGGCTTGCAGTGTGGATACAAACCGCAAAAACCGGCGTGGTCAGCAGCTTATTTGCAGGCATTCTCTGCACATAATCATCTGCCCACATCCATCTCAAACTCTGCGGATTTTTCGATGGGGACGGGGGACGCGAGGGGATAGCAGCCAATGCATTGCCTTGTCTGTCAGCCACAGGAGCGTGGCACGCTCCTGTCACAGTTCCCAAGGAGGAGTAGTCCATCGGTAGCTCTGCGGCACTCCACGCCGGTCAAGATACTCCTGCCGCGCCTGCTCCCGTTCTTCTTCGGTGGGAGCAGTCTTATACCGGGAATAGATCTGCCGGTTCAGCATGGCGTCGAGCTTTTGCTCCAAGCCCTGCCGGATTTCTTCTTCAAAATCATCCTCGCCCCGCAGATGGTACATGGCGAGGTCGATGAACAGATCATAGGGGATTTGTACGCTTTTCATTTTCATATCCTTTCCTATCCGCGACGGTCGCAACGATAGCGACGGTTGCTCTGACAGTATCATTTTCACCGTTGCAACCGTCGCAGCCGTCGCGCCGTCCTCATTCGATTACTTCGTACTCTACATTGTCGATTACCATATAGGTGAGTTTCACCTGCCGCCCGGAGTGTTTTGCTCTGTTCTCGTACTTCACATGATACTCGTCCAGTAGCCTGCCGGATTTAACGTTCAGGTATTTGGTGAGGGCATTTGCCGCCATGCCTGTATTCACCGCTTCCGCAAGCTCGGTCGGACTGCCTGTCCATTCTCTGCTTTCGGAGGAAACAAGCTGGGAAACCGTATCCAATACCGGGTCGGGCGGCTCCTGATACGGCTCGTTCTCTGTCCGTTCAAGGCTCCATATCTGCGTGTCGGCATCTTTTTTCAGATATAGAATCTGATCCTGTTGATCTCGCCCCACGGCATCGACCGTGGCCTCCAATGCTGTCCGTTTCTTCTTCTGCATCAGGAGTGCTCCGTCTGCACAACCGAGAAGTCCTGTTGTGCCGGAGATCGTTTCAAAGCTGTCCCCGGCTGGCTGTTTTCTTGTGTGATGGACGGTAACGATGCAAATGCTGTGTCTGTCCGCAAAACGCTTGAGCTTTCCGATGATCTCATAGTCGCTGGCGTAGCTGTAAGCCTCGCCTCCGGCCTCCCGAATCTTCTGCATGGTGTCAATGATAACCAGCTTCGTGTCGGGGTGTTCCTTTATGAAATTCTCAAGCTGCTCGTCAAGACCGTTTCCGATTTTGTTTGCTGCCGTTGCAAAATGCAGGCTGGCGGTATCCGCCACGCCGTACATCATAAACATCCGGCTCTGGATTCTCTGGAAATCATCCTCCAGTGCAAGGTACAGAACCGTACCCTGATGGACTTCATAGCCCCACAGCCTTTGCCCTGTGCTGACATGGTAGGCAAGCTGCGCTACCAGAAATGATTTTCCGATTTTGGGCGCTCCTGCGAGGATATATGCCCCGGAGTAGAGCAGACCGTCTATGACGGGCGGTCTGCTCTTGTAGGCGGTCTGATACAGCTCTGTCATGGAAACGGTATGAAGATAATGTGGGTCGTTCATGCGCCGGATTTTCTCGCGCATTTCCTCAATATTTTCCTCTGGGGGATTGCCTTCGCAGTTTTCGTGTGGTATGCTCTGGTTAGTTGAATTGTGAGGCGGCTGCCCTCCATCTGCGCCAACAGATGGGATGAGGGCGGTCGTTTTCTCATTTTCCGTCATTGCGCTCACCTCCGGGAATCTGGAAGCCGTAGAACTTCTGCTTGAAATACTGGGCGGGGCATTTTCCGGCTACGGTCAGATAGCCCTGGGATTTCAGCTCTCTGTTCATTTCCCGGACAATCTGATACGCCTTGCTGCGGCTGATGCCCATGATCTCCGCCACCTCTGACGCTGTGATAAACTGTGCTCTCATAGTACCTCCTGTTTCAATGTGATTTTCCTCAGTCTGCGTACCTTTTGTTCACGCTCCTTTCCCAAATCTCTCCGAAATACGCACCCTGAGTACATATTTTATTATACGCATACAAGATGCATCTGTCAAGCCTTTAGAAAATAAAAATATGTACTTGCAATTCGCTTTATTCTGTGATATGATATGGACGAGGTGAATCAGACATGGACAATTTCGATTATCCCGCCATTGGGCAGAGAATCAAGCAGCTCCGAAAACGCAAAGGGCTGAACCAGACCGAGCTGGCACAAATGCTGAAAAAATCTCTCCGCACCGTACAGAAGTACGAAACCGGAGAGATTGAAGTGTCGATTGCCGTTGTCAATCAGATCGCAGACCTGCTGGACACGACCTCAACCTATATTCTTGGGTATGAATCCAGTACAACGCAGATCAGAACGCTTTCCGACGTGATGGACTTTCTCTTTAAGCTGGAAACGGTAGAAGGCATCGACTTCAAAATCGACGTGCAGAAGCCACCCCGCAGCAAGCAGTGGGAATGTTCCATTTCCTTTGACGGAAAGAGCATGGCAGAGTTCAACGCCGATATGTGCCTGTTCCTTGAGCAGTGGGAGGACGAACGCAGCGAGCTTCTCGCCTATAACTCCACGCAGGCAGCATATAAGCGCTGGAAGGAGCAGACGCTGGCCTACTACGCCGCAAATGCAGTGAAGTGCTCTGAGCCGGAAGAACTTGACCGCGACGAGCGGATTGCAAAACGGACGGCATTTTTGGAAAAGGAATACGGTAAAAGCGAGAGTAATGAGTAAATAACCCCATCAAAGCCTGATTCTTGAGGGAAGGAGGTAAAAATGTCAGTAACAAAAGACGGCGACACCGGTCGCTGGATGTCCCAGATCCGCGTGACGGACTGGACGGGCAAGACCATCCACAAGAAGAAGCGTGGCTTTGCCACCAAGAAGGAAGCCCTGCAATGGGAACGTGACTTTATCAGCCAATCCACGGGCAGCCTCGGCATGACCTTCGGTGACTTCATCTCTCTGTATGTCAAGGATATGGAGCACCGCCTCAAGCCCTCAACCGTTGCCAGCAAGAAATGGCTGATTGACCTGAAGGTAACGCCTTTCTTCAAGAAAATCCCGCTGAACGAGATCAAGCCCACTCACGTGCGCCAATGGCAGAACTCCCTGACCAGCTACCGGGATGAAAACGGCAAGCCTTACGCCCAGACCTATCTCAAGTGCATCAACAACCAGCTCACGGCGATTTTCAACTACGCAGTCAAATACTATGGGCTGAAAGAAAATCCCTGCCACAAGGCGGGGAGCATGGGCAAGAAGAAAGCCGATGAAATGCTGTTCTGGACAAAGGACGAGTTCCAGACATTTATCGAGAGCATGAAAGACCGTCCCGCCAGCTACACGGTATTCATGACCATGTACTACACGGGGATTCGTGAAGGAGAGCTATTGGCACTCACACCGTCGGACATCGACTTCGAGAAGAAGACCCTGACGGTGAACAAGAGCTATCAGCGCCTCGGCAAAGAGGATATTATCACCACTCCGAAAACGCCGAAAAGCATCCGCACTATCCCCATTCCCGACGGTCTTTGCAACTGTTTGCAGGAGTATATGTCCCATTGCTACGGGCTGCAAAAGGACGACAGGCTCTTTCCCTACACCAAGAGCTTTCTATACCACGAAATGGAGTATGGCTGCAAGGCTTCGGGCGTGAAGCGGATACGGGTGCATGACATTCGACACAGCCACGCCAGCCTGCTGGTGGAGATGGGCTTCTCTCCGCTGCTGACCGCAGAGCGTCTCGGACATGAGAAGGTACAAACAACGATGGACACGTACAGCCACCTGTACCCCAACAAGCAGGTGGAGGTAGCCAGACAGCTTGACGGCATTATGCCGTGAGCCTCTGGCTACAAAAATCGCTGCAAATGTAGCCAATTTGTAGCCGCTAAAAAAGAAAAATCCTGAAAAACGCTGTATTACCAACGCTTTTCAGGATTCAGAAAACACTAAATATTTATTCCCACTCAATAGTCGCGGGGGGCTTGGAGGTAATATCGTAGACGATGCGGTTGATGTGGGGCACCTCGTTGACGATACGGACGGAGACCCGGTCCAGCACATCGTAGGGGATCCGGGTCCAGTCGGCGGTCATGAAGTCCGTGGTGGTGACGCTGCGGAGGGCCAGAGTATAATCATAGGTCCGGCCATCGCCCTGCACACCTACGGAGCGCATATTGGTCAGCACTGCGAAATACTGGCTCATGGCGCTCTCCAGATGCGCCTTGGCGACCTCGTCCCGGAAGATAAAATCCGCCAGGCGCAGAATATCCAGCTTTTCCTTCGTCACATCCCCCAGGCAGCGGATGGCAAGGCCGGGGCCGGGGAAGGGCTGGCGCATCACCAGATACTCCGGCAGACCCAACTCACGGCCCAACTGCCGCACCTCGTCCTTAAAGAGCATCCGCAGAGGCTCGATGATCTCCTTGAAATCCACATAATCCGGCAGACCGCCCACATTGTGATGGCTCTTGATCACGGCTGCGTCACCTGCGCCGGACTCGATCACATCCGGGTAAATCGTACCCTGAGCCAAGTAATCCACCTGACCGATTTTTTTGGCTTCCGCCTCAAAGACCCGGATGAATTCCTCGCCGATGATCTTCCGTTTGCGCTCCGGCTCGCTGACGCCGGCCAGCTTGCTCAAAAACAGTTCCTCCGCGTTGACCCGGACGAAGTTGATGTCCCACTTTCTGAAGGCCGCCTCTACCTCGTCTCCCTCATTGAGACGCATGAGGCCGTGGTCCACAAATACGCAGGTCAGCTGATTGCCTACGGCCTCCGCTATCAGCGCTGCCGCCACGGAGGAATCCACGCCGCCGGAGAGGGCCAGCAGTACCTTGCCGTCCCCCACCTTTTCCCGGATCTGACGGATGGCAACATCCTTATAATCCCCCATGGTCCACTGCCCCTTTGCGCCGCAGACCTCATAGAGGAAGTTGCGGAGCATGGCGGTGCCGTAGGCGGTGTGATTCACCTCCGGGTGGAACTGGACGCCGTAAAAGCCCCGACGCTCGTCACAGATGGCCACGTTGGGACAGGCGTCGGAATGGGCCACCAGTTCAAAGCCCTCCGGCACCTTCTCCATATAGTCGCCGTGGCTCATCCAGGTAACGCTCTCGGCAGGCAGACCCTTGAACAACTTGCAGTCGGTGCGGAAATAGGTCTCCGTCTTGCCGTACTCCCGGGCGGAATCCGCCGTAGCCGCCGTCACCCGGCCGCCCAGATTGTGGGCGATGAGCTGACAGCCGTAGCAAATGCCCAGAATGGGGATCCCCAGCTTGAAAATCTCCGGGTCTGCCTGCGGGGACGCGGGATCGTACACACTGTTGGGCCCGCCGGTAAAGATAATGCCGATGGGGGCCATCGCCTTGATCTCCGCCACTGGGGTGGTGTAGGGCCTGACCTCGCAGTATACGCTGCATTCCCGGACCCGCCGGGCGATAAGCTGATTATACTGACCTCCGAAATCGAGTACTAAAACGGTTTGTGATGCCATAGAGACCTCCTGAAAAATAACGATTCAGATATTGCGGCTTTATGCGTTTTCACGCTCCAGCGCCGCCTGGACAAAGCCCTTGAACAGCGGATGAGCATGGTTGGGGCGGGACTTGAATTCCGGGTGATACTGAACGCCCACAAAGAACGGCTGGTCCGCCAGCTCCACCGTCTCCACCAGCCGCCCATCGGGGGACAGCCCGGAGAGGACCAGTCCCGCGGAGGTGAGGGCCTCCCGGTAGTCGTTGTTGAATTCGTAGCGGTGGCGGTGACGCTCGGAGATTTCCAGCATGCCGTAGCACCGCTCCATGGTGGTGCCAGGCCGGATCACGCAGGGATAAGCCCCCAGCCGCAGCGTGCCGCCCTTGTCGATCTCGTCGCTCTGTCCCGGCATGAAGTCGATGACCTTGTTTTCGCACAGCTCGTTGAACTCGCCGGAATCCGCGTCGGCGATCCCGGCGGCGTGGCGGGCATATTCGATCACAGCGATCTGCATTCCCAGACAGATACCGAAATAGGGTACCCGATGCTCCCGGGCGTATTTCGCCGTCAGGATCATGCCGTTGATCCCCCGCTGGCCGAAGCCGCCGGGGACGATGATGCCGTCCAACGCACCCAAAACCGCCTCCGCATCGCTTTCCGTAATGGTCTCGGAGTCGATCCAGCGGATGTCCACCTCAGCCCCCAGAGCATAGCCCGCATGGCGCAGCGCCTCTGCCACGGAGAGATAGGCGTCATGAAGCTGGACGTATTTGCCCACCAGACCGATGGTCACACGTCTGTCCGCATGTTTGATCCGCTCCACCATGTGTTCCCACTCCGTCAGCTCCGGGGCCGGGGCGTCGATGCCCAACTCCCGGCAGACCACAGAGGAAAAGTTGAACTGCTCCAGCATCAGCGGCGCTTCATACAGGCAGGGCAGCGTGATGTTCTCAATGACGCAGTCGGGCTTTACATTGCAGAACATGGAGATTTTCTGAAAAATAGAAGGCTCCAGCGGCTCGTCGCACCGGAGGACGATGAGGTTTGGATTGATCCCCATGCCCTGAAGCTCCTTGACAGAGTGCTGGGTGGGCTTGGACTTGTGCTCATCGGAGCCCCGGAGGAAGGGCACCAACGTCACATGGATAAAGAGGCTGTTCTCCCGGCCCACCTCCAGAGAGATCTGCCGGACGGCCTCCAGAAAGGGCTGGGACTCAATGTCGCCGATGGTGCCGCCGATCTCGGTGATGACCACGTCGGCGTCCGTTTGCTTACCCACCCGATAGACAAATTCCTTGATCTCATTGGTGATGTGGGGGATCACCTGCACGGTGGAGCCCAGATACTCCCCCCGGCGCTCCTTGTTCAGAACGTTCCAGTACACCTTGCCGGTGGTGAGGTTGGAATATTTGTTCAGATCCTCGTCGATGAACCGCTCATAGTGACCCAGATCCAGATCCGTTTCCGCACCATCCTCGGTGACGTAGACCTCGCCGTGCTGATAGGGGCTCATGGTGCCGGGGTCCACGTTGATGTAGGGGTCCAGCTTTTGGGCGGCCACCTTCAGGCCCCGGGCCTTGAGCAGGCGGCCCAGGCTGGCAGCGGTGATGCCCTTCCCCAAGCCGGAGACAACGCCCCCGGTGACAAAAATAAACTTAGCCAATTCCAATTCCCTCCTTGTATCCGTTATACGGTTACCGTGCCCTCAAACACGGTGACGGCTTCGCCGGTCATCCACACGCGGCTGCCCTCCACGCGGATGGTCA
>OFMC01001407.1_pt1 | contig 18617 bp, 15 predicted proteins | sample 1541271 | NCBI WGS metagenome assembly OFMC01 (sample SAMN04209252, study PRJEB22552) | human gut metagenome | biome: gut; material: feces | host: Homo sapiens | place: USA: Oklahoma | reverse complement strand
GGTCAGGCAGATGTAGTCGTTGCCGGTGGAGCAGAAAATATTTCACAGCTTCCATATTATGTGAAAGATGCCCGCTGGGGAGCCAGAATGGGACACAAAGTCTTCGAAGATGGCGTAATTGACATTCTGACCTGGCCGCTGGATGGCAATCATAATGGTGTAACAGCCGAAAATGTAGCTGAAAAATATAATGTATCCCGTGAAGAACAGGATCAGTTTGCGCTGGAAAGTCACCAGAAAGCGTGCAAGGCGATTAAAGATGGAAAATTCAAAGATGAGATATTGCCGGTAGAATTAAAGGACAGAAAAGGAAATATCACTATATTTGATACAGACGAAGGTCCAAGAGAAGGACAGACACTGGAAAAACTTGCAAAATTGAAACCTTGCTTTGTAAAAGGCGGAACGGTGACAGCAGGTAACTCTTCTAGCTTAAATGATGGGGCAGCAGCAGTCGTTGTTATGTCAAAAGAAAAGGCAGAGGAACTTGGTGTAGTACCAAAACTGAAAATCGAAGGTTTTGCGGTTGCTGGTTTTGATGCAGAACTGATGGGATATTCTCCAAAATTTTCCAGTGAAAAGCTTGCAAAAAAACTGAATCTTGATCTGAAGAAAATTAATATGTTTGAAATTAATGAGGCATTTGCAAGTCAGGCTTATGCAGTAAGCAGGGATCTTGGACTAGATAAAGATAAAGTGAATATTTACGGAGGAGGTATCTCTATCGGACATCCGATTGGAGCAACTGGTGCAGTTCTTACTGTAAAAGTTATGTATGAGCTGATGCGTACAGATAAAAAAGATGCGATGATCAGTATGTGTATAGGTGCAGGACAGGGAATTTCCATGTACTTTACAAAATGTAATTAATCTATCAGGAATGGAATGAATATGGAAAAGTCGGTAAATGAATCAAAAGCAGAACAGGTTTTCATTGTAAGAGCACCACATATTAATGGATATGGAAGACTGTTTGGCGGACAATTAATGCAATGGATTGACGAACTTGCGGGAATTGTCTGCAGAAGACATTCTGAAATGGGAGTTACTACGGCTGCGATAGACAACCTTAATTTTAAAGATGCGGCATATCAGAACGATATGATTGTACTAAAGGGAAAATTAACCTACATTGGAAAGACCTCAATGGAGGTGAGAGTAGATACATTTATTGAAAATTCGAAGGGGATGCGCAGGTGTATTAATCGTGCCTATGTAGTAATGGTGGCAATTGACCATAATGGGAAACCGATGGAAGTTCCAAGATTAAAATTAGAAACAGAAAATGAAAGAATAGAATGGAATGGCGGGAAAAAACGTTATCAGTTGAGAAAAAGCAGGAGAAAAGAAGGATATTGATAAAGTCCGAAATATTAGTTTGTTCTTTCTTTTACTGTCAAAGACAGAATCATAAGTCAGTGGGGATGGAGAAAAATGCTTTCTCTGTCCCCGTTGATTTTGTTACTTTTGATCCGGAAGGGACAACAAAAAAGCCAAAAACCCCGTCCCCGTGGCTAAAAAAGATCCAACATATTATCCAGATATATATGCTCTCTCACATGAATCTGATATTCCGGCTTCGTCATATAATAAAGCAGAAATTCAAGAATCAGTGCACTTCCAAGCCCGCGTCCTTCAATCTTAAAATTAGAAAATCCCATTGGCATGTAAATATTCTGTATATCATCTACACTGATGAATCCGGGATTTTCCATTGCCTTGGAAAAGCGGTAACCGTTACCGCCATCCGGCGAAGCACAGTGAAACTCCGGGGCAGGATTTCCGAGATTCTTCCGGCTGACGGATTCATAACAAGTCTTTCTGTCCTTACAGCCGAACCAGCAGCATTCATTGCACAAGAATTCTACTTTATCTTTCTGGTGCTGCGACATCAGGTCTAATTTATCGAATACTTTGTTTAACCGGAAGTCCGGTACAATATAACGGAAATTTTCTCGGTTTATTTCAGTTAAAAAATCCTGAAAATCTGTCAGAACTTTTGTGGTTGAAGAGATAAGGTAGAGATCAGGATAATTTTTTTGTAAATAGTTTAATAAAAGCTCGGAGTGCACGATCACGCCATTCTGGAGTTGATGTGTATGTGGTGAATTATCAGAATCAGAGGCGTGTTCGAACATTTTACAAAGCTCGTTACATTTCTTATCTGTAAGATGTTCTTCCCGTAGCAACGAATTACTGAACGTCAGCCGGGCCGAGATGCCGTATTCCCGCACCAGATCAAGCACGTCTTCTGGATCAGAATATCCAAATGAAGTACGCCCGCCGCCCCAGATACAATCCGAAGGAGCGCCATAGATCGAGCCAATCTCACACCAGTCGTAAAAATATTCCCTGTGTTTCCGGAATAATGGAAGGAATATGCGGTACAATTCGTAAAATTCAAACAGGCCTGGGAGGTGGTAAAAGGCAGTAGGATTATTATTTTGAATATTTGCTGTAGTTGCTGTATTCATGTGGTTACCTCTGGAAAATTTTCTATGGTTAATGATAACACATTATCCCGGCAGTGAACACGTATATTTCCGCATATGATACACCACATATACTGCGATCACAAGTTCCGTAAGCGGCATTGCGGACCACAGACTTCCGGGCAGGCAATGTCCTTATAGCATATTTTTAATTTATGTCGAGGTTTTACATGCATTTCACTTGCATTATCCACATACATGTGTATAATAAAGCTTGTTCGGTATTTTTGAAAAAAAAGTATAGTAATAGAAAACTTTTGAAAATATGGAGGTGAAAATGTGGATATCGGAAAGAAGCTGAGAGAGCTTAGAAAGCAGAACGATCTGACATTGGAAGATCTGGCTTCGCGCAGTGAGCTTACGAAAGGATTTCTGTCACAGGTGGAGCGTAACCTGACGGCACCGAGTATTGCGACACTGGAGGACATTCTGGAAGCACTTGGAAGTAATCTGTCGGAATTCTTTCATGAAGAGGAAGAAAAGCAGATCGTGTTCGGAACAGATGATTTCTTCGTTGATGAGAAAGAAGATTACCAGGTGGAATGGATCATTCCGAATGCGCAGAAGAACCAGATGGAGCCGATTCTTATGACACTCTATCCGCATAAAAAGAGTCATATTCAGACGTCGTATACGGGCGAGGAATTTGGCTATGTACTGAAGGGAAATATTACGATTATGCGCGGCGGTAAAAAATATAAAGTGAAGGCGCATGAGACGTTTTATATGGATGGTGCGAAGAGTCATTATCTTTATAATCACGGGAATAGCCCGGCAAAGATATTGTGGATCACGACACCGCCAATCTTTTAAAAATAAACCAGAGGGGACAGTAAAAAAGCCGGAAAACCCGTCCCCATGGAAAGGAGAACCATGGAAGAGAAAAAACTAATCGAATTTCGCAATATTGTGAAAAGCTTTGATTCGCAGGTTGTGTTAAAAGGGATCAACCTGGACATATATGAAAATGAATTCGTAACCCTGCTTGGACCAAGTGGATGTGGTAAGACTACACTGCTGCGAATCCTTGGAGGATTCCTGGATGCGGATGAAGGAAAGGTGATTTTTGACAATGAAGATATCACCGGAAAACCACCGTATGAAAGAGAACTGAATACCGTATTCCAGAAATATGCATTATTCCCACATCTGAGCGTATATGAAAATATTGCATTTGGATTAAAGCTTAAAAAAATGAGTAAAGATATTATTGAACAGAAGGTTATGAAAATGCTGAAACTGATCGGTCTGGAAGGCTATGAGGATAAGAATACGACCTTACTTTCCGGTGGTCAGCAGCAGCGTGTGGCAATCGCGAGAGCACTGGTCAATGAGCCGAAGGTACTGCTTCTGGATGAGCCGCTGGCAGCGCTGGACTTAAAGCTTCGGAAGGAAATGCAGTATGAACTGAAGCGCATCCAACAGGAGGTCGGCATCACATTTATCTTCGTAACACACGATCAGGAAGAGGCACTTACGATGTCGGATAAGATCGTCGTTATGCAGAAAGGTGAGATCCTTCAGATCGGAACCCCGCAGGAGATTTACAATGAGCCGACAAACCGTTTCGTTGCAAACTTCATCGGAGAGAGCAATATCATTTCCGGAAGAATGATTGAGGATTACAAAGTTCGTTTTGATGATATCACGTTCGACTGTGTGGATCAGGGCTTTAAGGAAAATGAGCCGGTGGATGTCGTGATCCGTCCGGAAGACATCGATATCGTAGATGTAAAAGACGGCAAGATGACAGGTGAGGTATTAAGTGTTCTGTTCAAGGGTGTGCACTATGAGATCATGGTGGAGACGGTTCCCGGAACAAGTGTTACGGTCAACATGCGTGTCATCCGTAATCACGATGTGACCAGCGAAGACGGAAGCGAGAAGATCAGTGCCAACAACTTCTATGTAGATCTGGAAGATGTGGAGAATCTGGATGATAAGGAAATTGTCGCACTGTCGAATGCACAGGCATGGGAGACGGAAAGTGATGAGTACATTTCCATTGCAAATATTGAATATGAACTGGAAGCAAAAGAAGGCCAGTATCCGGTAACATTCAGCACAGCAAACGGAACCAGCATCGAGAGAACCATCTTTGTAGTTAACCAGCCGTTCGTTAAGAATGAGAAGGCAAATGAAGGTGTTATGGCATTCAACTTCTTTAAGACGGTAGACGAGATTACAGAATCCCAGGCATTGGATACGGATCTTAAGACATGGGCAAATGCACAGGGATGGAAACTGACGGATGAAGACCAGAGCGTGGACATCAGTGTAGACTATGATTTTGATCCGGAAGAAGTAACAGAAGGCGTGTATGAGATTACATTTTCCACTACGGGACGTGAGTTCAAGATCCATACAACGGATTATTCGGAGGAAGGACAGGAGGTCGGCCTGACATTCTTCCCGGAAGATATCCATGTTATGCCGAAGGTGGTATTCTAAGATGAAGAAATTTTCACAGTTAGCATTTCCGTACATTGTGTGGGCGGTACTGATGCTGGTGTTCCCGATGGTTCTGATCGCACTTTATTCAGTGACAGACCAGGGAAATACCATTCTGTCGTTCACATTTACACTGGAACATTATGCCAAATTTTTTACCGACCCGGATTTCTTATTAATCCTCTGGCGTTCCATTGTGATTGCGGTAAAGACAACCGTGATCTGCCTGTTGCTGGGCTATCCGATCGCATATTATATTGCGCGCAGTGAGCAGAAAAAGCAGAATGCGCTGATTCTTGTGATCACGATCCCGATGTGGATCAACATGCTGGTAAGAACATATGCATGGATTGGACTCTTAAGTGACGGCGGCCTGATCCAGAGAATCTTACAACTGGTGGGATTGGGAAAGGGGTCTCTTCTTTATACAGAAGAGGCAGTGCTTTTGGGAATGGTATATAACTTTCTGCCATTTATGATCCTGCAGATCCAGACGTCACTTAGTAAGATGGACAATTCCTTGCTGGAAGCGAGTGCAGACCTTGGGGCAAGCCCGGCGCAGACATTTAAGCGTGTGACACTGCCGCTTTCCGTGCCGGGAATCATCAACGGGATTACGCTGGTATTTCTTCCGGCAGTCAGTTCTTTCTTTATACCGAAGCTGCTCGGCGGCGGCCAGTATTTCCTCATCGGAAATATGATCGAGAACCAGTTCATTACGGTTGGAGAGTGGAACTTCGGAAGTGCCATTTCCATGATCATGGCGGTCATCATGATGGTACTTATGATGGTTGTCCGTAAGATCGAGATTCGTAACCAGGGCGGAAAGGGGGTATAATCGTTATGAATAAGGGAAAACGTCCAATTGGGAAGATCCTTATGATACTGTCGGTTGTATTCTTCTACCTTCCGATCCTGTACATGATTATATTCTCATTTAACGATGGAAAATCACTTACAAGCTTTACCGGATTTTCGCTGCGCTGGTATAAGCATATGCTGGAATCGGCAGATATGATGGATGCACTGTCGACAACATTCAGTATTGCATTGCTTGCGACCTTTATTTCAACAGTAACAGGAACAATTGCAGCAATCGGTATCAGTAAATCAAAGAAGATTGTGCGTGACCTGATGGAGCAGATCAACAACCTTCCGATCATGAATCCGGAGATTGTAACGGCAATCGGATTTATGTTATTATTTATTACATTTCATGTGGAAAAAGGTTATGTAACGATGCTTCTGGCACATATTGCATTCTGTATTCCGTATGTTATGTTATCGGTCATGCCAAAGATTAAATCGCTGGATCCGAACCTTGCCGATGCGGCAATGGATCTGGGGGCAACACCGTGGCAGGCACTGACGAAAGTTGTTGTGCCGCAGATCACGCCGGGAATCGTAGCCGGTGCATTGATCGCATTTACCATGTCAGTGGATGATTTTATTATCTCTTACTTCGTAACCGGACGTGGTGTGAAGAACTTAAGTATCATGGTGTATACGATGAGTAAACGTGTCAATCCTAGTATCAATGCAATCTCGACACTGGTGGTTGTGATCATCACGATCGTACTTGTGATCATCAATGCTGCACCGGCACTTTTTGCAAAACGTGCGAAGAGAAACAGCATCGCCAGACGGAATGTACTGGTACCGGCAGTTGCGGTTGTGTGTGTACTGGCGATCGTAGCCGGAGTTGTGACATATAATAACAAGAAAGAGCCATTGCCATTCGAGGGTCAGACGCTTCGTATCTACAACTGGGGCGAGTATGTAGGTGAACATATTATCCAGGATTTCCAGAAAGAGACAGGGGCAACGGTACTTCTTGAAAATTTTGATTCGAATGAACAGATGTATATTAAGGTTGCAAATGGAGAAGCTTACGACATTATTGTACCAAGTGATTATATGATCCAGAGACTCATTTCCGAAGGATATTTACAGAAATTGGATAAGTCGAAACTGAACTGTATGGATAAATTATATGATGCGGTCAAAGGACTTCCGTATGATCCGGAGAATGAATATTCTGTTCCGTATTTCTGGGGAACAGTCGGAATCGTGTACGATAAGACAAAAGTCGACATCAAAGACCTGGAAAAAGAAGGCTATAATATTTTCCTGGATCAGAAATATAAAGGGGACATCTACCTGTATGATTCAGAGAGAGATTCCTTTATGATGGCATTGAAGGCATTGGGATATTCGATGAATACGTCTGACGAAAGCCAGATCCAGGAAGCGTATAACTGGCTGGTTCAATGTGTACAGACCATGAAGCCGGAGATCGTTACCGATGAGATCATTGATAACATGGCACAGGGAAGGAAGGCACTTGGTCTGATCTATTCCGGAGATGCGACATATGTGATCAATGAGAATGAAAACATGGGATACTACATGCCGGAAGGCGGAACCAACCAGTGGTCCGACGCCATGGTCATTCCGAAGAATGCGAAGAATCCGGAACTTGCACATGCATTTATCAATTATGCAAGTGATTATGACGGAGCTTATGACAATTCAAGTTATGTAGGTTATACATCGGCGAATAAGAAGGTTATGAAAGATCTGTATGGCAAGGGCGGAGAGTTCGAAGGAATTGATGCATATATACCAAGAACAGATAATAAGAATGATGAAGTCTTTGAGTATAATGAGGAGACGAAGAAAGAGATCAGTAATCTTTGGAGTAAGGTGAAGATTGCGGCTAGTAATACGAATTAAGGGGCCAATGGGGACGGGGAAAATGGAATTTTCCCCGTCCCTGTTTCTATTTAAACACATACTTCTGGATCACATCAAACGACGCCGGCCCAACATCCAGAACCGCCTTATGAAACCGCATCTGCGTAAAGTTATCACCCCACTTATCTACTGCATTTTTCTTAAGTTCCAGAAATTCCAGATACCCAATATAGTATTTCAGATAATTAGCCGGATCGGCAATGATCAGATCGTAGATATTCTCAATGGTCGCATCATCCGTTATCCCATAAGTGTGGAAAAAAGCCGCCGCATCGGCAAGTTTCCAGCCATCGTAATGGATTCCCATATCGGCAAGTGCATATAGTCCAAGAATGACAGATGAGTTGCGTTGAAATAATGTAGCCTGCTCTTTCGTCAGTGTGGAAAAGTAGTAGCTCATCATCTCGCTGTAAGTGGCCCAGCCCTCGGTGTAGCCGCCATAGTTCAGTACACAGCGGATTGGATCGGGATGAAGGCTTGCATAATAGACATTCTGATATAAATGTCCGGGGTAGCCTTCGTGGGCGAGGGTGGTGAAGAGAGAGAGGTTGTCGGTGAGGTGCCCGTTGTTGATGTAGATTACATTTTCAGAAGTGTTGTCGATGGCCGGAATCATGTAGAAAGCCGGGCTTAAGTAGTCTTCCATGGATTTCTGGACGTATTTGATCTGTGTATGAATCTGTGGATATGGTGGAAAATCTTTCGTAATCTTGCCGGACAATGTGGATAAGATCTTTTCCGGATCAGATTCGGCGAGCAGTGTACCCTGGGGGCTGAAAATGTCAGAAGTTACGGAGGATGAGGCGGAAGAGGAATCATCAGTCAGCACCCGTTGCATAACTGTAAGATCCGAAAGTATCTGTGTATTTGCAAGATTTTGCAGCTCTGCAATACTGCGGGAGGAACCGGTCTCACTTCTTACCAGATATTCGTAATAAGTCCGACCATTCGGAAGATAGCACAGCCCGTTATTGTTTTTGCCGGAACTGCGGAGTTCGGACAAGCCGGAAATAAGTTGTTCATAGGCCGGAAAAATATATTTTTTTATGTAAACGTTGTTTTGCCGGGTATAGGCTTCCCGCTGTTTTTCGGTAAGGACACCGTCTTTGGCAGAAGCAAGTTCTTCCAGTCGTTCCACGAAAGAAGAATAGAGATAATTGCTTTCTTTTAAATTAACAAAATCCCGGCATTCTTTGATGATGGAGTCAGCAGTGTAGGAGGCCATAAAAAGACCGGATTCGGATTTGATGTGTTCAAAATTCAGGATAGAGCGGAAATACTCCGGTGTTTTAGTAAGAAGTTGTAGATAGTTTTCAATATCGGAAATTTCATAAAAACGATATTCTGATAAGATGACCGGAAGCTGTGACTGGGTTCCGGTGAGCGGCGCAAGCGGTTCATCGTAAAGTGTATAGGGGGCCAGATCATAAGCGGAAGTCAGATAGTCATCCAGTACATCATAAGTGATACGGTTGTTTTTTGAAAGTGAAGTTCTGTTATGAGAGCGGAGCCTGGTTCGTTCTGCATCGATGCTTGAGTGTACCAGTCCGGGATCGGTGGTGCAATGTCCATAGGAAATGGGCGTATTTTTTATGCCGTATTTTCCGGGATCTTTTAAGGTGTAGTGGAGAGTAATTGTATTTCCGCTGATTTCCTGGCGGAAAAGTTCAGAGGTGTATTGAGAAAATGCCTGATTTGCGTCCTGGTGAAAGTGAAGAAACAGGACGGAAAGAATCAGAAATGCAGCGGCAGATGGGAGGAGCATGAACAGAGGCTTCTGCCGGAATTTTTTCAGAAATTTTTGCATAAAAATCCCCATATAAATCATTTGTAGTATTTATATGGGGATTTCCTGTAAATATGTATTATCCTTATAATCCGGTAATCAGTTCAACAATAAAGACGCCGAGACATGCGAACAAGGATACCTTCAGCAGGCTCTTGCCACGGTAGGCCAGAAATACGGCGATGATAAATCCGGCAAGTGCAGACCAGATATTCGCAGTGGCACTGAGGATTGCCGGGAATGTCATAGCAGCAAGCGTCACATAAGGGACATAGTATAAAAATGATTTGATATACGTGCTTTTAATCTCTTTGCGGATCAGCGTCAGCGGAAGCATACGGATCAGGTAGGTGACTGCCGCCATTACAAATATGTAAATGTAAATATTATGATTCATGATGTGCCTCCTTTACCGGGAAGAAATAAGCCGCAATTCCGGCAATGATCAGAGTAATGATGATAATACGGAATCCGGATGAAATGTTCCGAAGTCCCGGTGTCTTATCAAATAATAAGCTGGCCGCCATGGAAATGACAACAACACCCGCAAGCACACGGTTATTACGTGCCGGCGGAATAATGATCGCGAGGAACATGCCGTAAAGGGCAACGCTTAATGCGCTGACAACACGCGCCGGCAATATATTTCCGGACAGGATGCCAAGAAATGTACCGAACACCCATCCGAATACAGAGATAAATATAACCCCGTAAGAATAAAACGGACTCAGCTTCCCACCCTTACAGACTGTGACACCGAAGATCTCATCGGTACACCATAAGCAATGAAAAACCGGTGGATCAGTGGTGCTTCCGGATCAATCTTCTGCGAAAGTGCGCAGGACATCAGACAGTATCTTAAGTTGATGATAAGCTGTGTGATGGCCATCTCTATATAAGAAGCGGTCGATGCGATCAGCGACAGCCCTGCAAACTGTCCGGCGCTGGTCACATTTGTCAGAGAGATCAGAACCGCATCAAAGATCGAAATTCCGACTTTTTTTGCCATGATCCCAAATGTAAATGAAACCGCTATGTATCCAAGACAGATCGGTATTCCGTCCTTGAAACCGGCGGTGAAATATTGTCTTCTGGTCATAATAAATTCCCCAATCTTATGTATAGTTTCTGTAAATAACGAGAATATTATAAGCTCTCTGATTGGTTGCGTCAATGATGTGAAAAGTGGAAGATGGGAGAGATTGAGAACAAAGATAACAGTATACTATGTAAACGAATAAAAAAATGAATAGAAATAATTCAAAATAGCTGCCGAATTAGTGGAAAACATACAAAACATACAAAACCTATTGACAAGGTAGGGTAAAAGCAGTATCATACGCATATCGAATCTGAGATACGAAAAATACACATAGATGGAGTGATGAGTATGATAAAAGTAGAACACGCAAACAAAACCTTTTCCGGAAAATACGGTAAGGTACATGCCTTGCAGGATGTAAGCATCCATGTAGAAAAGGGAGACATTTACGGAATCATCGGATTCTCCGGAGCCGGTAAATCCACATTGATTCGTCTTGTAAATGGACTTGAAACACTGGATAGCGGAACTGTAACGGTTCATGGAGAAGAACTTGGAAGTCTGAAGAAACCGCAGCTTCGTAAATTAAGAAGAAAAATTGGAATGGTATTCCAGCAGTTCAACCTTCTGGAATCCAAAACAGTTTATCATAATATAGCATTGCCGCTGATTCTTGAGAAAGTACCGAAGGCTGAGATTGACAAGAAAGTCAAAGAAGTTCTTCAGTTTGTAGAACTGGAAGACAAGAAAGACGTGTATGTCAGCCAGCTTTCCGGTGGACAGAAACAGAGAGTCGGAATTGCAAGAGCATTGACAACAACACCGGATATCCTGCTTTGTGATGAGGCAACCAGTGCCTTGGATCCACAGACAACAGAGGCAATTCTGAAACTGCTTAAGAAGATTAATCGTGAGATGGGGGTTACAATCCTTCTGATCACACATCAGATGCAGGTGGTTCAGATGATCTGTAATAAAGTAGCAGTCATGGAGAAAGGTCAGGTAGTCGAGGCGGGAAGTGTACTGGATGTATTCGGAAAACCGCAGGCACCAGTTACAAAGAGATTTGTTCAGACTGTTGTGAATGATCAGATTCCTGAAAGCATCATAAGTCTTGTAAAAGAGCAGAAAGAACATTTCCGTGTAGAACGATTGAAATTTATCGGAAGCAGCGTAAAACGCCCGGTTATCTCAGATATTTGTCATGTAGAAGGAATTGTAGTAAATATCTTAGGAGCAACCGTTCAAGAGCTTCAGGACAACATAATGTGTGTGTTCATTTTACAGTTGCTAGGATCTGAAGAGAAGATTCTGAAAGCAGAGAAACAGATTGACGAAAACGGAGTAATCAGAGAAAGGGTAGAGGTGATTTAATGGATCAGCAGTATTTTGGAGTTTCACTGGAGAAATTACTGACCAGTGGAGGACAGACTTTATATATGGTGGCATGGTCATTGATCATCGGAACCATCATAGGAATCATTCTGGCATTGATCCTTGTGCTTTGCCACAAGGGCGGACTTGCAGAGAATCGGATTCTCTACAATATCGTAAGTATCTACATTAACATTGTAAGAAGCATTCCATTTGTAATCCTTCTTGTAGCAATCATGCCACTGACAAGAACAATTGTTGGAACTACGATTGGAAGTACGGCATCGTTGGTACCACTTGTTATTTACATCAGTCCATATCTGGCACGATTGATGGAGAACAGTTTGTTGGAAATTAATCCGGGTATTCTGGAAGCAGCAGAAGCGATGGGAGCTACAACATGGCAGACTATTCGTTACTTCCTTCTTCCTGAGACACTGGGATCTATTGTTCTGGCACTGACAACTGGTACAATCGGACTTCTCGGAGCATCTGCGATGGCAGGATATGTAGGTGGAGGCGGTGTCGGAGATTTGGCACTGACTTATGGATACCAGAGAATGAACACACCACTGATGATTTTCACAGTTGTAGTACTGGTTATCTTTGTACAGATCCTTCAGTTTGCAGGAAATACAATTTCAAGAAAATTAAGACAGCATAAATAAATATCAGAGTTCTGTAAGAAACAAAAAAAACAGGACAACAAGCCTGGTAATAATAGTTGTGAGTGTTTACAGTCGCTGTGTAACGACAGCCGGACATGAGATAGATAAAAAGAATAGGGAGATTTAGATTATGAAAATGAAAAAATTTATTGCAAGTGTATTAGTAGCGGCAACAGCATTTGGTCTTGTGGCATGCGGAAACTCAGGATCAGGCGATTCTGCAAAGAGTGATTCATCAGCAAAAAACACAGATAAGAAGGAAATCGTCTATGGAAAATCTCAGGGACCATATACAGAGCTTTTTGAAGATGCCATTGTTCCGATTCTTGAAAAAGAGGGATACACAGTAAAGGGCGTTGATCTTTCTGATCTTCAGACAGCAGACGTTGCATTAAATGACGGAGATGTTGATGTTAACGTTGAGCAGCATACAGCTTACATGGAAAATTTCAACAAGAGTTATAACGGAGATCTGGTAGCAATCAGCCCGATCCCGACAGTGCCGGCAGGTGTATATTCTGATAAATATGATTCGATCGACGATATTCCGAACGGTGCAAAAGTGGCAGTTCCAAACGATGCATCTAACACAGCACGGTGTTATCTGATGCTTCAGAAGATCGGCTGGATCAAACTGGATGAGAATGCAGATCCATCCGCAATAACACAGGATGATATCACTGAGAACCCACATAACATTAAGTTTACAGAGATGAACAGTATGACAATCCCGGCTACAATGGCTGATTTTGATTATGTAGCAATTACAGGAAGTGTTGTATACAATGCAGGAATCGATGCTTCTACAGCACTTGCGAACGAAGATATCCAAGATTATCTTGTACTTCAGGTTGTAGTAAAAAAAGAGAACAAAGATGCAGCATGGGCACAGGCAATCGTAGATGCATATCATTCTGATGAATTCAAAGAATATATGAAAAAAAATAATGATGGATTATGGTGGATCCCAGAAGAACTTCAGTAAGTGGTTCTGAGCGGAGTTAAAGAAAGCGAGGTAGAAGCCATGGATCAGACGGAAAAGTTAATTATAGATATAATTGATCAACATAGAGATGAAATTATTGAGTTTGCAAGAGATATTTATACACATGCGGAACTTGGCTATAAAGAATTCCGTACCTCACAGAAATTTGTAAATAAGATGAAAGAACTGGGACTTCACACAGAAACAGGATTTGCCATCACAGGTGTAAAAGCATACCTGAATGAAGAGAAGAAGGAGAATGCAAGTCTTGCACTTTTAGGAGAGTTGGATGCTCTGAGAATCCCGGAACATGCCTATGTAAATCCTGAAACAGATGCGGCTCACTGCTGTGGACATCATGCACAGATGGCAGGCATATTTGGTGCGGCACTTGCACTTACAGTACCTGAGATTGCAGAAAAACTGGGTGGACAGGTAGTATTTTTTGCCACACCTGCAGAAGAGTATGGTGAGATTGAATTTAAGAATCAGCTGCGTGAGCAGGGCAAGATTCGCTATGGAGGTGGAAAATGTGAATTGATCCGTACAGGAGCGTTTGATGATATTGACCTCTGCCTGGCGCATCATATTCAGCCGGGAGATGAAATTCAAGTCGGAAGCGGAACAGGAAATGGATTTGTATCAAAAGTAATCCGCTATTTAGGAAAAGCAGCTCATGCAGCCGGAGCACCTGACAAGGGAGTGAATGCACTTTCCGCAGCTTCTCTTGGCCTTCAGGCATTAGGGCTCAACCGTGAGACTTTTCGTGACGAAGACTGCGTCCGTGTTCATCCGATCATTACGAAAGGTGGAAATCTGGTTAATGTTATTCCGGATGAAATTGTGATCGAGACACTGGTAAGAGCGAAAACAATTGAAGCATTTACGGATGCGGCAAAGAAAACAGATCGTTCTTTTCAGGCAGGTGCAGTGGCGATGGGAGCAAAAGTAGAGATTACTACACTGCCGGGATATCTTCCGACACTTGCAGAACAGGCTTTGCCGGAGTTGAAGAGAGCTGCAGAACTTGCAGCACCGGAAGTACCTGTAAGAGAGGCTGCGGGACATTCCGGCGGTTCTACAGATGTAGGTGATGTGCAGCATCTGATGCCTGTTTACACATTCAATACAGGCGGTGTAAAAGGCGGACTTCATCAGATTAACTTTGAAGTGACGAATGAAGAAGAGGCTTATATTGATACAGCGAAAATGTTTGCATTGGCAGCATATGGATTGCTGAAAGAGAAAGCTGCAAGAAGTAAAGAACTGGTTAAAAATTACAAACCGGTATTCAAAGATTCTGCAGAATATACAAAATTTATGGAGCAGTTTGATTCTAAGGAAGTACTTGATTGATAGTTAAGGAATTTAGTTGTGTAAGGAACAATGCGGGAGATTATGAAGAAAATTACAATTTCATAATCTCCTGCGTTTTGTATGTTTACAGTCCTCAGGTCAATCGGATAATCTCTCGTCATGGCACTTCAGATATGTAATTGTGGAGAGCACGAAATATAGATCATTAAAAATCGTTGCAAATCATTTGCAACGATTCTATTATATAAAATAAAGAAACTGCTTAAAGCTATGAAACATGAGGTATACGAAAGACAGGAGGAATGAATAATGTATACACCTGCAAAAGAACGATACAATATCATGGAATATAACCGCTGTGGAAGAAGCGGATTACTGCTTCCCAAGATTTCGCTTGGCTTATGGCATAATTTTGGGGATACATCTGATTATGAAAATATGAGGCAGCTTTGCTTTACAGCATTTGATAATGGTATCACGCAGTTTGATCTTGCCAATAATTACGGTCCGGCTTACGGAAGTGCGGAGAAAAATTTCGGCAGAATATTAAAAGAAGATCTGATGCCATATCGTGATGAACTGATCATTACGACAAAGGCCGGATTTGATATGTGGGAAGGCCCTTACGGCAACTGGGGCAGCCGCAAATATCTGCTGGCGAGCCTGGATCAGAGCCTGAAACGTATGGGTCTGGATTATGTGGATATTTTCTATCACCACAGAATGGATCCGGAGACACCGCTTGAGGAGACAATGGGAGCTCTGGCAACAGCTGTTTGTCAGGGAAAGGCACTCTATGTAGGACTTTCAAATTATGATGGAGAGACTTTGGAACAGGCAGCAGCGATCCTGAAAGATCTGAAATGCCCGTTTGTGATCAATCAGAACTGTTATTCTATATTTGACAGAACAGTAGAAAAGAATGGATTAAAGGATATGACCGGCAATCTGAAAAAAGGACTCATTACATTCAGTCCTCTGGCACAGGGACAGTTGACGGACCGTTATCTCAATGGGATCCCGGAAGACAGCCGTATTCGAAAGGACGGAAGATTTTTGAAAGAAAGTATTCTTACCGCAGAGCGTATGAAACAGATTCGTAAGTTAAATGAACTGGCGGCTCAGCGTGGTGAGAAGCTTGCGGATATGGCACTTGCCTGGCTTCTTCAGAAAAAAGAAGTTACCAGTGTCCTGATCGGTGCATCAAAAACGCAGCAGATCCTGGATAATATAAAAGCAATACACAGTGCGCCATTTACAGAGAAAGAATTGCAGAAGATTGATGAGTACAGTCTGTAGTCCTTGACATCCCGCCCGCTTATATGCTACGATTTAAATTACGAGTGGATATATGACAAACGCAGTGATGAAGAGAGTATGTAACAGGAAATCTTACAGAGAATCCCGTGAACTGCCGGTGAGGATGCCGCAGTGTGCTGCTGAGAGGGATAGGTGGAACGTTACAGAAGATGGCTTACTGAGCGGTGTGGATGAGCATTGATAAAGATAGATAAAGATGTAAGTTCACGAAGGGCTCCGCCCTTTACAGCGGTGAGGTGGAGTGAACAGCTTCACCCGCAGAGACTATCAGTTGCGAGACTGGCAGTGAATGGAAGTGGTAACACGGATTTTCGTCTTCCCTGAGATTTATGAATTGTAACAGAAGTTATGAGGAGTGAATTCAGGGAAGATTTTTTGTTTATATAGAAAAGAAATCTGTTGGCAGCCAAAGCCTGCAGGCAGCAGGTTATGTAGATATTCAGATTCTGCGAAGGAAATATATCCGGTAAACATAAAAGGAGAGAAAAAGACATGTGTGAAAAATGTAATAAAGGAAAATATTATATTACAACAGCAATCGCTTATGCATCAGGCAAACCGCACATCGGTAACACGTATGAGATCGTGCTGGCAGATGCCATCGCAAGATATAAAAGAAGTCAGGGATACGATGTATTCTTCCAGACAGGAACAGACGAACATGGACAGAAGATTGAGCTGAAAGCAGACGAAGCAGGTGTTACACCAAAGGAATTCGTTGACAATGCATCATGCGAGATCAAGAAGATCTGGGATCTGATGAACACTTCTTATGACAAATTCATCCGTACAACAGACGAAGATCATGAAGCACAGGTTAAAAAGATTTTCAAAAAATTGTACGATCAGGGAGATATTTACAAAGGAGCTTACGAAGGAATGTACTGTACTCCGTGTGAGTCTTTCTGGACAGAGTCTCAGTTAGTAGACGGCAAATGCCCGGACTGCGGACGTGAGTGTAAGCCTGCAAAAGAAGAAGCATATTTCTTCAAGATGAGCAAATACGCAGACAGACTGATCAACTACATCAATGAGCATCCAGAGTTCATTCAGCCTGTATCTCGTAAAAATGAGATGATGAACAACTTCCTGCTTCCGGGACTTCAGGATCTGTGTGTATCCAGAACATCCTTCAAGTGGGGAATCCCGGTAGACTTCGATCCAAAACACATCGTATACGTATGGCTTGATGCGCTGACCAACTATATCACAGGAATCGGATATGACTGTGACGGCAACAGCACAGAGCTGTTCAACAAGAACTGGCCTGCAGACCTTCATCTGATCGGAAAAGATATCATCCGTTTCCATACAATTTACTGGCCAATCTTCCTTATGGCACTTGATCTTCCACTTCCGAAACAGGTGTTTGGACATCCGTGGCTGCTTCAGGGAGACGGTAAGATGAGTAAGTCTAAAGGAAATGTTCTCTATGCAGATGAACTCGTTGATTTCTTTGGCGTAGATGCAGTTCGTTACTTTGTACTGCATGAAATGCCATTCGAGAATGACGGTGTTATTTCCTGGGAGCTGATGGTAGAGCGTTTGAACTCTGATCTTGCAAATACACTTGGAAACCTTGTAAACAGAACTGTTTCTATGACAAACAAATACTTCGGCGGAACAGTAGAAGATAAGGGTGTTGTAGAAGATGTAGATGCAGAACTGAAAGCAGTTGTAGAGAATGCTTCTAAAGCAGTTGATGCTAAGATGGCAGACCTCCGCGTTGCCGATGCGATTACAGAAATCTTCAATCTGTTCAAACGCTGCAATAAATATATTGATGAGACAACTCCTTGGGTACTCGGAAAAGATGAATCCAAGAAGGATCGCCTTTCTACAGTACTTTGGAATCTGATCCAGAGCATTTCTGAAGGTGCAAGACTTCTTGAATCCTTTATGCCTTCTACAAGTAAGAAGATCCTTGAGCAGCTTGGTAACGGACATGTAACAGAGAAACCGGAGATCCTGTTCCAGCGAATGGATCTCGAAGAGGTTATGAAGAAAGTTGAAGAACTTCATCCGAAGGTAGAAGAAAAGAAAGAGGAAGAAGCTGTTATCGACATTGAGCCGAAAGATGAGATCACATTTGAGCAGTTCGGAGCAATGCAGTTCCAGGTTGGAGAGATCATTGCATGTGAGGCTGTAAAGAAATCCAAAAAGCTTCTCTGCTCTCAGGTAAAAGTTGGAAGCCAGGTAAAACAGATCGTATCCGGAATCAAAGCACATTACACACCGGAAGAAATGGTTGGTAAGAAAGTTATGGTTCTTGTAAACCTGAAACCTGCGAAGCTGGCAGGCGTACTTTCAGAGGGAATGCTGCTTTGTGCAGAAGATGCAGAAGGTAACCTTGCACTGATGACACCGGAAAAAGAAATGCCGGCTGGAGCAGAAATCTGTTAATCAAAATGTTTGAAAATTCAGA
>OFMC01001406.1_pt1 | contig 18620 bp, 13 predicted proteins | sample 1541271 | NCBI WGS metagenome assembly OFMC01 (sample SAMN04209252, study PRJEB22552) | human gut metagenome | biome: gut; material: feces | host: Homo sapiens | place: USA: Oklahoma | reverse complement strand
CTCCATGTGGGCGCAAGCATCCTTGTCGCCGCGTACTGCCGTAGCGCTTTCAAACACAAACGAGCAGAAAGCGCACCACTCAAAGCTCAAAGCCCAGAACTCAAATCTCAAGACTCTATACGTAACCATCGACCCTGTACGCACATCGTGGCAGGCACTGGGGCTGACACCGGTTGCTCTGCACGCCAACACCGCAACGGTGCGCCTCTCAACCGACGCGCTTCAGCAGTTGGCTAAGCAGGAGGGTGTAGAGTACATACAGCTGACATCGGGCGCAAGCCAGATGCTCAACCTCGCACGCCAGGAGGCTGGCACCGACCAGATACACAAGGGCACCTCGCTGCCGCAGGCTTACACCGGCGAGGGCGTAGTGGTGGGCGTGGTTGATGCAGGCTTCGACTACATGCACGCTGCATTCCGCCGTCCCGACGACGGACAGTTGCGCATAAAACGTGTTTGGGAGCAAGGCACCCAAACGCTCGACGGTGCTACTGCACCAACGAAGTACGGCTACGGCATCGAACTGAACACGCCAGAGCTGATTGAGAAGGCGCAGGGCGACAGCGACACAAACTCGCACGGCACGCACGTGGCAGCCATTGCTGCCGGCAGCGACGCATACAAGGATGGGGCTTACGTGGGCAACGCGCCCGACGCGGACATCGTGCTCGTAGCACTCGACCTCAACGAGAGCACCAACGCCGACATCAGCAACGCCGTGCAGTACATCTTCGACTATGCCGACGAGGTAGGCAAACCGTGCGTCGTGAACCTCAGTTTGGGCAATCAGGACGGACCGCACGACGGCACTTCGACGTTCGACACCATGACCGATGCCATGCAGGGACCTGGCCGTCTCATCGTGGGTGCTGCAGGCAATCACCGCACCGACGCGTTCCACATCGACCATACATTCGCCTCTACAGCTGATGCTCCGCTGCGCACATTCGCGAAATACAAAGTTGCGCCGTCCAACTCTGTCTCGGGCGGCACAATAGAGATATGGGGCGAGAAGGGCACCGACTTCACCGTAGACATCGCAGCCTTCAGCACGGTAAACAAGAAGGATGCGGAATCGACTACGGTCTACCCTGCCGATGGACTGACGGAGACATCGTTCGGCAAGTACGCCACGGGCACATGGAAGGTGGCATCGGAGGTTAGTCCGCTCAACGGCAAACCGCACGTGGTGCTCACATCCGCACTCACCGGCATCCGCAACAACTACGCCATAGCACTCACCATCACGCCGAAGACAGCGGGCAGAGTGAACATCTGGTCGGACAACACGTACCTCGCACTGGAGTCGCGCGACATGGAGGGTTTCTCGGCTCCCGACGCCACTTCGTCTACGCTCTGCGAGATTGGCGGAACGGGCAAGCGCATCCTCACCGTCGGCTCGTACACCACGCGCAACGAGTACACCACGAACAGCGGACAACAGGCTACGCTGCAGGAGACAATAGGCGACCTCAGCTCGTTCTCGAGCTACGGACCGACCGTCGACGGACGCATGAAGCCGAACATCACTGCGCCTGGTTGCTTCATAATCTCGGCGGTGTCGAACAACGACGCATCTGGCAATCTGATGTACGCCGAATATAACGAGAACTTCGGTCGCTACAACCAATATGGCTACATGCAGGGCACATCGATGGCATCGCCGTTCGTGGCAGGCATCGTGGCTACATGGCTGCAGGCTTATCCGCAGCTCACGCCCGAACAGCTGCACGAGATTGTGCAGGCTACGGCTCGCAAGGACAACTTCACCGCTACGGCACCCGACAGCAACTGGGGATACGGCAAGATTAATGCGCTCGACGGACTGCGCCAGTGCATCGAGAAGCAAACAGCGGGCTGCGAGCGCATCGACATGCCGTTCGACGGTACGGTACGCATCGCCGACGGCAACATCCTCTTGGGTTTTGCACGCAATACGAAGGCTACGCTGAGCCTCACAAGCATGACGGGCAGCACGGTCTTCACCAAAGAGCTCGGCAACCGCTGTGCCGGCGAGACACTATCCATCCCTATGCCGCAGTTGGCTAAGGGCGTATATCTGCTCAGCGTAAAGACAACTTCTGCTGCGAAGACCTTCAAGTTTGTCTTGCAATAATCGCATACATTGTCTACATAAAAGTGTGGAATAGTTCTACAACTGTTCCACACTTTTCTACATTTTATCAAACCACACCAATACATCTAAACAGACAGTAGCAACTGACATTCAACCACTTACGCAAAACCGCACTTTTTCTGGCACACCTATTGCATTTTATTTAGTGAACGACGCAACGAACAACAGTTCGAAACAGAGTTCCACAGATAAACGCAATATTAACAATTTAAAATTTAAAGCATATGAAGAAGTTAGTTTTTGTAGCTCTCGCAGCTTTCGTAACGGTATCAGTAAGCAACGTATTTGCAGGTAGCTCTAAGGCAGAGCTTGGTTTGGGAATGCCGGTTGACACAACCGTTGTGGAGACTCCCGACACTCAGGTGGTAGACGACCAGCAGACAGAAGCAATGTTCTCCGACTCTACCGACTCTGTCGACCCTGCCGCACAGCTCTTCTCAAGCGTAGTGCTCTCTGACTCTACCGACACTGATACAACAGGTACAGAAGCACCGGCTGTAGTGTAAAGAAGAGAAGAGAAGGTAATGATTTCAGACATAAAACAACACTAAATCCTTTTTTAGCCTGCATCGTTCTTGTGCGAACAAGAATGGTGCAGGCTTTTTTCGTAAAATAAAATAAGAGATTTTGCGTTATAATATATAAGAATAAGATATTACAGCACATATATGTTCAGCACCAGAATAAAAATACTTGTAGGATACGCCTTGCTCGCCGTCGTGTTGGTGTCAGCCACATGGATGGTTTACGACAACACACGTTCGTTGTCTGCCGTCAACGAGGCATCGGAGCGGCTGATGGCTCGCCGCGACATTGTCGACTCGCTCGTGTTCACGATGCTCGAGACCGCCAATGCCGAACGCTCTGTACTGCTCGGCGATGCCGGCAAGTGGCAGCGCTTCGACGAGGCTCTTAGCAGTTCGGCTGCCAACGCCATGAGGCTGCGCCCACTGCTTATGGACACGCTGAAGCAGCAACGCCTCGACTCGCTCATTACGCTACTAAAGGCGAAACGCGAAAACACGCTGCTCGTTATGAAGGAACTGAACAACGACTGCCGCGATATCTACTACAACAATAAGTTAGAGGCACTGCATAGCGGACGCGACTCTATAGTTATCAGTCCGCAGACGAAGGAACGCCACGAACAACACGAGACGGTGTATGAGGTAGTGAAGACGAAGCGTGGCTTCTTCCGACGCTTAGGCGATGCCTTCCGCAAACAGCACACCGACACCGTGAGCACCACCCGACTGACGCATCAGCCGTCTACCGCCACCATAAACCACCGTCTGAACATTGCCGACTCTGTGGCTAACGTACTCGCGGAGATACACAGCGAGCAACAACGCGCAAACGACAGGAAGCAGGATGCGATCAGCTCGCGCAACAGGCAGTTGCAGCGAGTAAGCATTCAGCTGACGAAGCGCACATGGCTACTGATTGAGGATATACAGAGCGATGAGCACAACGCACTGCAGCGTGTTGTGGGCAAAGCGATGAGTTCGCGGCGTGCAATGATTGTGAGGATAGCGGTGTTGGGTCTGCTCGCCATTCTCTCGGCGGCGATACTCGTAGTGTACATCCTGCGCGACATAAAGCGCGAACGTCGCGACCGCCAGCGCATCATCGAGGCGAAAGCAGAAACGGAGCGCATCATGCAGCAGCGTGAGCGGCTGCTGCTCACCATAACGCATGACATTAAGGCTCCGGCTGCGTCTATAGCCGGCTTCATCGACTTGCTCAGCGAATACGTCGACCAACCGAAGGCGGTGGGATATCTGCAGAACATATCGGGCTCGGCGAAACATCTGCTGCAATTAGTGTCGGCACTGCTCGACTATCACAAGCTGGAGAGCGGCAAGGCGGAACGCCACGAGGTGAGCTTCGCACCGGCTGTGCTCATCAGCGAGTGTGTGGCGCAGATGCAGCCATTAGCTATGGAAAAGAAGCTGAAGTTGGCAACTGATGTGCAGGTGACGGAGTCGATGCTCTGCCGATCGGACGCATTCCGCATCAAACAGATTGTGAATAACCTCGTGGGCAACGCCATCAAATACACCGACAAGGGCGAGGTACGTGTCGGCGTGAACATCGCAAACCGACAACTCAGCATCAGCGTGAAGGACACGGGATGCGGCATGACGCCCGACGAACTGCAAACGGTGTTCAACGCTTTCACACGTCTGCCTGGCGCACAAGGCAAGGAGGGCGTGGGACTCGGACTGACCATCACGCGCGAGATTGTGACGCTGCTCGGAGGCAACATCCGAGTGCAGTCGACAAAGGGTAAGGGCTCGACATTCACCGTGAGTCTGCCCGTGAAGATTGTCACCAATCAGGGGGTGCACTTGTCTCCGCTCGGCTCCAGCCGCTTGCCAGAGCAAGAAGTGCACCAACAAAGCAACAAGTGCACCAACAAAGCAACAAGTGCACCCACTAAAGGCAAATCTCAACACCTCAACACCTCAACATCTCAACCCACGATCTCCGTGGTGATAGTAGACGACGACCGCCTGCAGGGTCAGCTCCTCACGGAGATGCTGCAACGCATCGAGGGCATCAGCTTCAACACCACCACGACCATACACGCCAGCGAGGCAATAGCCATCGCCACGAAGTCGGCTCCCAACATCGTGTTCACCGACATAGAGATGCCGGAGATGAACGGCAGCGAGATTATGCGACGCATACGCAATAACGCCGAGGTTCAGCAACAATCATGCACTACGAAGTTCGTGGCGATGACAGCACACGAGCAGAGCATCATGCCACAGCTACGCAGCGACGGCTTCGATGCCTGTCTGTTCAAACCGTTCTCGGTGCAGACACTCGCCGCCACAATCTGCCAACTCACGGGCGTAGCAGTAAGAGTATCCGAGAATTCAAAACTCAAAACCGCAGGCGAAACCGAGAATTCAAAACTCAAAATTCTTGCTCTGGCAAGCGTCTCTACGAGCCGAGCGCAAAATTCAAAACTCCGAACCGCCCTTCTCCCCTTCACCGATGGTGACCCTGAAGCAGAGCGACAAATCATAGGCGACATACGCAAGTCGATAGAGGAATATTTAGAGATGATTGGCGACGGTTCAGACCCGGAGCGCATTGCGAAAGCGGTGCACAAAGCGATGCCACTGCTCGAAATGCTCGAACCAGGCAAGAACGAATGGCTCGCTCCCCTCCAGGGGGTGCACTTGTCTCAAGTGCACCAACAGAGCAAACAACAAGCACACCAACAAAGTAAACACGACAGTTTGGTTGGTGCACTTGAGACAAGTGCACCCCCTAACAAACAACAAGTACACCAACAAACTCAACATGACAACTTGGTTGGTGCACTTGAGACAAGTGCACCCCCTAACGACCAAGAACGCGAAAGATTGACAAAACAACTGATAGAGAAACTCAAGAAAATACTATGCAACATATACTGATTGTAGAAGACGACATTGCGTTCGGCACAATGCTACAGACATGGCTGCGCCGAAAGGGATTTGAGGTAGAGAAAGCGACATCGGTAGGTGCTGCCGTGAAACTGCTGACAGGAAACTTCGGCAAAGAGGTAGACCTCGTACTCTCCGACCTCCGTCTGCCCGACCACGACGGGCTTCGACTGCTCGCATGGATGCACGAACACGACATCAATGCGCCGTTCATCGTGATGACAAATTATGCGGAGGTGCAGAACGCAGTGCTCGCCATGAAATCGGGTGCTGCCGACTATATCGCAAAGCCAGTGCAGCCAGACATCCTGCTGCAGAAGATTAAGGATGCGATGGAGCAGAACGCTCAGCAAGCCTCCTCCACAATTCAAAACTCTACAACTCAAAATGCGCCAACGGCGCATAATTCAAAATTCAAAACTCAAAGCGCAAAACTCACTGCCCCCCGCCACATAGAGGGAAAGAGCGAAGCCTCGCGCCAGCTATATAGCTACGTGGAGTTGGTGGCTCCCACACCTATGTCGGTGCTCATCCTCGGTGCATCGGGAACGGGTAAGGAGTACGTGGCTCACCGTATTCACGACCTCAGCGCACGCGCCGACCGCCCGTTCTTCGCACTCGACTGTGGGGCGATACCACGCGACGTGGCAGCATCGGAGTTTTTCGGACACAAGAAGGGAGCGTTCACAGGTGCCGATACCGATAAGCGGGGAGCCTTCGAGATGGCTAACGGCGGAACGCTGTTCCTTGACGAGGTGGGCAACTTGAGCTACGAAGTGCAGGTACAACTGCTGCGTGCACTGCAGGAGCGTCGCATCCGCCCCGTTGGCGGAACGCAGGAGATACCTATCGATATACGACTGGTGTGCGCCACGAACGAGAACCTTGAGGAGGCTGTGGGCGAAGGACGGTTCCGCGAAGACCTTTACCACCGCATCAACGAGTTCACCATCTACATGCCAAAACTCTCGGAGCGTGGCAGCGACCTCTTCCTCTTTGCCGACCTCTTCATACGCCATGCCAATGAGGAACTAAACCGAACGGTGGAGGGCTTCGACTCTGCCGCAGCAGAACTGCTCGCCTCTCACTCATGGCCCGGCAACCTGCGCGAGCTGAACAACGTGGTGAAGCGTGCGGTGCTGCTCACACGCGGCAACAAGATAACCACCACCGAACTGACGCAGGCGATGGGACAGATACGCACCGACAACGTCCTGCAACTGCACGACGAAGACACGGAACGTCAACGCATCATTACCGCTCTGCAACAGACCAACGGCAACAAGGCAAAAGCAGCACGCCTGTTAGGCATCGACCGCAAGACGATATATAACAAAATAGAGAAGTTCGGGATTTAAAGATATGGACAGAGTAAAATGTTATTAAGAAAATCTGCCATATCTATCAGCACAGCCATAACTCTCACATTACGAGCACAATAAAGGCTGACAGATTTGCCTTTTAAGAGCTAAATCTGTCAGCCTATCTATCAGGAACAATTTATTTCTACTCTATCAGGAACGGTTTACTCCCACTCGATCGTTGATGGTGGCTTCGACGAGATATCGTAGCATACGCGGTTCACACCACGAACCTTATTAATAATCTCGTTAGACACCTTAGCCATGAAGTCGTAAGGCAGGTGAGCCCAGTCGGCAGTCATAGCGTCGGTAGAGGTTACGGCACGGAGAGCGACGGGGTGCTCATATGTGCGCTCGTCGCCCATTACGCCTACAGAGCGTACTGTAGAGAGGAGCACTGTGCCAGCCTGCCAAATCTGGTCGTAGAGCGATACCTCAATCTCGCCGTCATGCATGTCGGCAGGAACACCGGCAGCAAGCACGCGACGTGCGTCCTCGCCAGAGAGTTTTGTCTTGTACTCGCGCAGACCGCGGATATAGATATCGTCAGCATCCTGGAGGATGCGTACCTTCTCGGGAGTGATGTCGCCAAGGATGCGCACAGCCAAGCCTGGACCTGGGAACGGGTGGCGTGTGATGAGATGCTCGGGCATACCCATTGAGCGACCTACACGGCGAACCTCGTCCTTAAAGAGCCACTGCAACGGCTCGCAGAGCTTGAGGTTCATCTCCTTAGGCAGACCACCTACGTTGTGGTGGCTCTTGATTACCTTGCCCGTGATGTTGAGCGACTCAATGCGGTCGGGGTAGATAGTGCCCTGCGCGAGCCACTTTGCACCTGTCTGCTTCTTAGCCTCAGCGTTGAACACCTCAACGAAGTCGCGACCGATAATCTTGCGCTTCTGCTCGGGGTCGGTAACGCCAGCAAGGTCGGAGAAGAACTTCTCGCTTGCGTCTACGCCGATAACGTTCAAGCCCAAGCACTTGTAGTCTTCCATAACGTCGCGGAACTCGTTCTTGCGGAGCATACCGTGGTCGACGAAGATACATGTGAGGTTGCTGCCGATAGCCTTGTTGAGGAGCACGGCTGCTACGCTTGAGTCGACACCGCCCGAGAGACCGAGGATTACCTTGTCGTCGCCGAGCTGCGCCTTGAGCTCAGCTACTGTTGTCTCTACGAACGAGTCGGCACTCCAGTCCTGACGGCTTCCGCAGATGTCTACCACGAAGTTCTTCAGGAGCTGTGTGCCCTGCAGCGAGTGGAACACCTCTGGGTGGAACTGCACTGCCCACACCGGCTGCTTTGTAGAAGCGTAAGCGGCATACTTAACGTTGGCTGTAGAAGCGATGCACTTAAAGTCTTCGGGGATGGCGGTGATGGTGTCGCCGTGGCTCATCCACACCTGCGAGTTCTCAACGAAGCCCTTGAACAAGGGGTTCTCAGCGTCGAAGTGCTCGAGGTTGGCACGTCCGTACTCGCGAGAGTCGGCTGCCTCCACCTTTCCGCCGCCAGCATAAGAGATGTACTGTGCGCCGTAGCAGATGCCAAGCACTGGGATGCGTCCTACGAACTGACTAAGGTCTACCTTGAATGCCTCCTTGTCGTGAACAGAGAAGGGACTTCCGCTGAGGATGACACCGATGACAGAGGGGTCGTCCTTCGGGAACTTGTTGTAGGGCATAATCTCGCAGAAGGTATCAAGCTCGCGCACACGACGGCCGATGAGCTGCGTGGTCTGCGAACCGAAATCGAGAATAATTATCTTCTGTTGCATTACTTTGGTTGGTTTTATTGTTTGTATTTGATGTTTCTTATTCTTCTTATGGCGGCGTTTAAGCCGAGGGCAGGTGGCGTTTAAGCCGAGGGTAGGCAGCGTTTAAGCCGAACTAAGCCTCTTTAGGCCTTCTTAAGCCGAGGGGAAAACTTCTCTCTTTAGGTCTTCTTAAGCCTTGAGTATTCTCAAGCCCTCCCCGACGGGGAGGGTTGGGAGGGGCTTTTTACTTTTACCAAGAACTCTTCTGCTTGCGCCAGCGTGTCGAGCTTGCCGATGTCCATCAGCTGCAGGTCGTCCTTTGCAAAGCCTTCGATGCGGTGCGTGGCGCAAGTCTGCAGGTAGAAGTCGATGATGCTGAAGCGGTCGGGGAACTGTTGCATCAAAGGCAGCATACGGGGCGAGAGGGCGTGGATGCCGGCGAAGGCATACATACGGCAAGCCTTAGGGTCGAGGTCGGGGTACGGACTCTTCACTTCGCCCGTGGCGATATTGGTCCAACCGACAAGGCGCATCGTGTCGTCGAAGAGCAGGTAGCGTTGCGTCTTACGCTGACTAACGAGGAGCAAAGCATCGGGAACATCTGCCACTGCTCCTACTAAAGCATCGGGAGTATCCGCCGTTACATTTGCCAAACCGTCAGCCTTGAGCAATCCGCCGGCACGCTGATAGAAGTGGCGCAGGTCTACATTGCTCAGGATGTCCACATTATGTATTAGTATCGGGGCATCGGGAGCGAAGAGTGGCGCGGCATGTTTTATGCCACCACCCGTTTCGAGCAGTCCGGCAGATTCGTCGGAGATGCGTATGTCGAGCCCGAAGTTGTCGTTTTCTTTAAGATAGTCGATTATCTGCTGCGCAAAGTGGTGTACGTTGACAACAATGCGGTCAACGCCTGCCACTGATAGATTATGTATTACGCGCCTCAGGAGCGGCTCACCACCAACGCTCACCAACGCCTTTGGCATAGTGTCGGTGAGTGGTTTAAGGCGTGTGCCCAATCCTGCCGCGAATATCATTGCTTGCATCATAGATGTCGTTATAAATATGTTGCCTACAAAATTACTCAAAATCCGTCAAACAGCAAAAGGAATGTATCATAAATCTACAGAAGTGTCTGCTCTATGCCTTGCTCTCTGTGACAGATGTGCACCTCTATTCCGAACTTCTCGTGCAGATGTTCTGCAAGGTGCTGCGCCGAGTAGACACTGCGGTGCTGTCCGCCGGTGCAGCCGAAGGAGAACATAAGGTCGGTGAAGCCACGGTCGATGTAACGCTGCACATGTGCATCGGCGAGTTTGTAGACGCTATCGAGGAATGTGAGTATCTCGCCGTCGTCCTCGAGGAAGCGTATCACGGGCTCATCAAGTCCGGTGAGTTTCTTGTACGGTTCATAGCGTCCAGGGTTGTGCGTCGAACGACAGTCGAACACATATCCACCGCCATTACCCGACTCGTCGGCTGGTATGCCCTTGCGGAACGAGAAACTGAACACGCGGACGCGCAGCGGACCCTTGCCGTCGTACTTGGAGAACGTAGCCGGTCCGTCCTGAGGATGCGCCTCGTAGACATTCTTGTCGGTGGTCTTGTATCCATCGGCACGCGATACTGCCGGCTCTTCGATGTGAGCGTAGCGTGGCATCTCGGTGAGTCGGCGCAGCATGTCCATCATGTACGGATAGGGGAACACCTGCTCACCTAATTTCAGCAGCGCACGCAGGTTGTCCATAGCCGGCGGTATGGAGTCGAGGAAGTGCTTCTTGCGCTCGAAGTAGCCGCGGAAGCCGTATGCACCGAGCACCTGCAGCGTGCGGAAGAGCACGAAAAGGCTCAAGCGGTTGACGAAGTGGCGCAGCGAGGGTACCTCGGTGTACTGCTTCAAAGCGTCGTAGTATTCGGCTACGAGCTCGCGGCGCAGCTTGTCGCTATAGCGTGCCGATGCCTGCCAGAGGAACGAGGCGAGGTCATAGTAGTACGGACCGCGTCGACCGCCCTGAAAGTCGATGAACTGCGGATTGCCGTCGGCATCGAGCATAACGTTGCGTGCCTGGAAGTCGCGGTAGAGGAACGAGTCGATATTCTCCGACGTGAGATCCTTGGCGAAGAGTCGGAAGTTTGCCTCGAGCTTCAGTTCGTGGAAGTCGAGCCCCGAAGGTTTCAGGAAGCAATACTTGAAGTAGTTGAGGTCGAAGAGCACGCTGTCCTCGTCGAACTCGGGCTGCGGATAGCAGTTCTGCCAGTCGAGTCCGCGTGCTCCGCGTATCTGTATGTTCGGCAATTGGCGTATTGTGGCTTTCAGCAACTGCTTCTCGCGCTGGTTGTATCTGCCGCCAGCCTCGCGACCGCCACGTATTGCGTCAAAAAGCGAGGTAGAACCGAGGTCGGTCTGCAAGTAGCGCAGTCCGTCGTCGCTCTGTGCGAGAATGTGCGGCACTGGCAACTGGCGCTGCTCGAAGTGCTCGGCGAGATAGATAAAGGCGTGGTTCTCGTCGCGACTTGTGCCTACGACACCAATGACGGTCGTGCCGTCCTCAGCCGTGAAGCGGTAATACTGGCGGTTGCTGCCGGCGCCAGCGAGCTGCTCGGTGCTGACGGGTTCTGCCCCACTCCATTCTGTATATAGTTTAATGAGTTTCTCCATCTTCTTGTTCTTCTTGCTTCTTTTTTCCGTAATATTGCTCGTCCTTCTTCTTTACCCAAGCGGTGAGTAGCGCATCGAGGGCGTAGAGCAGCAGAGCCACGCCAATGGTCATTGACCATGAGCGTGAGAGTATGTATGTACCCACTACGATAATGACGCAGCAGACTATTATCTTTGGTTCAAATGAACGTTTCATTTTCTTTGTTCAATGCTAAGTTATGGTGATACGCATCGGTCGATGCAGACATCCGCAACGGTCGACGCAGACATACGCATCGGTCGACGCAGACATCCGCAACGGTCGACGCAGACATCCGCAACGGTCGACGCGAGTCAGAAAAGTAAGACTTACAACCCAAGGCGGTAAGCCACACTAAACGTGAAGACACTATTCTTCGACGATTTGAAGCCTTCAATGTCCTGGAACTGCGTAAGTCCGATGTTGTAGCGTGCGTCGATGATTACGTTAGAGAACTCGTAGCTCACTCCGACGGGAATAGCGAAGTTTACTTTTGTGAGCGTTGAGTTCATGTCGTACTTCACGTGTTCGGGTTTCTCGTACTTCACGTCGTCTTTCGTCATCGTGTACTGCTGCTCGGTGTACTTCATCTTGCCCGAGATTGGGAAGCCTATCTGCACACCGGCTTTAACGGCGAAGCCCGTGCCGAGGTAGGCGTTGAGCATCAGGGGCACGTTGATGTAATGGAGCTGCGTGCTCCAGTCGCTGTAGCCGGTGCCTTTGTACACGCCTTCCGTCACCTGCACCTTGTAGCCGTTGTTGCCGTACTTGGCGCCTTGCTGCACGTACTGCGCACCGATAGTGGCAGAGAGGTTTGGCATGAACTGCCAGTCGATGTCGACACCTGCCATCAGGCCTGCCTTGTAGCGTGCCGAGTAAGTCATGTTGTCGCCGACTCCACCGGCTATATACATTTTGTCGCCGGGCAGATTGGCGAGCGCCACGCCAACACGTGGCAGCACGGACACGGTGCCGACCTTCGGTTGTGCCATTGTCGGCAGTACGCCTGCGGCAAGACCCAACAATATAGTTCTTTTCTTCATTTCTTTCCTGTTCGTTTACGTTTTCACTTCTGAATAATAAACGCCGAATAGCCACTATTATTGTGTTCTGCAGCGCAGTTTTGCTGAGCAGCCGTCAGCCCACCACGTTTAAACTTTCATCAGCCCACCACGAGCGAGAAGCGCAATCCCAACGCAGAGGCTATCTGCAGGAACGTAGACATCTGCATGTCGCTGTTGCCACGCTCTATGGTAGATATGTACTCGCGCTTCTTGCCAATCTTGTCGGCAAGCTGCTGCTGCGTAAGCTTCTGGCGCTTGCGCTCTTCTTTCAGCAACTCGGCATAGTACCACGCCTTGGCGCGCGCCTCGAAAGCATCGCGCGAAGGGGTGCCAGGTGCGCCGTATTCCTTTTCAAGCACTTCATCTGCTGTGTGAAGTCTTGCCAACTTCTCTTCATTAAGTCTTATCATAAACTACATATGACTTTTCGTATCTTTTCTATTCCCATGCCGCAAATGTAACAAATTAATTCCATATAAGCAAGCGTTTAATACAAAAAAAGGTGTCCCATGACTTCACAGTCTTGGAACACCCGTCGTTGTATATATTTCGATACAAGAAATTAGTCTTTGTTGCTGCGCTTGCGGCTGAGATGATCGAGGATGACTTTGCGCATACGCATGCTCTTCGGAGTAACCTCCACGAGCTCGTCGCCCTTGATGTACTCGAGGCACTCCTCAAGACTCATCACCACCTTCGGTATCACACGCGCCTTCTCGTCAGAGCCGCTGGCACGAACGTTGGTGAGCTGCTTTGCCTTCGTAACGTTGATTACGAGGTCGTTGTCGTGAACGTGCTCGCCCACTACCTGACCTGCGTACACTTCCTCACCCGGATCGATGAAGAACTTGCCGCGGTCTTGCAGCTTGTCGATAGAGTAAGCATAGGCTGTGCCGGTCTCGAGCGCAATCATCGAACCGTTCATACGGCGTGTGATTTCGCCCTTGTACGGCTGATACTCCTTGAAGCGGTGAGCCATGATTGCCTCGCCCTGGCTTGCTGTGAGCACGTTGGTGCGCAGACCGATGATGCCGCGCGACGGTATGTCGAACTCGATGTCTACACGGTCGCCGAGAGTCTGCATTGATGTCATCTCGCCCTTGCGGCGTGTCACCATATCAATCATCTTGCTCGAGAACTCCTCCGGCACGTTGATTGTCAGTTCCTCGATAGGCTCGCACTTCACGCCGTCAATTTCCTTGTAGATTACCTGCGGCTGACCTACCTGAAGCTCGTAGCCCTCGCGACGCATTGTCTCGATGAGCACAGAGAGGTGAAGCACACCGCGTCCGCTTACAATCCACTTATCCGTGGTGTCCTCGAACGGACGCACGCGCAGCGCGAGGTTCTTCTCAAGCTCCTTCTGCAAGCGGTCGTTGATGTGGCGTGATGTTACGAACTTGCCTTCCTTACCAAAGAACGGCGAGTCGTTGATGGTGAAGAGCATACTCATGGTAGGCTCGTCGATAGCGATAGGAGGCAGCGGCTCGGGATTCTCGAAGTCGCAGATGGTGTCACCAATCTCAAAACGCTCCAAGCCTACGATGGCGCAGATGTCGCCAGAGTGAACCTCGTCTACCTTCTTCTGTCCCATTCCCTCGAACACGTGTATTTCCTTGATGCGTGTCTTCTCCTGAGTGCCGTCGCGGTGAGAGATGGTTATGTTCATACCCTCTTTGAGCGTGCCGCGGTGAACACGTCCTACGGCGATACGACCGGTATAGCTTGAGTAGTCGAGCGAGGTGATAAGCATCTGCGGAGTGCCATCAAGCACCTTCGGTGCGGGTATCACTTCTACGATTTTGTCGAGCAGATAGTCGATATTGTCTGTCGGGGCGTTGTAGTCCTCAGCCATCCAGCCGTTCTTTGCCGAACCGTAAACAACGGGGAAGTCGAGCTGGTCTTCGGTAGCGTTGAGTGAGAACATGAGGTCGAACACCATTTCGTACACTTCCTCAGGGCGGCAGTTGGGCTTGTCAACCTTGTTCACAACAACGATCGGCTTCAGACCGATCTGAAGCGCCTTCTGCAGCACGAAGCGTGTCTGCGGCATAGGGCCTTCGAATGCGTCAACGAGCAGAATACAACCGTCTGCCATGTTGAGCACGCGCTCTACCTCGCCACCGAAATCGGAGTGACCCGGGGTGTCAATAATATTGATTTTTGTGCCTTTCCAGTTGATTGAAACGTTCTTGGAAAGGATGGTTATTCCTCGTTCGCGTTCCAGGTCGTTGGAATCCAATACCTGGCCACTGTTATCCTGGCCGTCACGGAACAGTTTGCCCGCCAACATCATCTTGTCGACAAGCGTGGTCTTTCCATGGTCGACATGGGCGATAATCGCAATGTTTCTAATATCTTGCATTTTATATACCTTAAAAAACTTCTGCAAAGTTACTACTTTTTTTTCAGACAAATGTATAAGCAGCGGCGTTTTTGAACTATTAACGTAAATAGTTCGGAACCAAACAACTAAAAAAAACAAGCACCGCCACAGATGCAACAAAAAAATCCCGTGCATTCGGTCGAATACACGGGATCTGTTTCTTTGTGCGAATTACTTACGGAGGCCGAGAGCCTTGATGATTGCACGGTAGCGATTGATGTCGCGGTCGTACAGATAGTTAAGCAATGCGCGGCGCTTTCCTACCAACTGTGTCAAAGAACGTGCGGTAGTATAATCTTTACGGTTCTTCTTAAGATGTTCCGTCAAATGGGAAATACGGTATGAGAACAATGCTATCTGGCTCTCAGCTGAACCAGTATCAGTGTTAGACTTTCCGTACTGTCCAAAGATCTCTTGTTTTTTTGCCTGATCTAAATACATAGACTTTTAAAAATTAAATTGTTATTTGTGCAAAATGCGAGTGCAAAGGTACTACTTTTTATTGAAAGTCAGACCATTTGCACTCGCATTTAGTATAAATGTTAACTATTTTTTACAAATTACTTTACTACGACCTTCTTACCATTCTGGATGTAGAGTCCCTGCTTAACGTCCTTCAGACTGTTACCTACGTACTTGCCATCGATGGTGTAGACGCGATTGTTAGTCTTAACGCCGTTCACAACAACAGAGTCAACGCCTGCTGCAGGGTCGCCTACATAGACTGTGTTAGACACGTTCGACTCGCCGTTTGCATAAACTACGATTACGTTGTACTTGTGGTTGCCTGCGCCGTAGCCATTATCATCGGTATACTTTTCGTCAGTCCAAGTGGTTGTCTTGCCGTCGAGTTTCTTCACAAGAACGCCATCACGGTAAACATTGTAACCCATTACGCGCAAACCACCAGCACGATATGTTACGTCGTCAACGCAGAGACGGTCGGGTTCAAAGTTGTAAGATGTCAGCGAACCTGTGCTTGTGTGCACGATAGCGAAATACTTGGCACCCTCAGGAAGGGCGATATCATACTTTGTCCACTTGTAAACAGCCTCATAAGAGTCCTTATTGAGCTTAATGAACGAGTTGGCGTTGGTGTCATCCTCCGAGTAATAGATGTCGAATGTCTCCGGACCAGAGTTCGGATACTGCTCACCACGATTTATCTCGTCGCCAGGAGCGTTCACCCAGAACGAGATGGTCTGCTCCTCGCCTGAGAGTTCCGGCGTGATGAGCCAGTTGTTGGTCGGTGTGCCGGTATCGATTGTTGTACCAGTAGACATCATCGACTGCTTGCCTGAATGAGGCGCGAAAATGTCTGCAAACATCTGCCAATTGCTGCCTGTGATGCCGTTCACTTGCCACGGGTTGAACACGATGTAAGCCTGTGCTACGCCTGAGTTCGGGTGCTGAATACCACCGAATGTGTAAACCGTACCCTTGTCACCGTCGTAGAGTGTCCAGTCGCCAACGCGTGCTATTGACCATGGTGTGTACGATTCGAAGTCGTCTGTCACCTTGACACCGTCTACATCCATTGCCGACCATGTGAGCACACCCTTATCGGTAGCAGCGAGGTCGTTGATAGCAGGGAGCGGAGATGACACTACTTCAACCGTATAGTCAATCGACTTATTGTTAGCCTGGAACATATCTGCAGCCCACTCTACTTCGCCTCTCACGGTGAATTTACCAACATGGAGCTTCGGTGTGTATGCAAACTCGTATGTAGCTACTGCGTTAGGCTCAAGATCATCACCTTCTTCAGTTTCAAACTTCTTTCCGTCGATAAAGAGGTGTACCTTGTAACCGCTTGCTTTTGCTGTACCAAGGTTCGTAACCTTCACATTCAGCTGAGCAGCCTTACCACTCTGCACGTGTGCAGGTGCATCAATATCGGCAGCGAGGTTGTTTTCGATAGCATCGTAGATTTTGATGTTATCAATCATTATGCTGGTTGACAAGCCCTCGGCGTAGAAATAAGGACGGATGTAACCGTTCTTAACACCGACAGTAGACACCGACTTAAGATCCATAGCTACAGAGCGCCAACCCATTTTGCCACTAAGCGTGCTATAATCTACAGTTCCGACCCCTACCATTTCCTGACCATTGCGGTTCACCTTTACGGTTATCTTGCCGTCAGTACCTGGATATGCATAGTACCAGAACACAATCTGCGGATTACCCGCATTGGCGATGTCTACCTTCGGACCCTGGATGCAAGCCAAAGTGCTGCCTGTTGACGGGTTGAAAACGAGCGAACCTGCGTCCTCATCCTGCGCATCCTCAGAAAGACCGAACTTGCCTGCACAGTTGGCATCAATCACCCACGGACCCTTCTGAAGACTCTTGTTAGCGAACGATTCGTAGTAAGGTATCTCGTGTGCCTGACCGATGATGAACGCCTCGCGTCCAGCATCGCTGACTACGGCTGTGTCTGATGTCGGGCTATCTACGTATGTGTAGATTGCATACTGCACAGCACTCTGAGCACCATCGTAGTTAACATCTTCTACAACACACTTAGTAGTTGTAAGACCTTGCTCCACCGGCTGAAGATAACCGTAATAAAGTGTGTTTACAGTGTATTCTGCAGTCTTCGGATCTACATAACCACCGTGCATACCAACTTCTGAAACGGGGTCCCATGTGATGGTTGCCTTACCGTTGAGGTGATCGTAAATCTTGATGTTCTGCGGAGGAAGCGGACGGTCGTAACCTACGTATGCCTTCTTTACAACCTCATCACTACGCAAATCGTTAGCTGTAGAGATAACGCTATATGTATGCTCGCCTGTAACGACTTCATCGTCCGTCCACTCGATTTTCGTGCCAAGCGCAGGAGCGTCATAGTTCTTCACCTGCACGTAGTCGCGATAGAGCTGAACGCGTGTAAGACCTGAGAGTGCATTGCCAGCATAGTCGGTAGACGGTGTTGTGAACGACACCTTTGCCGACACTGCTCCCTTAGCACCTACCTCTACATTGAGATCGTTTACTGCTGCCGGGCGCACTGCCAAGGAAGCCTGAGCAAACACCTTCACCGGAAGGAGAAGAAGATAAGCGCGCTGGTTGCTGGTGCAATGGAATGCTACGCGATACTTGCCGGTTGTAGGAGCAATGAACTCGCCTTCTACTGGTGTGGCACCGCCTCCACCGTATGTAGCAGAAATGGTGTAGTCGCCTATCACCTTGTATGTTGTGGGGTCGTCGCCAGTGCCTATAGCCACAGCCAACTTCTGAGAACCGCCCATAGCCTTGAAGCCACCGGTCTCAACCTTGTATGTCTTGCCTGCCTCGAATGCCAAGTACGGGCTGACGAGCCAGTCGTCGGCATCCTGCTTCTGCGCTGTGCCGATATAACTGATGAAGCTACCGGGCACATCATTACTGAATCCCCAAGTGATGCCGTCGTTGTTCTTGTCCTCAACGGTCCACTCCTTATTAACTAATACTTTCTGATCGTTCCACAGACATGAATACGGGACGTCATACGGACCACCTGTTGACGGGGTCTGCGCCTTCATAGCTGACGGAGCCAACGTAGTGGCTGCCAACATTGCCGAGAATAATACTTGAAGCGTTTTTCTCATAATCGTATTGTTTTTAGTTATTTATCTAATTAATTTAACTCTCTATAATTATATCTTATTTAAATATGGGGGTGCTATTGCATAGCAACCTGTGCACCCCCATGTTTGTAATTTACAATATAGGATTGTTAGTAGTTTTACTTATTCCTAAAATCCGCAGATAATTTTTCGAGTGTCAGATTTAGCCCTTGCTTGTGACGA
>OFMC01001404.1_pt1 | contig 18639 bp, 16 predicted proteins | sample 1541271 | NCBI WGS metagenome assembly OFMC01 (sample SAMN04209252, study PRJEB22552) | human gut metagenome | biome: gut; material: feces | host: Homo sapiens | place: USA: Oklahoma | reverse complement strand
TTCGGCGGCGACAAGGTGCCCGATATCGACCTGAACTTCTCGGGCGAATATCAGGCCAAGGCGCATAAATACACCGAAGAGCTCTTCGGCTCGGATCACGTGTTCCGCGCCGGCACGATCGGCACGCTGGCGGAAAAGACGGCCTACGGCTATGTCCTCAAGTACCTCGAGGAGCGCGGCAAGACCCTGCCGAAGGCGGAGATGAACCGCCTCGCGCTCGGCTGCGTCGGCGTCAAGCGCACGACCGGCCAGCACCCCGGCGGCCTCGTCGTCATCCCGCAGGACAAGGACGTCACGGATTTCTGCCCAGTGCAGCACCCGGCCGACGATCCGAACAGCGACATCATCACCACCCATTTTGAATACCACTGCATGGAGGCGAACCTCCTCAAGCTCGACGAGCTCGGCCACGATGACCCGACCATGATCCGCATGCTTGAGGACATGACCGGCGTCAACGCGCGCGAGATCCCGCTCGACGATCCGGACACCATGGGCATCTTCTGCAGCGCGGCGCCGCTCGGCCTGACGGACGACGACCCGATTGTCGGCAAGACTGGCACGATCGGCATCCCGGAGTTCGGCACGGGCTTCACGCGCCAGATGCTCGTCGACACGCAGCCGAAGGGCTTTGACATCCTCGTGCGTCTGTCCGGGTTCTCGCATGGCACGGACGTGTGGCTCGGCAATGCGAAGGATCTCATCATGTCCGGCACGGCGACGGTCAACCAGACGGTCGGCTGCCGCGACGATATCATGCTCTATCTCATCAGCCGCGGCATGGACGCCAAGCTCTCGTTCAAGATCATGGAGAGCGTGCGCAAGGGCAAGGTCAAGCGCGGCGGCTTCCAGGACGGCTGGGTTGAGACGATGCAGGAGCACGGTGTGCCGGAGTGGTACATCACGTCCCTGAGCAAGATCGCCTACCTGTTCCCGAAGGCGCACGCGGTGGCCTACGTCATGATGGCGTTTCGCATCGCGTGGTTCAAGGTGCACGAGCCGCTGGCATTTTACAGCGCGTATTTTTACCGCCGCAGCCAGAAGGACTCGTTCGACGCCGATATGATGACGCGCGGTCTCGACTACACCCGCCGCAAGATCAACGAGCTGCGCAACAAGCCCACGCTCACGGCCAAGGAGGAGGACCTGCTCGTGACGCTGGAGGCCGTGTACGAATTCAACCTTCGCGGCTTTGAGTTCGCGCCCATGAGCCTCTATGAGAGCGACGCGACGAAGTTCCTCATCCGCGACGGGAAGCTCCTGCCGCCGTTCGTGGCCATCTCCGGTCTCGGTGAGAGCGCGGCGTGGAATCTCGTGGCCTGCCGTGCCGACGGGCGGGAGTTCGTGTCGGTCGAGGAGCTCTCGGCTGCCTGTCCGAAGGTCAGCCAGACGCACCTGGAGCAGCTGCGCGCCATGGGCGCGCTCGGCGAGATGCCGGACAGCAGCCAGATGAGTTTGTTTTAAATTCGTCATTTTTTTGCAACTTTTGTTTGCATCATGCGCAAATCCCTGATATGATAAAACCGTATCCCTGTACGATTCGGCACGACCGAAAGAGGAGGTAATGCAATGAAACGTTTCCTGGCGCTGCTGCTGACGCTGGTCATGCTCGTGTCCGTCTGCGGCCTGCAGGCGTTCGCCGCTGACGGTGACACGCCTGCGGACACCGGCGACGAGCTGGTCGTCTACACGCGCTCCGGCGCAACGCGGACATTTCATGTCGGCGACACTTTTTCGTATACCTACTGGTTCCGGCTGACATCCGGCTCCGTCAACGAGATTACGGGCCATGTGCTGTATGACAGCCAGTGCCTGTCGGTCAATGCCGACGGCTGCAAGTTCCCGAACATGACCTCGCCCTCGACGAAAAACAACGCGGGCGACTTTGAGTTCCACGATACGTTCACGACATCGCAGGGCGGCGAGTTTGCCACCACGTCGCCGCAGACCATGGCGAACATTTCGTTCACCGTCACGCGCGGCGGTACGGCGTACCTGACGACGCTGCTCGAGGAACTGGAGATCCGCAAGTCCAACGGCGACAAGTCGCAGCTCGTCACGAATTTCAAGAACAAGAGCTGGTCGCCGACGATGTACTCCACGTTCGACTACCTGCAGGATGAAAAGCCGTCGCTGGCCTCCACGCCGCTGAGCGCCTCGTCCGACGTCGCGTGGTTCTATGCCGTCGACGCGGAGACCGGCGCGCCGATCCCGGCCGGTGTGACGTTTGAACTCACCGGCACGTCCGACAACGGCAAGCACATCGAGCGCACGGCCGTGTCCGACGCCTATGGCTTCGTCGGTTTCGGCACGGTGCCGTATGGCAAATCGTATTACATCCAGACGCGCACGGCGTCCGATGCGACCGTTGCATACATCATCAGCGACGGCTCGCGCGTCTTGCCCGATGTGCAGGACGGCAAGCTGCAGCTGAACCACACGCTGCACTATCGCACGGCCGACCCGAGCGAGCTGCGCTCGATCACGGTCACGTTCGAGTGGACGAAGGAGCAGATCGCACCCGATGAGGTCTATACCAAGGACCGGCCGACGAGCGTGTACATGGAGCTGAGCCGCAACAACGATGCCGTGGTCGTGGCGCACCATTCGTCCGATCCCGCGGACGGACAGGCAGTCTTTGACAATCTGCCCATCCACGATGACTACGGCAACGAGATCACCTATGTCCTGACGACAACGACGCTGCAGCATTACGATGCGCAGATCACGCGCACGGATACGGGCTTCCATATCAATTTCGCCTATCTCAATGACCATAACTGGGAGACGACCCGCACCGAACCCACCTGCACGGTGGATGGCTCCATCGTCTCTGTGTGCAAGGACTGCGGCGCGACCGACCGGGTCGTGCTGCCCATGACCGGCCACAAGCTGGTTTCTTCCGGGCACGATGCCACCTGCACGCAGGACGGTTATCAGCGCTACATGTGCACGCAGTGCGACTATTGGTATGAGAAAAAGACCCCGGCGCTCGGCCACGACTGGAGCGACTGGGATGTCCTTCTGGAAGCCGGCAGCAAACGGGATGGTATCAAGCAGCGCACATGCATGCGCTGCGGTGAGGTGGAGACGTATGCCATCCCGAGCGCCCACCACAAGCACACCACGGTAGAGCACGTTGTCCAGCCGACCTGCACCGAGCAGGGATATACCGAGCTTCGCTGTGTCAACAGTGCGGGCCTGCCGTGCGGAAAAACCTATATCGTTCAGGGCAGCGAGACCCCGGCGCTCGGCCATGACTACAGCGGCGACAGCGGCATCCGCACGATCGTTGAGCCGACCTGCACCACGAGCGGCCTGAAGGAATATAACTGCTCCCGCTGCGGCGACACCTATACGGAGATCGTCAAGCAGCTGGGCCACAACTATGAGCGCGACCCGGACAAGAGCCGTGAGCCGGACTGCACACAGCCGGGCCTGAATTATTATAAGTGCGGCCGCTGCGGCGACGTGCATCAAGTGCGCGTTGAACCGCTGGGCCACGACTGGGGCGACTGGATCATCGACCGGCAGGAGACCGACCAGGAAGACGGCGCCAAGCACCGCATCTGCAAGGTCTGCGGCGAGCGGCAGGACTCCAAGATCCCGAAGCTGAGTCATGTGCACAACCACATTCCCACGGTCATAGATCCGACCTGTGAGCAGCAGGGCTACACGCGCTACACCTGCGCCTGCGGCGATACGTATATTGAAGAGAGCAGCTATGTGCCCGCGCTCGGCCACGCATGGGCTGAGACTGCACGGCAGGAGCCGACCAGCAAGACCGTCGGCGTGATCACCTACACCTGCCAGCGCTGTGCCAAGCTGCGCTATGAATTCCTCCCCAAGACCGAACCGGTCGAGACATGGAAAAATCCCTACCGCGACGTGCGCAGCACCGCGTGGTACTATGAGGACGTGGCCTATGTCACGCAGAACAAGCTCATGGTCGGTACCTCAACGATGATGTTCTCACCCAATGCCGTGATGAGCCGCGCCATGCTTGTCACGGTGCTCTACCGGATGAACGGCTCGCCGAGCGTGGCGGGCATGACCGCACCGTTCACGGATGTGCCGTCCGGTCAGTGGTACACGGACGCCGTCATCTGGGCGTATAACTGCGGCGTCGTCGACGGCACGAGCCCGACGCAATTTGCCCCCGCACAAAACGTCACGCGCGAGCAGATGACGAAAATGTTCTACGGCTATGCCGAATTCATGGATTACAACACCATGGCGGTCGCCGACCTGAGCGCGTTCGCGGACGGCGGGAGCGTTTCGTCCTGGGCGCAGACCATGATGGGCTGGGCCGTTGCCAACTCGCTTATTAAAGGTGTGCAGGATGGAAACGCGACGTATCTGCGCCCGCAGGGCGTTGCCACGCGCGCCGAGGCGGCAGCGATCCTGCACCGCTTTGACCAGTGGCGCGTCAATGCCGTCGTCACGGGAAAATAAAACAGGAGGAGATCATACCATGGCCAATCTTGTCATTACAATCGGAAGAGAGAACGGCAGCGGCGGCCGCCAGCTCGGCAGCGAACTGGCAGCGGTGCTGGGTGTCAAGTGCTATGACTCGGAACTCATCAACGAGACGGCGAAAGCGAGCGGCTTTGCCAAGAGCTTTGTCGAGACGCATGAAGAGCAGCGCCCGGGCAGCTTCCTGTATTCGCTCGTGACGGGCGGCGGCGTTGTCGCCGACGAGCAGCCGTTCCCGGTGCAGATCTTTCAGGCGCAGTCGGAGGTCATCCGCACGATCGCCGCGCGCGAGTCGTGCGTCATCGTCGGCCGCTGCGCGGACTATGTCCTGCGCGACGATCCGAACGTTGCGCTCGTGAACCTGTTTGTGCACGCGCCGCTGGCTGCCCGCATCCGCCGCGAGAGTGCACGCACGAACACCACGCCCGCGGAAGCGGAAAAGCGCATCCGCCAGGTGGATAAGGAGCGCGCGGCGTACTATAACTTCTTCTCCTCCAAGCGCTGGGGCGATGCGCAGGCCTATGACCTGTGCGTCAATACCGACGGGCTGGAGATCAGCGACGTTGCCAAGCTCGTGCTCCGCTATCTGGAGCTGCGCGGTCTGCGCTGAATCAGCGGGATCATAATATAAGGAAAACCCGGCAGACGCTCAGGCGTCTGCCGGGTTTGTCATGTCGGGGAGATAGTCTGCGAGCTTTGCGCCCGGCACCGGCCGGATGTCCGCTCCGGCCAGCGCGGGGCAGAGGTCGGGCAGGCACGCCGGATCTGCGATGAGCGCATCTTTCTGCGCGCGTGTCAGGCGCTTGATGCGCGCCTCGAGCTGCCGGGCGGTCGTGGCGGTGTCGGTCGTCAGCAGCAGCACCAGCGCCGTGACCGGATGGCTGCGCGTGTACTTCGCGCAGCCGGGCAGACGCTCCACGTGCTGCCGCAGGCGGCGCACAATGTCCGGCGTCATGCCCGTGTAGAGCGAACCGTCCGCGCAGCGCAGAAGATAGACATAGTGGCGCTTATCCATAAAAACGTCTCCGTTTCCCGTGTAAAATGCGTGAAAAGAGCATAGCACAAAACTGTCAATTTTTCAAACGCGCGCCTCTGCCGCATTGTGCAAAAGCGCGAATTCGGCTGCAAATATTCATTGATTCTCTGAATATTCGAGCGTTTCGTGAATATTCAGGCGGAAAACCCGAATATTCATTCACGAAAATGCTTGACAGCCCTACTTTAGCGTGCTATCATACGACCATACCAAACGGGGCGCGAGCCCCAATCTATTTTGTTTGAGGAAGAGGCTAATAAAATGAAGAAATTTGTTGCACTGCTTCTGGCAGTCCTCATGGTCGCATCTCTGTGCGCCTGTGGCCAGAAGGATACCCAGACGGCTTCCGACATCAAGACCGTGACCGCCGGCAAGCTCACCATGTCCACCAACGCGCAGTTCCCGCCGTACGAGTCCGTTGCGGACGACGGCAAGGGCTACGAGGGCACCGGCTTTGAAGGCATCGACATCGAGATCGCTTACGCTCTGGCGCAGAAGCTGGGCCTGGAGCTGGTCGTCGACGATATGGACTTTGACTCTGCTCTGAGCGCTGTCCAGACCGGCAAGAGCGACATCGTTGCCGCCGGTGTGACCGTCACGCCCGAGCGTCAGAACACCATGTGCTTCACCGACAGCTACGCCAACGGCGTGCAGGTCGTCATCGTGAAGGAAGGCTCCGACATCAAGAGCATTGATGATCTCGAAGGCAAGCAGATCGGCACCCAGCGCGGCACCACCGGTTATAGCTATTGCATCGATGATTACGGCGAGGACAGCGTGGTTCCCTTTGATGACGGCGCGACCGCCGTGCAGAACCTGCTCGCCGGTAAGGTCGACTGCGTCGTGATCGACAAAGCGCCGGCTCAGGAGTACGTCAAGGCGAACGCCGGTCTGACCATTCTGGACACCGAGTACGCCAACGAGGATTACGCCATCGGCATGGCTAAGGACAACACCGCGCTGCAGGAAGCCCTGAACAAGGCGCTGGCCGAGCTCAAGGCGGACGGCACCATCCAGTCCATCATCGACAAGTATATTTCCGCGAAGTAATCGCATCCAAAATGCAAACCACGTAAAGGGCGGTCAACTGCCGCCCTTTGCGCGTAGAAAGAAAGAGGTATCTACATGGGTAATTGGGCGCAGCTTTACGCCGACCTGACGGCGCAGCTGCAGGCCGGGCAGGCCCTCGGCTTCTGGGACAACGCCTTCGTCGGCTTTTACCAGAGCTTTGTGGCCGCCGGACGCTGGAGACTGTATCTGAACGGCCTGCTCACCACGCTCGAAGCGACGATCCTGGCGCTGCTGCTGGGCGTCGTGCTCGGCGTCGTCGTCGCGGTCATCCGCACGGCGCACGACCAGCAGCGCGCCGGGCACAAGAATGTGATCCTCGGCGTGTTCAACGCCATCTGCAAGATCTATACGACCATCATCCGCGGCACGCCGATGATGGTGCAGCTGCTGATCATGAGCCTCGTGATCTTCGCCAGCAGCCGCAACTATACCATGATCGGCATTCTGGCCCTTGGCATCAACTCCGGCGCTTACGTCTCGGAGATCGTTCGCAGCGGCCTCATGTCGGTCGACCCCGGCCAGATGGAGGCCGGCCGCAGCCTGGGCATGAACTACTTCACGACCATGCGCTTCATCGTCATCCCGCAGGCGATCAAAAACATCCTGCCGGCCCTCGGCAACGAGTTTATCACCCTGCTCAAGGATACGTCCCTCATCACCGTCATCGGCGGCAAGGAGATGACGTATGCGGCCAAGGCGGTCATCGCCAAGACGTATCAGGGCCTGTTCCCGCTGTTCGGCATCGCGCTGATGTACCTGCTGCTGGTCATGCTGTTTTCCAAGCTGCTCGGTGTGCTTGAAAGGAGGCTGCGTCAAAGTGATCGACGTTAAACATCTGTCCAAATCGTTCGGCGACCACCTCGTGCTCGATGACATTTCCGAGCACGTCAGCCCCGGCGAAAACGTGGTCATCATCGGCCCCTCCGGCTCCGGCAAGTCGACGTTCCTGCGCTGCCTGAACCTGCTCGAGCAGCCGACAGCCGGCACCATCACCTTTGCCGGCACGGAGATCACCGACCCGAAGGTGAATATCGACGCCATGCGCCGCCAGATGGGCATGGTGTTCCAGCACTTCAACCTGTTCCCGAACATGACCGTGCGAAAGAACATCACGCTCGCGCCCGTGCAGACGAAGCTCATGTCGCAGGCGGAGGCGGATGCGGAGGCGGACAAGCTGCTTGCCCGTGTCGGTCTGGCCGACCGTGCCGACAGCTATCCGTCGGCGCTCTCCGGCGGGCAGAAGCAGCGCATCGCCATCGTGCGCTCGCTCGCCATGCACCCGAAGGTCATGCTCTTTGACGAGCCGACGAGCGCGCTCGACCCCGAGATGGTCGGCGAAGTGCTCGATGTCATGAAGGAGCTGGCGCACGAGGGCATGACGATGGTCGTCGTCACGCACGAGATGGGCTTCGCCCGCGAGGTGGGCGACCGTGTGCTGTTCATGGCCGACGGCAAGATCGCCGAGTCCGGCACGCCGAAGGATATCTTTGAGCACCCGCAGTGCGCGCGCCTGCAGGACTTTTTGGCCAAGGTGCTGTAAGTGGACATTGCGACCGCGCAGCCTGACCGGCTGCGCGGTTTTCTGCGGAAAGGAGCCAGAATGCCGGAACTGACCTGTCCCGTCTGTGGCGGCGCGCTGCACCGGGAGGAGAGATCCCTGCGCTGCGGCGCAGGGCACTGTTACGATCTCGCGCGGCAGGGCTATGTGAATCTGCTGCGCACGAACCGATCCAAGGATAAGCGTCACGGCGACGATAAGCGCATGGTGGCCGCGCGCACCGCGTTTCTGGACGCGGGCTATTACGCGCCGCTGCGAGATGCCATCGCTGCCGCCGCGACGGAATACACGACCGGAGACGCAGGCGTGCTCGATGCCGGCTGCGGCGAGGGATATTACACCGCCCACGTCCTGCACACGCTGCAGGCGCAGGGGGCAAGCCCCTCTGTGTGCGGCGTGGACATCTCGCGCGACGCGCTCATCTGCGCGCACCGCCGCGCGCCGGAGCTGACACTGGCCGTGGCCAGCATCGCGCACCTGCCGGTCGCGGATGCGAGCTGTGACCTCGTGCTCAATGTCTTCGCGCCGCACGACGCGGCTGAGTTTGCGCGCGTGCTGCGCCCCCAAGGGGTGCTGCTGCGTGTCATCCCGCTCGAGCGCCATCTCTGGGGGCTCAAGCGGGCGGTGTACGACCGCCCGTATGAAAACACCGTTCCCGACCCGGCGCTGCCCGGCTTCGCGCTTGCAGAGCAGCGGACGCTGCGCGGCACGATCACCCTGCGCACGAACGCCGACATCGAGGCACTGTTTTGCATGACGCCGTATTACTATAAGAGCGGCGCGCGCGACCAGGCCAAGCTCCACGCGCTCGACACCCTGACCACGGAAACCGAATTTGCCCTCCTGATCTACCGGAAAGCATGAAAAACGTTAGCACTCGAATTAAAAGAGTGCTAACGTTTACTTTTTGTTCATGATATATACTTTATTTATTCATAATTGTATAGTAATTTATATATCGTAAAGAGCGAGAGAAATAAATCGAACGCTCGAGAAAATGATTACCGTGTATAGAATTCTAGGAGGAATATAAAATGTTCGAAATCATGCCTTTTGACCGCAGAAGCTATCGTATGAGCTACAATCCGTTCCGTGAGCTGGAACAGATGGAGAAGAATTTCTGGGGTGACCAGCAGGTCAATCCGTTCCGCACCGACATTTCCGAGACGGCGGACGGCTATAAGCTTGAAGCCGACCTGCCGGGCTTCCGCAAGGAAGACATCCACATCGATATCGACGATGACATTCTGTCCATCCATGCCGAGCACAAGGACAGCAAGGGCGAAAAGGACGACAAGGGCGATTACATTCGCCGCGAGCGTTACTACGGTTCTTACTCCAGAAGTTTCAACGTGTCCGAGATCGACGTCGAGGGCATCAAGGCCGCCTATGAAAACGGAGTCCTGACGCTGACCATGCCCAAGAAGGCCCCGGCAAAGCCGGAGTCCAAGCACCTCGAGATCGAGTGATCGAGGGCCAAAATCGTTAAATCCTTTCATCTCTCATTTTCCTTTCATCCCCCTATCGAAAAGGCGTCCGGTGTCCGGCCGGGCGCCTTTTTCATGCCCGGCCGGACTTGACAGGGCGGGGGAGCGCTGTATAATAGGGTGACTTTGTCGGAATCGAGAGAACCGTTATGCAAAAACTCAGTCAAAAAACACAGGGCATCGTCTATGTCCTCATTGCGGCGTTCGGCTTTTCGCTCATGTCCATGTTCATAAAGCTGGCGGGCGATCTGCCGTCGTTTGAAAAGGCATTTTTCCGCAACTTTGTCGCGCTCATTTTTATCACCATCCTCATGCTGCGCAGCCGCACATCGTTCCGGCCGGAGCGGCGCAATCTCCCGGCGCTGTTCGGCCGGTGCTTTTTCGGTACGCTGGGCCTGCTGTGCAATTTCTATGCCATCGGCAAGCTGAACCTGCCGGACGCGAACATGCTCAACAAGCTCTCGCCGTTTTTCGCCATCCTGTTTTCGATCTTCCTGCTGCGCGAAAAGCCGAACCTTGTGCAGGTCCTTGGTGTGCTGGTCGCCTTCGGCGGCAGCGTGTGCATCATCAAGCCGAGCTTCGCTAATCCCCAGATGCTCCCGGCGCTGGCCGGCGTGCTCGGCGGGTTGGGCGCGGGCGCTGCGTATACGTTCGTGCGTTATCTCGGCGCGCGCGGGGAAAACGGCAGCCGGATCGTGTTTTACTTCTCGGCGTTTTCGTGCATCGTGTGCGTGCCGTTCGTGGCGCTGGATTATGCGCCGATGAGCCTGCTCCAGCTCGTGTATCTGCTGCTGGCGGGCGCGTTCGCGTGCGTCGGGCAGCTCGGCATCACGAAAGCCTATGTCTGCGCGCCGGCCAGGGAGATCTCGGTGTATGACTATACGCAGGTGCTCTTTGCCGCGGCGCTGGGCTTTTTCGTCTTTGGTGATGTACCGGACTGGCTCAGCGTCTTGGGCTATGTGCTCATCTGCGGCGCGGGCGTCGGCATGTTTCTCTATAACCGGCGGCACGACGCTGCCCATCCCTGAAAAAATCGGTTGACGCCGGATGTATGGGCATCCGGCGCCAACTTTTTTGCGTTTTTCATCACGGCGTGGAAAAGTGTTGAGCAACGCATCCCCCCTGGGAGCTTGTGCAGGAAGCGACTGGTGCGTTATCATCTTGTCATAAGAAACGAAGGGAAAGGGCGGTGCATCCTATGCATATGGCAGATGCGTTGCTCACGCCGGCGGTCGCCGGTGTGATGTACGCCGCTTCTGCGGTCGTTGCGGGGGCCTCGATCGTGGAGCTGCACAAGGAAGAAAAGCAGGATCTGACCTCAGCGGCCAAAAAGTTGCCGACCATGGCCGTCATGTCGGCGCTCGTGTTCGCGGGGCAGATGATCAACTACACCATCCCCGGCACCGGCTCGTCCGGCCATCTGTGCGGCGGCCTGCTGCTCACGTCCGTACTCGGGCCGTGGGCGGGATTTTTGTCCATGATCGTGATCCTCACGATCCAGTGCCTGTTCTTTGCCGACGGCGGTCTGCTGGCGCTGGGCGCAAACGTCTGGAACATGGCGTTTTACGGCTGCTTCGTCGGATATTTTCTCATTTACCGGCCGCTGATGCGCAGCCGCTGCTTTGCGCGGCGCGGCGAGCGGGCGGCGAACCGCCTCAAGATCACGCTTGCGTCCGTGCTCGGCTGCGTGCTGACGCTGCAGCTCGGCGCGTTCTCGGTCGTGCTGGAGACGACGCTCTCCGGCATCACGGATCTGCCGTTCGGCGCGTTCTGCGCCATCATGCAGCCGATCCATCTGGCCATCGGCCTGATCGAGGGCCTCATCACGGCGGCGGTGCTGCTGTTCCTCTATGAGGCGCGGCCGGAGCTGCTGCGCGATGTGCGCATGAGCGGCGAAACCACCGGCAAGGCCTCGTTCAAGGGCACGATCGCGGTCATCGCCATCGCGGCGGTGCTCGTCGGCGGCGGCTTGTCGCTGTTGGCCAGCGGCAACCCCGACGGGCTGGAGTGGTCGCTGTTCGGCAACAGCGACGCCGGCTACACGCAGAACATGGGCCTCGACGAGGACAGCTACGGCGTGCAGAGTAGCGCGGCCGACAAGGCCGGCACCGTGCAGGAAAAGACGGCGTTCCTGCCGGACTATTCCTTCGCCGGGAGCGATTCCGCGGCGGGCACGTCCGTGTCCGGCATCGCGGGCGCTGCCATCGTGGCGGCGGCAGCGGCGCTTATCTGCGGTGTCGGCGGCATCTGCCGGCATAAGAAAAACCATTCGCAATAATCAATAATCTCGATACCAGGCATCCAAATACGACCCATGCGGCAAGCTCCTCTCGGGGCTTGCCGCAATGGGCGTTTTTGTACAAACGGGGAGGTGAGCACACATGAACAAAGCGCAGCAAGCGAGCGTCGAGCTGCGGGCCATGGACGAGCTGGCGGCGCAGGATTCGCCGATGCACCGGCTCAGCCCGCTGTCCAAGCTCTTTGTGACCGTGCTCTACATCGTCGTGACGGTCTCGTTTCACAAGTACGATATCTCGGGCGTGTTCGTCATGGTGCTCTTTCCGCTCGTCGGTTATCAGGTCGGCATGATCCCGGTACATACGTGCTTTCACAAGCTGCGCGTGGTCATGCCGCTCGTGTGCGCGGTGGGGCTGTTCAACCCCTTCTTTGACAAGCGGATCGTGCTGTACATCGGCGCGGTCGGCGTCAGCGGCGGTGTGATCTCCATGCTGACGCTGATGATGAAGGGCATCTTCTGTCTCATGGCGTCGTTCCTGCTCGCGGCGACGACGAGCATCGAGGATATCTGCCGCGCGCTGCGGCAGCTGCACGTGCCGAAGGTGCTCACGTCGCTGCTGCTGCTGACATTCCGGTATATCTCCGTGCTGCTCGACGAGGCGGCCATCATGACGGATGCCTACCGCCTGCGTGCGCCGGGGCAGAAGGGCGTGCATATCTCGGCCTGGGGATCGTTTCTGGGCCAGTTGCTGCTGCGCAGCATGGACCGCGCGACCGCGCTCTATGAGAGCATGGAGCTGCGCGGCTATCACGGGGAGTTTCATTACGCGCAGGGCCGGCCGTCGAGTCGGGCCTCGTGGCCGTTTGCCATTGGGTGTGCGGCGCTGATCGTGCTGGCGCGGCTGTACAATCTGCCGGCGCTGCTGGGCGGACTTTTTGCCTGAGGAGGGGCGCATATGCTGTGTTTTGACCATGTTTCGTTTGCCTATCCGGGTGAGCGCACGATCTTAAATGACCTGTCGTTTTCCGTTTCCGAGGGCGAGCAGGTCGGCCTGATCGGCGCCAACGGCGCGGGCAAGTCCACGCTCATGAAGGCGGCGCTGGGGCTCATCACCGTCTCCGGTACGATCACGATCGACGGGCTGGAGATGAACCGTGACAACCTCGCGGACATCCGCCGGCGGCTGGGCTATGTCCTGCAGGACTCGGACAACCAGATGTTCATGCCGACGGTGTTTGAGGATATGCTCTTCGGCCCGCTCAATTACGGCATGCCCCGCCCGGAGGCGGAGGCACTTGTGGATCAAACGCTCGCAGAGCTGAACCTTACGCACCTGAAAAACCGCCGCAACCATAAGCTCTCCGGCGGCGAAAAGCGCATGGCCGCCATTGCGACCATCCTCGCCATGCAGCCGAAGATCATGCTCATGGACGAGCCGTCCACGGCGCTTGACCCGAAAAACCGCCGCACGCTCATCCGCACGCTCAATGCGCTGCCGGTGACGAAGATCATCGCAACGCACGATCTCGACCTCGTGCTCGAGACGTGCGACCGCGTTCTGCTGCTGCACGACGGGCAGATCGCGGCCGACGGTCCGGCATGGGAGATCCTGCGCGACCGGGCGCTGCTTGAGCGGCACTCGCTGGAACTGCCGTTTTGCCTTGCCGGTGTGCCGGAGCGGGCAAAAGAATCGTGAAAAACGGCGCTTGAAGCCGTGGGCGCTGTCTGCTATAATAGCGCGTATTCCGGTGGAGAGCGAGGTCGATGTTTGCAATGAGCCGACAGCTCAAAGGTGCGCTAATGGCGGCGGGCGGCGGTGTGTGCTGGGGCATTTCCGGCACGATGGGGCAGTATCTGTTTACGCACGAGGCCATGCAGACCACGTGGCTGATCCCGATCCGTCTGAGCCTGGCGGGCCTGATTTTGTTTGTCTACTGGCTGGTGAAGGACCGGCGGCTGCTGTTCGCCCCGTGGCGGCAGCGGGATAGCGCGGTGATGCTCGTGCTCTATGGCATTTTCGGCATCAGCCTGAGCCAGTTTCTTTATTTTCTGACCATTCAGTTTTCCAACGCGGCCATCGGCACGATCATGCAGGATCTGTCGCCGGTGATGGTGCTGCTGGTCGCCTGCGCGACTGCGCACAGAAAGCCGCGCGCGTATGAGATCGTGAGCATCGTGCTGGCGCTGCTCGGCGTGATTTTGCTGACCACGCACGGCGACCTGACGACGTTTGCCGTGTCGCCAGTGGCGCTGGTCGCGGGTGTCGCGTGCGCGGTGTGCGTGACAGTGTATAACTGCCTCTGTCCGCGCCGGGAGCTGCGCGATTATCCGGTCAGCATGCTGCAGGCGTGGGCGTTTTTGATGGGGGCTGTGCTCTTCGAGCTGTCCATGCACCCGTGGACACTCGGCTATACGCCGTCACTGCGCGGTGTCGGCGGCATTTTGTTCGTGGTGCTCTTCGGCAACCTGCTGGCCTTCAACCTGTATATGACGGGCGTGAAGCTCATCGGCCCGGAAAAGAGCGTGCTCTACGGCTTTGCCGAGCCGGTCACGGCGGCCATTCTGGCCGTGACGCTGCTGGATACGCCGTTCACGGTCTGGGATGCGCTGGGCTTTGCCGCCGTGTTTGCCATGCTGGCGGTGCTGTCCGTCGGCGGAAAGAAATATGCCGAGCGGCTGGAAGTGTAAAATTTAAAAAGAAAAACGGAGCAGATACGGGGGGATGTATCTGCTCCGTTCCTGTTTATGAGGGGGTGTCCTCTCATAACGGTTGTCCCACGCGGTGTACCCCACAGCACCGGATGTACCAACGTAGTACACTTTGATTATTTCATATAATCGCCGCGATGTCAACCAAAAAGTGTTGCGATTTTGCGCTTTCTTGTCACAAATGTGCTAAGAAAACATGCATTTCTGCACAGGCCGCCCGGCAGGCGCAGCATCCTCCTGCATCTCTTTTTTACCTCAAGGGCGTGTGGTCGCTGCGAAATTTACCACCTCGGGCGGCGAGTGTTCAAATTAACAGGCCGTACCGGGCACTCAGGGGCAGCAGCGCTGCCTCCGGGAGCACGCCCTCATACAGCGCGCGCCCCTGATAGACGCGCAGCGCGGCCTCGAGCAGCTCCGCATCGTCGCAGACGAGGCACAGGGGCTTCGTGAGCAGGTACTGCACATCGGTCAGAGCGTCGATATCCTCCCATGTGTCAATGCGCAGCGCGATCATGGGCGCGTCGCCGTCGAGCGCATCTGCCAGCCGGTCCTCAAGATCGGCGCCGGCCGTCAGCACCGCGCCGTGTCCCGCGTCCACCGGCAGATAGCAGGGGAGCTTTTCCGTCGCGGCGGGAAGCAGGTCGGTGTGCTGCGGGGCGGGCGGGACGAACTTTGCCTCCCGGAGCGCATCGTGCAGCGCTTTGATATGCGCCGCCGTCGTGCCGCAGCAGCCGCCGAAAACGGCCACGCCCGCCTCAAGCATCGCGGGCACATAGGCCGTGAAATCCTCCGGCGTGCAGTCATACACGGTCTTGCCGCCGACGGTGATGGGCATGCCGGCGTTGGGCTTTGCGATCAGCGGCACGCGGGCATATTCCCGCAGGCGGCGCAGCTGCACGAGCATCTGCTCCGGCCCGGTCGAGCAGTTGAGCCCGAAGGCGCTGATGCCCATGCCCTGCAGCACGGTCAGCGCGGCGGTCACATCCGTGCCGGAGAGGCTTCTGCCGCTCTCGTCACAGGTGAAGGACACAAAGATGGGCTTGTCGCTCACGCTGCGCACGGCCAGCACCGCGGCGCGCGCATCCGAGAGCGTCATCATCGTCTCGATGACGAACAGGTCGACCCCGGCCGCCTCGAGACCGGCAGCCTGCTCGGTGTAGATGTCGACCAGATCCTCGAACGACGCCTCACCGAGCGGAGCGAGAAAGAGCCCCGTCGGTGCAAGATCGCCCGCGATCCATGCCTTGCCGTCTGCCGCTTCGCGCGAGAGCGCGGCAAGGCGGCGGTTAAAATCCGCCGTGCGGTTGAAGATGCCGCGCTCTTCAAGCTTCTGGCGGTTTGCGCCGAAGGTCGGCGTGTAGAGCACCTGACTCCCGGCGGCGACATAGCCGCGCTGGATCTCGCGCATGATGTCCGGGTGCGCGAGCGTCCACTGCTCGGCGCTCACATCGGCGGCGTAGCCGTGCTTTTGCAGTTCGGTGCCGGTCGCACCGTCAAGAATGAGGGGAAAACGGATCTCCATGGTCGTAACCTCCGTGAAATGTTATGGCTGCAGGAACGAAAGATTTTCGGTAAAGGCCGCGGCGAAGTCCGCGCGGCCGGAGAGCTCAAGATAGCTGCATGCCCGGGAAATGCTGCGGATGCGCTGCCACTGCGCGCTGTCGAGCGTGAGCGCGGCGGCTCCGGCAAGCGCGGTGTTGCCGAGTGTATGCAGTTTTCCTGCACAGGCGCGTGGGAGCATCCCGATCGCCGCGGCGCTTTCCGGGTCGAGATAGCTGCCGAAGCCGCCGGCGAGGTACACGCCGTCGAGCTGCTCGGGCGTCAGACCGCGCTGCTGCAGCAGCACCCGGATGCCCGCCGCAACGGCGGCCTTTGCGAGCTGCAGATTGCGCACATCCGCCGCCGTGAGCGATACCTCCGGCGTCAGGTGAAAGCAGCCGTTGCCGTCAGCGTCGCGCGTGAGGTGGCGGCGCAGCGCAGCCGGCGCTTCCTCCGGCGGCAGCAGCCGCCCGCCCGGGGCGATCGCGCCGAGGCGCAGCAGCACCGCCGTCAGATCGAGCAGCCCGGAGCCGCACAGCCCCTTCGGTGTGCCGCCGCCGATCACGTCGTATACAAAGCCGCGGTCATACTGTACGCGGCTGACCGCGCCGTCCACGCCGGGCATTCCGCACGAGATGCCCGCGCCCTCGAATGCAGGGCCGGATGCTACGGCGCAGCAGGTGAAGCCGCCGCGCCCGCCGAGCGCCATCTCGCCGTTTGTGCCGATGTCGAGAAACAGATGCTCGCCCGGCAGCTCCGCAAGGCCTGCGGCCAGCAGACCGGCCGTGATATCCCCGCCGATATAGCCCGCCACACAGGGGGCTAAGTGCACCGGCACGCCGTGCAGCGGGACGGTTTCGGACGCATCAAAGAGCGTCTCCGGCTGAAACGGCGCGGCGGCGATGCCGCGCACGCTGTATCCGGCGAAGAGATGCTGCATGACGGTGTTGCCGACGAGCGTGATCTCGCGCAGTGTGTCCGCGGCACGTCCGCAGCGCGCGAGTGCGCGTCCGATCAGTGCCCAGACCTGTTCGCGGCTGCGCTGCGAGAGCTCCTGCAGCCCGTCCGGCTGCTCGAGCGTATATTGGATGCGGCTGATGACGTCCGCCCCGTAGGGCGCCTGCGTGTTCCAGCCGCTCTCGGTGGCGAGCTCCGCGCCGGATGCGAGGTCATACAGCCGCGCGACGACGGTCGTCGTGCCGAGATCGACGGCGGCGGCGCAGCCCGTGCGCCCCGGCTGACAGGCAGGCATCGGCAGTGTGCGCGTGAGGATCGCGCCGCCGGTGCTTTCCGGCAGCGTGACGGTGTCGCCGTCCGCGGGGTAGACCCGGCACGCGAGGCGCGGCACACCGTTGACCGGCACACGGCACTTGCCGCAGCGCCCTTTTCCGCCGCAGGCGGCGGGGATGGAATAGCCCGCGCGCCGCAAGGCGGACAGCAGCGTCTCGTCCGCCGGAACAGACAGGGTGCGCGTCACGCCGTTTTGTTCAATATGGATGCTTGACATGGCCGCCGCCCCCTTATAAGATAGGATATACACATTCTAAGCAGCGAAACTTTGCTTTGTCAAGAGGCTTTGCGTATGATCGATCTGGAGACGCTCGCGGCCGAAAACGGCTTTTCCCACTGGGCACAGATGAATATGGCGGCGGCGGTGCCGATGGCGGAAGTACGTGATATGTGTGCGGCCGACCGCTGCGGCCGCTATGGGCACAACTGGGCGTGTCCGCCCGGCTGCGGCAGCCTTGAGACGGCTGCGCGCCGCATCGCGGGCTATGCCTGCGGCATCCTCGTGCAGACGACCGGGACGCTGCAGGACGATTTTGACTATGCGACCATCGAGGCTGTCGGCGCGGCGCACAAGCGGCGCTTTGCCGGCTTTGCCCGCCAGATGCGGCGCGCCTATCCGGGCTGCCTGCCGCTGACGGCGGGGTCGTGCACGCTCTGCGCGCGCTGTACATATCCCGACCGGCCGTGCCGCTATCCGACCAAGCGCCTGTCGTCCATGGAGGCGTATGGCCTGCTCGTGAGCGACGTGTGCACGCGCTCGGGCCTTGCTTATAACTACGGGGCGCGCACCATGACGTATACATCCTGCGTCTTGTACAACAAGGAGTAAAAACCATGTCCACACCGAAAGAGATCTTCCTCGAGCTCATCCGCCCCGACGGTCAGCCCGAGCGCCAGCTACGCCAGTATGAGGCACTGCACATGTGCCTTACCGACCCGTGCAACACATACCTGCGCGGCAACCGCAAGCGCGGCACGACGAGCAGGGACCGCTGGGGCACGACGATCCTGTTCCCCGAGGATGCGCCCGGCCCGATGCCGGACACGCGCGCGGGGCTTGCCGTGTGCCCGGATATCACGCGCTGGCGCGAGACGGTGCACGCCCCCGATCTGGAGGCTGCCTGCACGGAGGGATGGGAGGCCTGCCGTGCTGAGGCGCGCGCTGTCTGCGGTCCGGACCACCTGCTGGCCGGGTTCATGGGCACGGGCATCTTTGAGCAGTGCCACTTTCTCA
>OFMC01001371.1_pt1 | contig 19068 bp, 10 predicted proteins | sample 1541271 | NCBI WGS metagenome assembly OFMC01 (sample SAMN04209252, study PRJEB22552) | human gut metagenome | biome: gut; material: feces | host: Homo sapiens | place: USA: Oklahoma | reverse complement strand
GGGGCAGCGCTCATACAGAGCTTTTGCCTCCTCCACGGTCTCAGCAGACATAATTTCCTGGGCCCATAACATAGCCATCATTATTACCAACCTTTCGATTTTTTGTGTGATTTTACGCATAGACAGTCTCGCTCATTTCCAGCAAGCACTGCTTCAGCATTTCGTTTTCGTTTTTCAGGGCTTCCAGCGTCTCCGGCAGCTTGTCCAGTACCTCCTGCCGCTGCTGGGCTTCCCTATGGGCCTTTTCCTGTGCGGCCAGCTCTTCAGCGGTCGGCGGCTGTGGCACTTCTCCGTATTCGTACACCTCGTATTCCGCCCCGCATAACCGGATACCCCAGTAAGCTTCCCCGGGCTGTGCATTTTGGTTGTGTGCGTTCACCGCAGCCTCGATCGCGCTGTAATCTGCCGGGGTGCCGTCGGTCTCGGTCGGTACCGTGTACCCGGGGCGGATCGTTGCTTCTTCCATTTTGAACTCTCCTTTCCGGGTGCTCAGTTAATATAGTTAAGCTCCCCTAAGAACTTAAACGTTGTCACCAGCGTGTTCAGCGGCAGCACGATGCAGGGGCGCAGGCCGTGCGAGTTCTCTCTGTAGCCTGCATTGCATAAACTTCCGTCCGCATAAAACGCGTACATATAGTTGCCGTTGTGGGTTCGCTTGGAGCGTGTCCAGTATTCTTTATCTGCTTTTCGCTTGTCAGTGGCAGCAGTTGTGTAGTCGAAGTAGTCCAGCTTTGCACCCTCCTGCGCCATCAGGCCGTCCACGCCCTGCCATGTATAAACACCCATCTCAACAGCAGAAAGCAGAAAGCACTTCCTCGAAAGGCCGTTCGAGCCGGAGGAAACATTGGCCGAGCCGTAATCCGCCTGTTTCACGTAGGGCAGATGCACGGTCATCAGGCGGTTTGCCACACTGGACGTGATATTTCCGCCCGGGTAGTTGACGCACCAGTTGTCCAGTGCCCATCCTTCGTAGCCGTAGATGTAATTGTTACTGATAGAAGTAGATGCCGCAATGTTTGTTCTCCAGAGCCATGCACCGTTGGCCGTGCTGTCGTACAACCCGCCGCCCGGAACGCCCTTATGGATCAGCTTATACCAGTAGGTCTTGTTGCCGCTTGGGTCTGAGATGCCAAATTCTGTCCCCAATGCAAAAGAGCTGATGGGATTGCCGCCGTCATAGAACTTCTTGGCTACGCCGTCCACGCCGATATAGCCCTTGTGTACTGGCCTTGCGGTACCGCCCACGCCGGTGTAGATTTTGGAGACCGACTTTGCACTTCCGTCGATTCCGGTATAAATTGCCATGTTATCTCCTCCTTATACGTACACCAGCAGGATAGAACCGGTTGCAAGGCTGCTTCCCGCACCGGGGTCACTGGTTTGGGATGTGATGTTGGTGACCCCGAGCCAGCTTTTCAGCACATCCTTGGAAACATCTTTGATCTTTGTACCGTCATCCGTATAACCGGCAATGTGCGTCAGATTCGACGTATTAAGGCCGTCGCCCGCATAGCCGACTTGGATTGTTCTGGATGCGTCCTTATAGTCGGTTACGCCGGTTGCTTTTGTGGCGGTGGTTGCATTACCATCCAGCGAACCAATGAATTTGTTGGCCCTGACATTTGCAAAAGAGCCGCTTCCTCGACCGTCATTAAACCGATACTCATCAATGGTGTTGTCTCGATATCCCAAGTAGACCGTGTTGTTTTCTGGGATGCCAACAAAATTCACTTCATTCTTGTTCTCGAACTCCAATTTCGAGTGGTTATGCGCACTCGGTGGAAACGTACTCGGCTTATCCGTCACGGAATTCCAGTCCGTCTTGATGCTCTTGAACTTGTCGCCCACAGTCTTTGCATCCGCCGGTGCATCGGGCACGGACAGGGTCTTGTCCGTGCCGGCCCGTGTTCCGGCAAGCGCTGCGGCATCCTCTGCGGCTTTCTGAGCCTTTTCTGCTGCCTGACGGCTTGTAGCTGCCGCTCCCGCACTGGCAGATGCCTCCCCGGCCTTGGTGGCGGCGGTGGAAGCGCTCCCCGCAGCGGCGGTGGCCAGCCGGGTGGCAGTGTTTGCCGCAGCGGTGGCCGTCTTGGTGGAGTTGGCCACATCGTTCAGGGCCGTGGTGCGGGCCCGCGCGATGTCCTGCAAGGCGGCGGTATGCTCCGTCTCCGTGTCCTGCAGGGCCCGCTTGGCGGCGGTCTCGCTGGTCTTGGCGCGCTCCTCGCTGGCGGCGGCGTTGGTCTCGCTCAGGGCTGCTGCGTCCTCGCTCTTTTTCGCCGCCTCTTCACTGTCCTTTGCCTTTCCCGCACTAGCCTTGGATGCACTCTCACTCTCGGCGCTTTTCTTAGCGCTGTTCTCAGATGCCTCTGCGCTCTTTGCTGCCGCTTCCTCACTTTTCTTTGCCGCAGCAGCACTGTTTGCAGCCTTTTTGGCATTTTCCCCGCTCACCCGCACGCTTTCTTCCATGCTGGCGGCAGAGTTCGCTGCTTCTTTAGCAGATTTGGCCGCTGCTTCCTCACTGGTCTTGGCCGCGTTCATGCTCTCCAGCGCCTTTTTGGCGTACTTCGTCACCTCGGCCACGAACTGTTCATAGATGCTCGGCGTAATGCTCTCGGTGGTCGTGTCGGTGTCGATGGTGTCATAGCAGGTGTACTTGCCGGGCTTGGTCATGGCAGTGTAGCCGCTGTCGTTGATGGCCAGCAGCATCCAGGTGCCCTCTTTTTCCAGTGTCCAGCGCCGGTCTACCAGTGCGCTGTTGTTCTCGTCCAGGATCTGCGGGTCCGGCTTTGTGCCGCTCAGGCGCTGCACATGCAGGGTCACGGTGCAGTTCTTCCACTCTTCCGGCAGCTCAAAGCGAAGCTCGTCCACCTTGGCGCTCCGCACACCGCCCAGATACAGCGTCTCAATGTTTGCCCGGAACGTCGAACCGTTGTCCTGCAGCTTTCTGATCTTGATATCCAGTTGGCTCACAGTTTCACTCCCTTCACCAATCGGACGCACTCCTCGATTTCGCCAGAGGGTTGATTTCAGATTTGTGCGCCCTTCCTGCCCCTATCCTATCACGCCCCGCCGGGTGCAACTACCCCGGACATACAAAAGGGAGGCCGTTCACCCCGAACGGTCTCCCTTTCTTCTAAGCAGGGCTCCCCCCTCGGGGGAGCTGTAAGCAACTCCGCCTTTGGCGGATTGCGCACTGAGAGGGTTTCACCTCACCCCTGCCCACTCATCCTTTCTGCTTTTTGCCTGTTCCTCCTTTTTTGCCGCGTCCTTCACCCACTGGGCAAAGTTCTTCTCTTCGTACATCTGGCTGCCATCGGCCTTTTCCAGCTTCAGCAGCATCTGTTCCAGCTGTTCCCGGTCGCGGTCGTTGCCCGCCAGATACTCTTCCTTCACCGCCGCCGTGATCTTTGGCTTGATGCTGCCGTCCTCCTTGCCCGCCGTCCGCAGCCGCCGGATCTCATCCTGCACGTCGCTGGTCCTGCCGGTGTCCACCGCTTCAGTCAGGTCATCGTACACGCTGCCCTCGGTGCCGCCCGCCAGCAGCTCGTCTGCCTTGCTGTCGATGGCACCGGTCACAAGGTCGATCACCCATGCCCGCTTTTCCGCGTCAGCTTTCACACCCTCCCGGATGCCCAGGGTCTCGTACATTTCCCGCACAAGCTGCTTTGTCAGCTCCTGGCGCTGGCTGTCTTTGCCCTCGTTCCGGGCCCTGGCCGCCTGCTCTACTTCCGGGCTGTATTTCTTCAGCCGGTTCTTCAGCTGGCTGGCAATGGTCTTTTCGTCCTTGCCCATGGCTTCCAGCTTCGCCATAGCACCGCTGGCGTTGTCCGTGTCCCCCTCGGCAATGGCGTTGTACAGCCGATCATACTGTCCGGTGGCGCTTGTCGGGGTCGAGCTGAACGAAAAGCCGCTTCCGCTTGCAATGTCTCGTGCATCTTCCACATAGGCATCAAAGGCATCCAGCATTTTCCGGGCGTTCCCCATAGGCACACCCGCAATTTCAAACCCGTACTGCATCAGTTTCACGCCTGCCTTTCGCAGTTTCTGGTGATACGCTTCCAGCTGTTCCTCCGTCATGTCACCGGTGTCCTGCCGGACAAGGCTGGAAAACTTCGTTACTGCTGCAAAAAGGTCATTCACAGCGCTGATGTTGGTTGCACTCACCACATCGTAATCCGTACCGTTCACTGCATTTCCCACAGCGCTGTACAGCTCGCTGCCATACAGGAAGTTGCCCGCAAAGCTTTCCGTGTACAGATTCAGGAATCGCTTGCTCACGCTGGCCGCGGTCACATCTCCGTTCTCGTCCTGCTCTCTGTCCCATCGGTGCAGCAGGAAGTCCGCACCGATCTTCATCAGTGCAAACACAGCAGTCTGGGTGATCTGGCTCACAATGGCCCGGTTCAGGTTCTTTCCGGCCCGCTTCACTTCTTCTGCTGTCTCGCTGCTGTGTGCAGCCTTGTCTCGTGCTTTCTGGGCGTTGTAGTCCATCACCGCATCGGCCAAAATGCCGTAGTTCTGGAAACGCTGGGTCGTGAACATGGTCAAGGTCTTGGTCATTTGATCCGGATTTCGCTGGATCCCCGCCCGCTGCATCGTGGTGTAGTTGGGCTGGGTCTCCTCAATGACCCGCTGATACATCTTGTTCACGGCTTCCCAGTAGGCTTCGCTGCCTTTCGTGGCTGCACCCTCTGCAAACTCATTGGTATGGTGCTCCACATACCGCTTGGAGCCTTCCCACAGTGCCGCCACCGTGATCTCGTCCATGCTGTTGATCCAGCCGGTCACCCACTTGGGCAGCTTGTCCATGGCCTTTTCTGCCGCGCCCTGGCTCACGCCAATGCTGGCCAGTTCACCGCGCTGGCTTCCCCGCAGTCGGTATTGCAGCAGCACATCCCCATGCTGGGCAATTTCCTGTTCCAGCGCCGCCCGCTGCTTGCCGGAAAGGTTCTTCACAAAGGGCACCACCGCTGCCATGGTGTCCGCACCCAGTACCGCGCCCGCCGTTGGCAGAGATGCCGCCTGCGCAATGGCCACACCAGGGTTCAGCGTCAGGATCGCGCCCGCATAGTTGCCGCGCAACCTGTCCAGCACTTTGGTCATTGTGGTCGAGCGCTTTCTTTGCGTGGTCTGCAGGTCGGTCAGCAGGTCATCGATGTAGTTCGTCGCACTCTGGCCCCACTGCTCTTTCAGGATACCATTTTTCAGCATCTTGATGCCGTCCTCGGTCTCAATGCCACTGTTCAGCACCTTCTGCACATCCCGGATGGGTGCCGCCAGTCCGGCGTAGGCTGCCGTGTCCCGCAAACTCCGCTGCACCACGCTGCTGCACTCCTCCAGCAGGATGGGCATCTGGCTCTTGACACGGTTCTTCAGGAAGCCCCGGCCCTCAATGGTGGCATCCAGTTTCACGCCCTCGATCTGGGTCGCCAGCGCCGTCTTGTCCACCGCAATGGGGTAATAGTTTTTCACGGTGGCCCGCTGGTAACCCAGCAGCTTCATGCTTGTCTCGTTGATCAGGTTCGTGGTGTAGCTGCCGAAGAAATTCTTCATGTCCTCGCACCAGGCCCGGTCGTAGTCGGTCATGGCCTTCTCCACGGCCTGGATCACGGTGTCGGCCATGGGGTTTCCCGTGCTGTCCGTCAGCATCCCGATCTTCACGGTCTGGCCCTTCTGGTAAGCCTTCTCAATGTCGCCCCTGTTGTACTCCTCCGCATCCGGGATCGTCAGGCCACCGTTCAGCAGGTGCTCCCGGCTGTCGGCGTTCTGCAGGTGCATGTACAGGCTGCACAGCTGGGCGTGGGTCAACGGTGCAGCCCGACCCTTGCTGTCCTTCAGGCCAATGTCCACCAGCTCCGCGCCCGGACCGGCGAATTTTTCCATCTGTCTCAGGTTCGCCTTGCCCGTCACATTGTCAAAGAGCTTCGTTCCCTCCACAGTGATCCGGGTCTGTTCCCGCTGGCCGTCATTCAGCATGGTGCCCAGCTTCTCCATCTGGCTGTTCTTTGCGTAGCCGCCCAGCATCCGGAACACACGGCCAGCCCCCAGCATGTCCAGGTTGTACCTGGTCAGGGCGCTCCGCAGCTTTCCATCGTTGCCCTTGCTCTGGCGCACCTCTGCAGCCGCCTCGTTGGCGATCTTGTCCACCGCTTCGGCTTTCTGCAAGCTCAGGGTCTTGTTTGCCGTCCGGATCACATGCAGGGTGCTGGTCGTAATGGCTTTCAGCATCCGCATCTGGTCCACCGTCATGGGCAGATAGGTGCGGTTCTCGGTCTCCCGGATCCGCTTTCTCAGCCGGTCACGCAGCATCTCGGCCTTTTCGCTGTCCGGCAGTGCCTCGGCCTCTGTCAGCTGCTGGTTCAGCCGGTCAAGCTGGGCCTGCTTGCTGGCATTCAGGTCAGCCTGCAGCGCGTCGATGAGCTCCGGCACCTTGCTCAGCTTCCAGTCCTCGCTGATGCCGTTGGAGCTGTTCTCGGCTCCCATCGACTGCATGATGCTGGTGCGCAGGGCCGTCAGCCGGGCCACGGCGTGGTCGTTCAGCAGGGTCATATCCGCCAGCTTTGCCACCTCTGCCGCCTGCTGGATCAGGTGGGGCTGCACATACCGGTCCTTGCTGGGCCGCAGGATCATCTGGTTCAGCTGGGCAGCATTGGCCCGGATGCCCCGCCGCAGCTCGTCCTTCTGCCGACCGTCCCGGGCTTTCTGTACCCGCTTCTCAGCCAGCTTCTTGGCAATGGCAATGTCCTCGTCCCGCTGCTGCTGGGCTGCAGTGATGGCGATTGCGTTTCGTTCCGCCTGCTTTTCCTGCCACTCCTGAGCTTTGCGCTGGTTTTCCTGCTCCCATTCCAGCAGTTCGTTTTCCTGATGGATCAGCTGCCACTCAGCCCGATCAGCCCGGCGCTGTTCTCCTGCCACCTGGTGCGAAAGGTTCCAGTTCTCCCGCTTCAGCTGTTTGTTTTCCAGCCGGATCTCGTCCAGCATCTGCTGGCGTTCTTCCTTCAGCCGCTTCTTTTCGGCCTTCCACTCCCGTTCGTAGGCTTCCTTCAGCACGTCCAACTTTTCGGCCATGTCGCCGTAGTTGGCGATGTCCAGCCCCAGCGTATCCAGATTCTGATCCAGCAGCTTTTCTGCTTTTTCATTCCGCTTCTGCTGTTCTGTCCACTGCCGCAGTGCTTCATCTCGGCTTCCGTTCCGGCTGTTCTCATACATCCTCCGGTTGAACTCCCGGTTCTGCTCCTTCTGCACCTTCCGCAGATTCTTCAGCGCCTGCTCCGCGTTCTCCTCGCCCACGGCAGCAGCCACAGCCTGGCGCTGCCAGCGCTGGAACCCGTCAAAGATGGCCTGTGCATCGGTCATCTCCGGCACGCTCAGGATATCACCCAGCATCCGGTCGGCCAGCTCCACTTTGGCATCCTCGTACTCGGCAGCATCTGCAAAGCGGCTCATCATCCTGGGCTTGATGGCATCGTGCACGTTCATCAGCACATCCAGCCACTCGGTGCTCTCCATGCTGGCCGCGCCGTCCACGCCTGCCGCCTGGGCCGCGCCCCGGAACAAGGCCGCTGCCCCTTCCTTGGTGCCGCCCATGGCCCGGGTGTCGTTGACGATGGATTCATACACTTCTGCCGGGTTGCCATCCCGCACACCCTCTGCCTGCCGCAGCTTCACACCGTGCCGCCGGGCCTCCGCCACCGCTTCGCTCCACGTCCCGTACCGCTTCACCAGCTCCGCCTTGGCCGGGCCGTCCTTGTTCACCGTGTAGCTCAGGTCGTGGTATTCCGGGTACTCGTCCCACAGCTCGGTGTTCCGGTAGGTCGCCCCGCTCAGAATCTCATCTGCAATGGTCTCAGACAGCGCGCTGGCCTTGCTCATGCTGGCCCCGTCCGCCGTCATGTACTCCACCAGCGCCCGGGTCTCTCCGGCAATCTTTGTCCGGTCGGCCCTGCTGCCGTTGGCCTTTGTCCACCGCACCGCCAGCCCGTCAATGGAATCCTGGCTGATCCGCACACCGTGGGTCACACCCATCATCTGGGCCAGCGTTTCCATCGCCGCGCTGTTGTCCGCAATGGCCCGGCTTGCCTGCCGCTGAGTGTTCTTCCGCGCGTCCCGTTCCGCCTGTTCGGCTTTGGCCGCCAGCTGGTACCGGAATCGTGCCAGGCTGCTCTCTGCGGGCAGCTCACCTGTCTTGTAATAGTCCCTGATCTCCCGCACAACACGGTCAGCATCAATGCGGCCGCTGTACTCCTTGCTGGCTGCAACCCTGCCGTCGGTGGTGGAAATATCCAGCGTGAACTTTCTCTGTTCACTGCCCAGGCTTCCCACCATCTCACGGATCTGTTCCAGCTGTGCAGCGGTCGGAGCTTTGTCTGCGGCCAGATCAACACCCGGAGCTTCCGCCATCACCCGCACATTACCGTCTGCCAGGAACTTGTTCAGTGCGTCCGTCCCTTCCGATACTTCCGCCGGGCCGAACACACTCATAATTTCCCGGTGGTCGGTGTCACGGGTCTTATCATTCCGGGCAAAATCCAGCATCTGCCCATCCGGCAGGATGTATCCGGCCCGTTCAAATTCACTCGTCGTGCCAAACTGCTCCACGGCCAGCTGACGGCGATACTTCGCCGCACCGCCTGCTTCCTTTGCTTTGGCATCATAGACAGCCTGCTGTTTCTGCTTCTGTTCATTTCTCTGGGTTTCCAGCTTGGCATGGGCTTCCCGCAGTGCATTATTCACTTCACCGATTCGGTTTTCAAGCTCTGCACCACGCTGGTTAAAGTCCTTCCGCTTTGCAAGGTACGCCTGGTATTCTTCACTGGCCTTAAACTCCTTTGCCTCGGCAGAGAACAACCCCAGAGATTTTCTCTTCGCTTCAATCTCCTTTACCTCGGCGCTGTTCAGCCAGTTTGTTCGCTCTGTTTTCAGAGCGTTTTGCTGGTGTTCCAGTTCTCTGCTTTCTTTTTGAAGTGCCGCCAATTCATCCACGTTTCCAGCAGAGCCGTCACTCAGCTGGAACCGCACCGATTTCTTCACAGGTTCGCTGTTTCCCTTGCTTTCGGCATTTTCTTGTGCTATACTGTTTTTAGCAGGAAAGCTCGGGCGTTCACCGCCCTCCTCGGTTTTGAGTACCGTGTCAGCGCTTTCCTGATAAATAGAACCCTCCGACCCTCTGCTCCCCGAATCTTCGGATTCCATGTGGGCTTTGCCGGAGGGTTCCGTAAAACCTCCTTGCAGACTACTCCTTGAATCTTTGGATTCTACGTGGGTACGCATGGAGGTTTTATTATTTGTAGATTTTATATCTACAATATCATAGAAAATCTCCCGGTCATTTGCTTTGAAGGCAGTCAGAACATCAGCTTCATAGGCATTCTGCCCAACCACAATTTTGATTTTTCCACGGTTGAATGCTTCCGCATTCTTGTGGTTTGCAGGTTCTCTGTAGACTTCATCTGCGGTTTTAATAATTTCATCCAGATTTGCAGCCATCCGCATTTTATCTGCATACGTTTCTTCGTTCGTTCTTTGAAGCGCCATTGTAGATTTAGAACGGACAAACTCACTTCTTCCATCTTTATGGTTCAAAATTGTCCAGCCGTTCCGCTCAAAGCCATTCGGATACCGTTCTTTGATGGCCTGCTTCACTACGGTTTTCCAATCTTCCTGTGGAACACCGTTCAGGATATCTTCATCAATTTTGATGTAGCTCTCTCCGTCGGCATCCTTTTGGATCGAAAAACGAATATTGCGTCCTTCCGCCGCGCTCTCTGTCTTGAGGGCAGCGGCGTTTTCTTTTGCACTGCGCAGGTTGTCCATCGCTTTTTCAGCGTGGGCAAAGTATTCGTCCTGCAAAATTCTGCGCTCGTTCTCGGCCAGACGCTGGGCCTTCAGGGCCGCCCGGTTGTCGGGGGCAAGGGTCAGCACTTCCTTGGCCCGGCTGATGATGCCGCCCAGCATCTCCTTCACCCGGTTCATCACGGTGCGGATGGTTCCGGCCCTGCCGCTGTTCTTCTCGGCCTGCCCGCGCTGGAACTCTACCCAGCGCTTGAAATCGGATTCATTGGAGAAGATGCCCCGCCAGGCATCGCCCACCAGCTCCTCGGCAGCTTCCTCATAGGTCAGATTCTGCTGGGCATAGTCGGTCATCTTCTCCCGGATCATCTCGTCCACGGTCTCAAAGCCGCTGCTCTTGGCCAGATACAGCAGCGCGTGATCCTGCAAGGCCTTGGCTCCCTCGCTGTCCAGAGCGTTGTACCAGTGGTAGTCCTCGTGCAGCACCGTGCCGAACGTATCCTGTGCACTGTCCCCAAAGAAGATCCGGGCCGTCTCCGTGTCCACATAGGCCCGCACCCGGCTGTCTGCCTGTCCCGCACCGTTCTGCAGCACGTTTTTCAGAACCGCCGTGGTGCCGGTTGCCGCCGCGTTCAGCTCGATCACCTGGCTGCCAGCGTCGTTCGCGTTGCGCAGGGTTCCCTTGTAGATGGTCTCACCCCTGCCCGTCAGGCTCTGTTCCGTCAGAGTGCCGCCCAGCTGGCTCTTGGCCCACCGGGTCTCTGCCGCATCCCTGCCGTAGGTGTAGGCGATCTCCAGCGCGTTCCGGCCCTTGAGGTTGCCCAGCACATAGTTCACGTTGGCCGCCATGCCGCTGCCGGTGCCCGCCAGCTCCAGCGCCTGGTCAAAGGTCTTCACGTCCTCCATCTGGCCCAGCCGGTACAGAGTGGATGCTGCCGCCGCATAGCGGTCACTGTCCACGCCTTCCGGCTGTTTCCGGCTGATCTCCTGCGCCGCCTTTTCGCCCACCTTCCAGCTCCGTAGCACCTGCTCCGTCCGGGCCTGCTTCTGGCCCTCCGTCCTCGGTGCTTCCATGCCGTAGGTCTCCCGCATCGGGCTGTTGCTGCTGTCCATCCCGTCAAGGGTGCTTTCTTCCACAGGGACCGACTGCATCACAGCCTGCCGGTCAGCGCCATTCTGCGCAGTCAGACCAGTGTTTTCCGCACTGCCAAGGGCTAACGGGTTGCGGCTGTCAGCGCTTATGCGCTGACTGAGGGGTTCTGCGCCGTCCGCCGCTGTTTCCGTGGAGCTTTCCACACTTTCCCCAGCGTTCTCAACCATCGCCTGTCGGTTCGTGGCTGTTTCTGCCGTGTGTACCGCAGGGTCATCGTTCACCTGCGTCTCGTTCACAATGCCGCTGCCCTCAGCCGCAGGGCCCGCCACTTTCAGGTCAGCAGAGCCTTTTTCGGTTCCATCAGACTCCACCGACATGCCAAGGGCCCCACTATTAGGGGGGCTGTCAGCGCTCACGCGCTGACTGAGGGGTTCCGGTTCCCGCGCCAGCTCCTCCCGGCGCTGGTGTTCCTTCAGCGCCTGCTCGTATTCGTCCTGAGCGGCATACCGCTCCACGTTGCCCCGCAGGCTGGAATCTCCCGCGTTCATCCTGGAAAGCCCTGTGCCCACAGCGCCGCCCAGTGCACCGGACGCGCCGCCGGAAAGGCCCGCTTCCAGTGCTGTAAGGAACGTATCCTTGTTGAACAGCGTCTTGGCCGCTTCCTGGTCGCCCATCACAGCGTCAATGGCTTTGTCGGCGTAAGTCTCCACAAAGGCCTGCATAGCATTGTCCGCGCCGCCGGAAATGGCGTTGGCAACGGCCGGGTAGGCTTCCCGGAACGCCTGATTGCCCACCTGTCGGCGCACCCAGTCCGCAATGGTACCGGCCACCGTGTCCTTGGCGTAATCCGAGCCCATGGTCTTGGCAAGGTCGGCCACACCCACGCTGTTGATGGCCCATCCTGCGCCAAACTTTGCCGTTGCTTTCAAAATAGCTTTTTCCGGGCTCTCCCCCGCTTCGTCACTGGCAGCCATGCTGTCGCCTGCGCCGTGGGCACTCAGCACCGGCAGCACCAGCGCCGGGTTGATGGCACTCACGATCAGGTTCTCAGCCGCGCTGGAAGTAGCCCCGTGGAAGAACCTCCCCACATTGCTCTCGCCTGCCATAGCGTCCGCAGTCAGGTTTTCTCCGGCCTTGTGGGCATCCCGGCCCCACTCATACAACCCTTTCATGCGGTTGCTGTCGTCATCCGCCTTGTCGTAGAGCTCACCACTCCGGATTCGTTCGTGGGCTGTCCGGATGAGCTCCGGGTCATATCCTGCCGCTTCCAGCTGCTCGTCGGTGTAACGCCCGCTCTGAACACGCCGGATCATCTGCTCTTCGGCACTGGCCGTCAGGGCCGGGGACAGTGCGCCCGCGTACTGCCCGATCATGCCTTTGATATTTTCCTTTTTTCCCTCCAGATCGCTTTCCACACGCCGTCCGGCCCGTTCGCCAAGGCTCAGGTCATTGTACGCCTTCATGTAAAGCCGGGCCCGGTTGATTTCGTCCTGGGTGTAGCCCATCTTTTTCAAATCGCTGTCCATGTACCTGGTGTTTTCCAGCACCGGCATTATACCCATGCCGCCCGTGTCCGCTGCCAAGTAGTCCACGCCTGCCGGAAGGTCTGCTGCGCTTACAGCCCCGCGTGGCAGCGTGGGATCTGTCACCAACCTCGCCAGCTCCCGGTTTCGCTCGGAAGCATCCTTCCAGTTGTTCACCGTGCTGTAAACGTCCATTCGGATACCGTTGTTCCGCTGTTCCCGCAGCTTCTGCACGGTGCTGGCATTCTGCTCCATCTTCCCCGCCGGGCTCACTGTCACCTTCTGCCGGTTCAGCTCGTCGCTCCGGCTGTCCATGGCATCCGCAAAGCCCAGGTTGTTCCTTGTCCGGTAATCCTCCAGCGCCGTGGAATACAGGTCGGTGCCCGTCTGCTGTTTCTTGGTTTGCAGTGCCGCACGTTTTTCGGCCATTTTTTCCGCCGTCCATGGATTTCTATTGTCCGACACAGAGTTTCCCGTACTGCCAAGGGCTAACTGGTTGCGGCTGTCAGCGCTCTTGCGCTGACTGAGGGGTTCTGCCCCACCAGCAGCGGCATTGGTTTTTTTCTGAAGTTTGGCCCGCTTCTGGGCCATCTGTTCTGCTGTCCATGCCATTTTTGTTCTCCTTACCATCCCATCGCATTCCAGACCTTGGCCGCCACGTCATCATTTATGCCCATGTTGACCAGCCGGGCATAGATCGTATCCGAATCCACCCCTTCTGCACTCCACCCCTTTGCATAGCTCAGGGCGTTGCTGTACGGCATTCCGGTACTCTTACCCGTGCTCCCTCCCGTGGTTCCCCCGGGCAGGGCCCACTTGTTCGGATTCGCCAGCGGGGCGATCAGCCCGCTGCCAGTTCCGGTCGCTGCTGTTGTGCCCGTGTCACCGTCAGGCAGCATTCCGGCGCTGGCCAGAATGTTCGCATAGACGCTCTTGGTCGGGTCATCATCCTTCAGGCTCTGATACTTACCCAGCGCCGTCAGCAGTTGGCTGTTTGTCCACCCGCTTCCGCTCTTGCTGGAGCCACCGGATCTTCTCGAACTTCCGCTGCTCTTCGTAGCTGCCGCCTTTGCCAGCTGGGTCGCCAGCTGACGTTTTGCAATGGTGCCATAGGAACCGGCTGCATTGCTGTCCAGCCCGTACATCTTCAGCAGGTTGGCCGCCGCTTCCTGATTTCCGCTTGCCACCAGAGAAGCCGCGGTGCTCAGAACACCGGCCTGATCGTCCCGGGTCACCGGTGCGCCGGTATAGTTGGCAAAAGCGTTTGCGTTCAGGCCGTACCGGTTCAGCACGTCGCTGGCCGCATCCCCAGCGCCCTGGGTGTACAGGTTGAACGCCTGCTGGTAAGCACTCAGGGCATCGCTCTGGTCGGTGCGGTTCTTGTTGTACTCCCACTGTTCCCGGGCAAAGTCATTTTCCCACTGCTGCTGGGTGTACCCCTTGTACCCATCGTAGGCTGTCAGGGCCGCCGAGCCGATGTTCTTTACCGTGTTCCAGAGGTTGTTCCAGTAATTGTCGTTCTCGTTCCGGGCCTGTTCGCTCTGGTTGGCAAGGAAATTCTGCCACGCCGTGTGGTTGGCAAAGTTGCTGCCGTAGGCACTGCGGTCCAGCGCCTCGGTGTTGGCCATGCCGGAAAGGGCACTCAGCAGGTCGTTCTGCTGGTTCTGGTATTCGCTCAGTGCCTGGCCTCTCAGGCCTGGTACCGCATTGTCAATGCCGCTCAGCGCCTGCTGCTGGCCCTGCTTTGCCACACTGTCGGCGTAGCTGCTGCCATACCCGCCCGCCAGCATCGCCGCGTTGGCCTGGGCGTTCTCCGCGCTGGCGGCAGCATTGGCCTGGGCCTGGGCGCGGTACTGCTGGTAGGCTTTGCTGCCGGTGTCCCAGTCGAACCCTGTGCCGATCTGCCCGGTCAGGCTGTCCATTGCGTCCTTGTTCCGGCTCACATAGTCCGCCGGGCGGTTGGCATTCCATTCCCGCTCTTCCTGCTCCGCCTGGTTCTTTTTCCGTAAGGTATCAAATAACATGTCGTTCTCCTTTTCTTCTGCCGGCCACCGATCTTCAGATCGCGGCTAACGCTTTCAGCACCCACGGCAACATACTTGCGCCGATCTGCAAAGCGTTCCCCCAGAAGTTGGTGTTGTTCGCATCCTTCTGCTGGTTGGCCCCCACCGCGTTGGCATATTCTGTCTGGGCACTGTTCAGCTGGCCATAGTAATTGTTCAGGCGGGTGTTGTAAGCATCCTGCGCCAGCTTTTCCTGCTGCTGCAAAGAGCTCAGCCGGTTGCTCAGATCACTCTTCTTGGTGGCATATTCGTTGTAGGCCTGGCTGTATAAGCTGTCTGCCACGTCCGAAAGCCCGTTCATGGTGCTCTGGTAGGCCGTCTGCCCGCTGGAAGTGCCCCAGCTGTTGCCGTAGCCGCCGCTGCGGGCCGAAGCATTGGCGGCAGCGTTCTCGCTGGCCAGCTCCGCACCCCGGGTGTACTGGTTCTTGTACTGCTGGTAAGCTGCGTCCTTGGTGTAGTCGTAAGAAAAGCCGTCCCGGTTCATCTTGTCCAGCTGGCTCTGCGTGCCGCTGATCTGGCTGCCGTACTCGCTCTGATACTCCCCGGGCTTCTGTCCTTTGATGTAATCCAGATTGTTCTTTGCCGTGGTCACCCGGTCGTTGCTCTGGGCGTACTGGTAGCTGTTGGAATCGTTCTTTCTGGTTCCAAACACGCCGGTGCCCGCATTCTTTTCGCTGTTGCCGGTAATGCTGTCATACACATCACCTACCATCAGCCCCACATTGTGGCCCGGAATCAGGTACTCCCACCATTCTCCTCTTGCCATCTTCTCACTGTCTCCTTTCGTTTACTCCACCTTCAGCCCCATGGCCACCAGCTTGTCCCGCATGGTGTCGCTGAAGTTCGTCTCGTCCAGGTTCTGCATCATGTACATCATCTGGTCCCGCAGCTGCATCAGGTAGTTGTTGATGCTCCGCCTGTCCTCCGGGGCCATGTTGTCACTCAGTTTCGGCATGGCGATCTCGCCAAGCCTCGTAATATCTGCCATATAAAATCTCCTTCCTCTAAGCAGGGCTCCCCCTTCGGGGGAGCTGCAAGCAACTGCACCGCAGGTGCATTGCGCGCTGAGAGGGTCATCGTTTCGGCTCCCCTCCGGCCACCCGGTTGCCCCGGCTCTCTGCCATGCTGAACGCAATGCTCCGCACCGCGATCTGCCCGGTGCCCTTGATCCGCAGCCGCATGGTGTCGTGCCGCTCCGGCACAAAGGGCAGGTTGACCCGGGTGTATTTGTTCAGAACGGCTGCCTGGCCCAGCGTCTCCCAGGCCCCGCCCTCATAGCTGGCCTGCAGCTCCACAACGCTGTACGTCAGGGCATCCACTCGCAGAAACACCCGGTTGATGTACTTGTCCGCCGGGACGTTCAACCCAATGTCGCCGCTCACAGCCTCAAAGCCCACCTTCTGTTCCAAATTCGCCTTTGCCGTGTCGGTGTCCCGGTCGGCCTCCCGTTCCGGTTCGGTGGCCCACAGGTTTACGCCGTCCCACTGGTAGAGCTGCCGCCCCGTGGAGCACATCGCCCAGCCGGAAGCATTCTCTTCCGCCGCCGTGTCCTCCTCGTGCCAGAGCCGCCGTTCGGTGTCGTAGACCAGCAGCCGGGTCTCGTTCCGGCCCGGCACCCGCAGATGCAGGTAATACCGGGTGTCCAGCACACCGCCCACCGCCCCGCGCACGTTCATCAGCCAGGTGTTGTCCAGTCCGCCGCTGATCTTCACCGGCAGGCTGCCGTCCCAGGCCATCACGCCGTCAGGGGAAAGGTAGTACAACACTTCCGCCAGCACGCACATGCTCTTGCTGGCCTGCTTGGCCACGCCCCGGCACTGTACGCTCACCAGCTGATAGTCCGCCGGGCGGCTGCCGTAGAGCTTGTGCAGGCAGTTCTCCTTGAAGAACAGCACATAGCCCATGCAGGTGGCCGCACCGGTAAAGGGGCCGTCACTGCCCACGTTCACGGCGTAACTGTCCGAAGCAATGCCCCGGTAGCTGTACCAGTTTGTGGGGTCGCCCAGCTTGCAGCTGTAGATCACGTTCTCCTCGCTGTTGCAGCCCCATACCCGGTTGGCGTTCTCGGTCACATATTCCAGCCGGGGCACCCGCCGCCGTGCGGTAATGGTGGTGCCGCCCGCTGTGGCGCTCTCGCTGCCGTTCATGCTCTTCCAGGTGGTACCGCCTGCCGTCACGGTAAAGCTGCCGTAATAGCGTGCGCTCTCGGTCTTTGGGCTGCCGGTCAGCACAATGCTGTCCCCGTCCATCTGCTCAATGGTCACCTCGCCGTTCACGCCCTCGGCCAGATACTCTTCCACCAGCCCGGGCACCTGCTCCACCGTAATGGTGTCCCCCTTCTTAAAGCCCGCAGCGGCCAGCCCGGGCAGGGTCATCTTCACGCTGTTCAAAAGGATCTCTGCCCACTTGCCGCTCTTGGCATCGTACTGTTCCAGCACGTTCACATAGGCCCACTTGCTGGAAGAGGAGTTTTGTTTCAGAAACAGCGTCCCGTCCGCCGGGCCGGAAGGTTCCGTGGTGCCCACGCTGCTCACGGTGTAGGTCTTGCCGCCCGCGTCGCAGGGGGCAATGGTCACCGTGCCGGTCTGGCTCCATGCAGCACTCAGGGCTTCCAGCTTTCCGGTGGCCGTGTCAAAGCTCTTGGCATCCGGCCAGATCAGGATCTTCGTACCCATGCCGATCATAATTTTCTCGCTGTCCGTCACGGCGTTTTCCAGCACGATCTCCCCGCCCGCAGCCGCGGTGGCCACGTCGTCCTCGCTGTCCTCGGTGTAGCGCAGGGTGGTGCCCTCGCACAGCAGCAGACCGTTCAGGTGGTACATCCCGTTGCAGCGGCCCATGGCCCGCATGGTGCGCCGGGGTGTCCGGGTCTGCAGTGCGGGGTATCCCCGGCTGGAAAAGTTCTTCATCTCGGTAAATTCTTCCGAGGAGCATGCATAGCTTTCATTCAGGCCGCCAAAGGCCGTCTGGATGCTCTTCCCCGTCGAGATGCTGTATAAACTCGGCAGTGCCATCTCAGTACCTCCACTTCGTGGCCATCCTGGGCAGGTAGGTGTGCCTGCACCAGGCTGCAAACTCCTGCTTGTTCTCGTTGGCCAGCTGCATCTCGTTGGCATAGCGGTCGGTCTCGCCCAGGGCCGCGTCCATCTGGGCCGCCAGATAGTGGGTATAGTAGCTGTCGTAGGGCTCCGGCAGCAGCAGCTCCGCGTCCTGCCGCAAAAGTTCCTGCTCCCGGTCGTATAAAATATCCGCACCCACGGCATCAAAATCGGTGGTGTCGCTCTTGTCCACCACGCTCTTTCTCAGCCCCGCATCCGCCTGCCGCAGCCATAAGATCTTCAGCTCGCGGTCAAACCCGTTGTTGGGCCGCAGCTTGTCGGCGGTTTCGATTGCTTTTCCTACTGTCACGCTTATCCCATCCTTTCACATCTGCAGCCCGGGTTGCGGCTCCCAGCGTCCCCTTCGCACAAAGCTTTGTGCTCGTGTTCTGCTGGCCGCGGCCCCAACAACTCCTCCCTGTTTCCGCCACTGGCGGCGGTCGTCGTCGTTGCAATTGCCTTTCCTACTGTCATAAAAGACCTCCAAACAAATAACCCCCGGCACAGCGTGTGCCGCCGGGCCGGGGGTTCTCAAAAATTACGCCTTATTCGCCAGCTCTTCCATGCGGGCAGCGGTCTGGTCGTCCTGTTCCTGGCTGTGGCGGATGACCTCCGCCACCTCCGGGGGCACCTCAATGTTCTTGCCGCGCTGCAACTGGTAGTTCACACCGTTCACGCTCACGAACAGGTCCCCCTTGTACTTCCCGCCGTCCGAAAACAGCCGGATCGTCTCAGTCTTTTTCTTTGCTTCTGCCATATCCATCAACCTTTCCCGTAACTTATTTCAAATCGGCGTAGAGCAAAAATGCGGTTAAGAGATCTTCGCGCGTATGCGCGAATCTCCAGCATTTTTGCTTGGAGCCTTCTTCTTCGGGGTCACTAGGGGCGAGCAGCCCCTAGTTCGTGCCTCCCGCGCTTCGAAAGTAGCGGGTGCTTTTCTGGTTCTCTTTTGGCACGCAAAAGAGAATAACCCTTTTAGTTCGCCTCAGCCGTTGCGCTGTACCGTGCGCTGCAGCTCTCAATGCGCACCATGTACTGCTCCACCAGGCGCTCAGCGGTCTTGTGTGCCTTCCAGCCCACAGACGCACGCTGGTTCAGGGGGTCGTCACCATAGCCCAGCTGCTTCACGATGTGCTCCAGGCCGCCGCCCTCGATCTCGGTGGAACCGTAGGCGTGGGCACCCAGGATCAGGGTGCTGAACACGGCCAGACCCGTCTGGCAGCCGGTGCCCTTCCAGATCTTTGCCTCGCTGGTCTCCACAAAGCGCACACCGTGCAGCGTGCCGATCTCGCCGTTGTAGATCTCGTCCGGCTGGGCGTACTTGTGCACATCGATCCAGTCCGGGTCGCGGCGCAGGTCATAGGCCACATACGGGTGGATGATGCCCACAAAGCTGGTGCCGATGGGGTCAGCGTTCATGGCCTTCAGCTGGGTGGCCGCACGGGCGATCAGGTCGCTGGTCAGCTGGCAGGTCGCGTCCAGGGTGGCGCGGCTGGTCACAGCGG
>OFMC01001350.1_pt1 | contig 19372 bp, 19 predicted proteins | sample 1541271 | NCBI WGS metagenome assembly OFMC01 (sample SAMN04209252, study PRJEB22552) | human gut metagenome | biome: gut; material: feces | host: Homo sapiens | place: USA: Oklahoma | reverse complement strand
AAAGATAAACAATAATATTGGATTGTTAAAAACACAACAATATTATTTGATCCATCAAATATTATTATAACACAGTTACAACACTTTAAGCATCTGCGTCGGTCGATGCGGATGTCTGCGTCGGTCGATGCGGATGTCTGCGCCGGTCGATGCGGATGTCTGCGTCGGTCGATGCGGATGTCTGCGTCGGTCGATGCGGATGTCTGCGTCGGTCGACGTGGATGGTTCGTTGAAGCGATAAGAACCGAGGCACACATCGTTCCAAACCACGAAACGACAAGTGCTTACACCTTAATTATATTATATAGTCTGCAATAAATAAGCAGGTTTGCTTTGTAAAGCGACATAAAAACACTACCTTTGTCTATGAAATTAAAAACCATCTATATGAACAAATCCAAAAGACTTTTCTGCAAGCTGGCGTTTGCTGCGCTCGGTCTTCTGCCGACAATGGCTACAACAGCGCTCGCAGACACCACCGACTACACACAGTACGTTAACCCGTTCGTCGGCAACGCCGACAACGGACACACTTTCCCGGGGGCGTGCCGCCCGTTCGGCATGATACAGACCAGTCCGGTGACAGGTGCTGTGGGCTGGCGCTACTGCTCGGAGTACGTTTATAGCGACTCTCTCATCTGGGGTTTTACGCAGACCCACCTCAACGGCACGGGCTGTATGGATCTTGGCGACATACTCGTGATGCCCACAAGCGGCAAACGCACACGTGCTTGGGATGGTTATCGCTCTCGCTACTCTAAGCAGCAGGAGTTTGCCACACCCGGCTACTACTCGGTTTACCTCACCGATGCGAAGGTGAAAGCCGAACTGACAGCTGCGCCACACGTTGCCTTCCACCGCTACACATTCGACAACCCCGACTCTACATCCGTACTCATCGACCTGCAGCACGCTCCGGCTTGGCGCGATGAGCAGTACCACTCGCAGTGTATCTCGTGCGAGACGAAATGGGAGGATGCGCAGACTCTGACCGGACACGTGCGCAACAAGGTGTGGGTGGACCAGGACTACTTCTTCGTGATGAAGTTCAACCACCCGGTTGTCAGCCATATCCAGCTGCCGAAGGCTGTTGACACAGAACGCGGACAACGCATCGTGGCTACGTTCGACATACCGCGTGGCGAGCAACTACTCGTTAAGGTGGCAATGTCTACAACAAGCGTTGAGGGTGCACGCCTGAACCTCGAAACAGAAGTGCCTGACTGGAACTTCGCCGAGGTGACACGCACCGCTCACGACGAGTGGAACTCTTACTTGAGCCGCATCGACGTTACGGGCACCGACACCGACAAGCAAAACTATTACACGGCGTTCTACCACGCACTTATCCAGCCTAACCAGATTGCTGACGTGGACGGTAAATACCGCAACGCCGACAACAAGGTTGTCTGCTCAAGCAATGGCGAGTTCTACTCCACCTTCTCTTGCTGGGACACCTACCGCGCCGCTCACCCATTCTACACTATGGTCATTCCGGAGCGCGTCAACGGCTTAGTCAACTCGCTCGTTGAGCAGGCAGAGGTGCAGGGATTCCTGCCAATTTGGGGACTCTGGGGCAAGGAGAACTTCTGCATGATTGGCAACCACGCCGTGTCTATCGTAGCCGAAGCTTACCACAAGGGTTTCCGCGGCTTCGATGCAGAGCGCGCTTTCAACGCCATCAAACGTACACAGACCGTGAGCCACGGCGAGAAGTACGACTGGGAGACATACATGAAGTACGGCTATTGGCCAACCGACCTTATCGCGTCTGAATCGGTATCCAACTCACTCGAATGTATGTACGACGACTATGCCGCAGCCGACATGGCTCGTCTCATGGGCAAGAAGCAGGATCAGCAGTACTTCGCACGCCGCGCCAACTTCTACAAGAATCTCTTCGACAAGCAGACCAACTTCATGCGTCCGCGCCTTGCCGACGGCTCATGGAGAAGTCCGTTCAACCCGAGCGACGTGGCTCACGCAGAAACCGTCGGTGGCGACTACACCGAGGGCAACGCATGGCAGTACACATGGCAGGTGCAGCACGACATTCCGGGACTCATCAAGCTCTTCGGCGGACCTAAACCATTCCTCAAGAAGCTCGACGAGTTCTTCACACTCGAACTCGTCACCTCGCAGAACGACGTGACAGGACTTATCGGACAGTACGCACACGGCAACGAGCCGAGCCATCACGTGGCTTATCTCTACGCCTTAGCAGGCAGACCATCGCGCACGCAGGAACTCATACGCGAGATATTCGACACACAGTACCACCCCACCGTTGACGGACTCTGCGGCAACGACGACTGCGGACAGATGTCGGCATGGTACATGCTCTCGGCAATGGGTTTCTATCCTGTGAACCCTGTCAGTGGCGAGTATGTATTCGGTGCTCCACAGATGCCAAAGATTGTGCTTCATCTGCCCGAAGGCAAGACATTCACCGTTGTAGCCGATGGCATTTCTGCCGAGAACAAATACGTAGACTACATCCTGCTCAACGGCAAAAAGTACAACAAAACATCCATTTCGCACAACACAATCATGCAAGGTGGCACATTAATGTATAAGATGTGTAGTACAAAAAAGCACGATAAATACTAAAAGAAGTTCAAAAAGAAGTCTTTTTTGTCCTACTAATGAATAATAATGGTAGATTTTTCCTTTTATATCATCAAAAAAGCCAAATAACTCCCAAGTTATTTGGCTTTTTCATTTATTTTGCTTTACTTTGCAGCAAATAATTATAGAGAGATAACAATAGACTATATTAAAAAGTAATTTTATGAAAAAGATTTCAATTCTTTTTGCAGCTGCTGTGATGGCGGCTACAGCTTCGGCTCAAACTGTTACAGAAAGTAAGACTTTTGACAACATGTATGTCGGTGTAAATACCGGTGTGTCAACAGCTTCTAAGGGTCACCATTGGCTTCAGGACTTCCGTCCAAACCTTGGCGTACGTCTCGGTCGCAACTTCACACCTGTATTTGGTCTCGCAGTTGAGAGCAACATTTACTTCAAGGAAGTTGGCTCTAAGCAGGGCTTCCTGCACAAGACAGGCACTGCCGTAAACGGTATCAACACCTCACTCCTCGGTACTGCAAACATCACCAACTGGGTAGGTGGTTACAAGGGTGAGCCACGTCTCTTCGAAGTATCAGCTGTATATGGTCTCGGTTGGGGTCATGTTTTCTCTAACGCAGCTTCTTACAAAGACAACACTAATATGCTCACTTCTAAGGCAGGTCTCAACTTCGCCTTCAACCTTGGCAAGACAAAGGCATGGCAGTTCTATGTTGAGCCTTCTATGAACTGGTCGCTCAATGGTCTCGGTTACGAGGGTGTTGAGTACAACATCAACCGCTCAATGTTCCAGGTTAATGTTGGCTTCAACTATAAGTTCAAGAACTCTAACGGCACACATAACTTCACAATTGCTTCGGGTCGTGACCAGGCAGAGGTTGACGCTCTAAACGCTCAGATTAACAGCCTCCGCGAGGAGAACGCTGCTCTCACAAGCAAGGACGAGCAGAACAAGAAGAACCTCACCGCTAAGGACACAGAGATCAACAACCTCAAGCAGGCTCTTGAGGAGTGCAACAACCGTCCTGCTCCTAAGGCAGAGACCGCAACTAACCTCCAGCCGACAGTTATCTTCCGCCAGGGCAAGACTTCTGTAGATCCAGCTCAGGTAGCTTCTATCGAGCTCATCGCCAACTACATGAAGAACCACAAGGAGTCGAAGGTAGAAATCAAGGGCTACGCTTCTCCAGAGGGTTCTAAGGAAATCAACGAGCGCATCTCTCAGCAGCGTGCTGACGCTGTTAAGGCTATCCTCGTTAAGAAGTACAAGATTTCTGAGAATCGTCTGAAGGCTACTGGTATGGGTGCTACTGACAAGCTCTTCGAGCAGGTAGAGTTCAACCGCGTTGCTACATTCAACGACATCACAAAGGACTAATTGTTCACCGAACAAATAATCCGAAATTGCTTGAGTGCCCATGCTGCTCAAGCAATATAAAAACAAATCCCAGTGTAATGACTCAACCATTGCACTGGGATTTTTCGTATCAATTCGTTTTACTTCGCTACAAATTTTATCTTACAACGACACACTTCCTTCAGCTCGGCATCCGCCTTCTGTCCGGCATCACTCTCTGGTGTCTGCTTCATCACTTGCACACAGAACTCACCCTCTGCCACCTCTTCAACAAACAGATGCAAGCGATCGCCACAATGCGACTCTGCAACATAAGCTATATCGAAGCGCTGCAAACGATTCGTGCGATAGAAGTCGAGCGTCCAAAGGTCGAGAATATGCTCTATGTACTTCACGCTATTGATGTGTCCGTTGACATCCACATCGCTGTAACGTGTCTCGACAATGCGTCGACACTCAGCTGCTTTCGATAGTTTCACACGCTTGAACGGCTCAATCGGGCACGGCTCATCGGTCTCGATGTACTTCGTAATCAGCCCGTCGCGCTCCGCAAGAATATCCACCGGCTGACGCGTATCGGTGTCAATCATTGCCCAAATACTGCGACCATAGCCGTAGTGCTTGCCGCTCTTATCACGAATAGCATAGTTACGACTCGTGAAGAACTTCATCACGTTCTCCACCCACGTGTCCACCGTGATGCGGTCGTAAGCAAGAGGCATTTCGTCAAGCTCCATAACGAAGCGCGAGAGCACCCAGGTCTTATGCACCGTGTTGAGATAATCCATGCCATAACCACGCTCGTTGCTATGGAAGTCGGCTGCATTCAGCAGATGGTTACCAAGATGTCCAAGAAATATATGGTTAGAAAAATCGCAGTGGAATGGTTCCACAAGGAAGTCGTAGCTTCCAATCTTACTTAATAAATCCATAATCTACTCTTATTTTGATGAACTTTTGCCCCTATCCATACTTATTCTCACAGAACGAGGCTTTCCATTAGAATTAGGATTAGAATCATATTTACAATTATCGTAAAGGCTTGGCATAAAGAAGTATGCACGCAATCCTTTCAAGTTGCCTTCTGCATTCGGCGTTACAAGTTGCTTGCCATCAGCACCAACAAACCTATAGTGCCCGTCAGCAGGTAGAAGGACGGGGTCGTAAGTACCCACAAATTTGAAGCTACCTGAAGAGAGATTGGCAGTCAACGTAGTAGGCTCGGCAGCGAGGATGAACTTATTCTTCACAACCGGCTTAACCACATCTTTCTTCACCCCATTCAAGAATTGCACAAGATAGGGCTCGCCAGCAACTGTAGACTTTACACTAAGGAAGTGATACACCACATTATCATCGTCTACCTCCTCCACATTCTGAAGTTGTTTGAACAGCATACCGGGGAAAGCAGTGCGAATATCGCTTTCTGTAAGACCGAATGGCAGACAAAGTGTATAACATCCGCCATCGGCACGGAACGTGCGATCGATAGTTACGTTGTGCACATAAGCGTCTTGATAGTACGAAGCAATGTCTGTATTGCCACCCGACTCACCAAACGTAAGACTCTCTACAACAACCGCATTTACAAGCCGGCGATATATCTGCACCTTACCATAGCCGCCAAGCTTACCATAGCGTGCGAAGCGTTCTGAATTTGGCTTATAATCAAGATATCCTCCATTTTTAAACTTTACAAAACTGATATGAGCATTGCCTTCGTCCAAAAATTTTATATCAATCTCATTAGTCTTTTCCGTTTCTCTCTCTTGGAACATCAACGCAGTTGAAGACTTTGTGCTTGCGCTAAGCCAACCACACCTACTATCCTTCAACTTCCAACCACCAGTTATTTTCTTCACTTTGAACACAGCCATGCTATCCGTTTCGCACGTAGCCAATTCCAGTTCGTCTTCCTTGCTCAACTTTATCAAACATGGCAGCATATAGTCCTTTTTCGTGTTCTGATACCTACTCATAGCCACGCCATTATCCTTGCTGACGATAATTATCTCGTCGCCATCGCGCAGAAACGAGGGGTCGGATATGTGCATATATTTTGCGGTTGCGTTTTGTGCGTCCACTCCGATTGGCACCAAAGAGAGTAGCATGATGATAGCTGAAAGCGTGAATTTAGTCATTCGAATGTTTGGTTTTTAGTAATTCTGTTTCGACCCTAACACCACAAAGAGTGTTAGGGTCGACCAATAGAATATTCGGAATTATAACATTAGCGTAGTTTGTCTACTTCCAAAAGCGTGATGTAATATCTGTAAAGTCGTCACCCACAGCACGCTTGTAGAGTCGTTGATTAGTGGTGCGCTCCTTCAGACAGCCAAGATGTTCGATATACGGACCGAGCTTTATATAGTCGAAGTCGCTTTTGCGTATTGTTCTTGGAAACATCTGACGACCGCTATACCATGCCACCTTCAGCTTGGGGTGTTCACGATGCAGATACTGCGAGAGTTGGCTAACGTACTTCGGGTCAGCATCGCCACCCATAAAGCAGATGCAGGTTATCTCGTCATTATAGTCGGCAACGAGTTTATCGAGCACCATTGGTGTCAGTGGCTCGCCGATGTTCTCCCACAGATACTGACTGTGGCAGCCCGGACAACGACACGGACAGCCCGTGATGTTGATAGACAGCGTCACCTCATCGGGGATTTCCTGGAACACTATGCCTGTATTGAGATAATTTAGCATTGTTTTATACGTTTTTTTTAGTTTCGCAAGCGAAAGTTCAATCCTTTACTTCGTTTGTTCCGTTGGCATAGAAGCGACGTGCCGCCTCTTTCTGACGAGCCTCAGAGAAGTTGCTCACACGCTTCAGATAGCCGATGATACGTGTCATGTAGTCGACATTCTCACTTCCGCAATGCGGACACTTCTTCAGATAACGTTTGTCGATATGTCCACACTCGTTGCAGATAGTGTTCGGGATATTGAATGTGAAGTAGTTGCATCCCTCCTTAGCAGCAATGCGCAGGAGCTGACGATACTGCGCCTTCGAGAGGTGCTCGTCGAGGTTCATGTGGAGTGCCGAACCACCGGTGAGGTGCTCAATGTATGGTGCGCCGTGCATCTTGAACTTGTCAACCACGTTGAGCGAGTCGTCCTCCACGATGTAGAAGTAGCTGTTGTAGCAGTCGCGTGGCACGAAGTAGCCGTCCTCACGATCCCACTTGGCGTGTTTCACACCCACGTTCTCAGCCGGAATCATCTCGCAGTTGAACAGCACATCCTTTGTGCGATACTTCTTGTTGTACTTCTCAACCAGCCCGAGCACTTTCTGTACGAAGTGCAGATAGTCGGGGTTGTCGCTAATCTTCAAGCCCATGAATTCGGCAGCCTCCACGAGTCCGTTCACACCGATGGTGAGATACTGGCGGCCCATATTGATGTATCCTGCGTCAAACAGTGGCAGCATTCCTTGTGCCTGCAGTTCCTTCAGGTTCTCGTTGTAAGCAAGCTGCACTTTATGGCAGAGTTCAATCACCTCCGAGAGATAGTCGGCATAGTCGAGTCCGTTCTTTACGGCGTATTGTATGCAACGGTTGAGGTTGATGGTGAGCACGCTCTTCGAGCCGGTAGACACACCGCCCGCACCGAGCGTATAGCTGAAGCCGTTGTCCTGAATCTCGTTGCGCAGACGGCAGCAAGAGCTGAGCGAGTCGGCATTGTCGCTCATGTATGTGAAGAACGAGTGACCCTCCGAGTACATCTCCGCTGTGAAGTCGCCCCACTCTTTGTCTATCACGTCGCCGTCCTTTGTGAGCAGTGCCATTGTCTCTACGGGGAAAGTCAGCACCGTCTTTGTACGCTCGTTGTTGAACCACTTCATGAAGCGTTTCTGCAGCCATGAGAGTCCGTTCCAATCGGGTTTTGAACCGTCGGGGAAGACGAACTCGCCGAAAAGGCTCTCAAAGTATGGTTTGTCATAATAAGCCACGTTCCAGAATACTGCCTGATAGTTGCGTGCGCCGGTCGGCTGGTTGATAGAGTAAACAATCTGCTCGAAGCAGTCGGTGATCATCTTGTCGATAGTGCGCTGCTTTGCAGAGAGGTCTACCACCTTGTCGGCGTGCTCCCAATAGTCGAGTCCGTACTCTTTACCGATGAAGTAGTTGAGGTACATGAGGAACTCCGGTGTTGCGCAAGCGCCGCTCAGCATACTCGAAACCATGAACACCATGTTGACAAATCCGCCGCAGAATGACTTCAGATTTGTAGGAGCCGTCGAGTTGCCGCCTATGCTCGTTGTGCCGCCGATGAGCCATGGGTACATCGTGATTGAAGCACAATAGTTAGCAAGCGACGTCTCGTCGTTCTTATATATAAAGTGGTGGTTAAGCTTGTCTATGTATTCATCAGCAAGTCTCTTGCCGTACATCTTCTTGATACGGTCGGTGAGCAGGCGACGGTTCAAGCGGATGAAGCTCGACTTCGGCAGCTCGCCGATGAGCGTAGCGATGTTCTTGTGCTCCACGTTGGCATTGGCATCGTACTTAGAGCCTGTGGCTGCGTTCGCTGCGTGACAATAGTCGGTAAGGAACTTGAGTTTTTCGAGCGTCTCACGATCCTCCGAGTGAAGCTGTCTATATATGATGAACGACTTAGCCACCTTGAAGTAGCCCTCACTCATCAGAGCCTTCTCCACCTGGTTCTGAATATCCTCCACCGAGATGCCGTCAAAAACATCAATGTGGCTGACAATCTTCGATACAGAAGCCAAATCTATATCCTCGTTCACTGACTCGAACGCCTTAAGTATGGCGTTCATAATCTTGTCTAAAGAGAAGCGATCTTTAGACCCGTCGCGTTTGACAATTGCAAAATCTTTCATATTTAAGTTTTCCGTTTGAGACAACTTTTTCAATTTTAGAAATCGAAAAGTTTTCCGTTTTGGAAAACTTTTGTTAGTTCCGTGCAATGAAAAGTTTTCTGATTTATGTTTTTGTTACGCTTGCAAAGGTATACAAAAAAAACGACAACAGAGCATCAAAACAATGGAAAAATTCCAATAAATTTAAACTCCACATACACCATTAGTCTAACGCAAACGATGTAACTTTCAGAGTTTCACCGCACTAATGTCAATCAGATTATTCACAATAGCATATATCGTCAAACCAGCCGCACTATGTATCTGCAATTTACGCGCAATGTTGCGTCGATGAGTGATTACAGTGTTCACCGAAATGCACAAGTGCTCGGCTATCTCCTTGTTGCTCATACCCTGCACCAACGCGACTATAACATCCTTCTCACGTTCGCCCAAAGCGTCAGTCCCCTCCTGGTTCCTGCCGATCATATTCGAAATCTTAGCCGACACATCACTCTGCCGCGACCTCTCCTCCAGCGACCTGATAGCCGGAATAAAAATATTATCCTCCACCTCAGCGTGCAGCGCAAGCCACTCCTCATTATTATATATGTCATAAAGCGTAGCCGAAAGCTGGTTGTTGCGCAGGCAGTCGCCCGGGAAGTACTTGATGATGATACTCTTCAACTCCCTCAGCTTCGAACTCTCCTGACCATGATGCTTCGAGTACATGTCAATAGCATAATTAGCCAACGGCTTTCCGCCGATTAGCGACTCCACATACGGGAAAACCGTCTTCTCCTCATACCTCATGTGCTGCGTAACCGCACGCGAATATTCATCGTAAAGTTTCAGTATGAGTCGAGCGAGATTGTCGTTTTCGTCAAGCGCGTCTACAAGTTCCTTGCGTATAAACGGCAACTGGAAGCCCAAGAAATAGTTGTGGCTCGCCTTCAGATACTGCAGCAACGTAGCCACCGACAGACGCGACACATCATCCATCTCCCGATAACCGTTTATCATGAAGTTCACCACAGCCAAGAACGTGTACGTATCCACTCCCTGGTCCTCACACACCTGCTTCACCGTCTTGTCGCCGAAGCCCAGACTGATACCGAAGCTACCCAAACACTGCAGCAAGTTATAGTTATCACGAATAAGCGATATCATCTTGTCACCTGCCTCGTACATTTTCTGATTTTTCATACCCCTAATTATTATTGGTTACAAAGTACATATATCGCACAAAGATACAAAGACTTTCCCATAAAAGCCGAACATTTACGAACTTTATCATTAAAAAAAATCATCGGACGGCGAACGCAATCCAATCAGACGGCGAACGCAATCCGATCAGACGGCGAACGGAATCCAATCAGACGGCGGACGCAATCCGATCAGACGGCGAACGCAATCTCAGGGGGTGCAGCAGTCTCTGCTGCACCAACAAAGCAAACATATCCTCCCACAGAACGCACGGAACGCACAGAAGTCTTGTAGGAGGGTATGGCATCCTGCCATACCCACGCACCCACATTCTTGAAACAGCCTCCCACAGACGCAATCCGTGGGAGGATGTAAGCAGAGTTTAATCTGCTTTAAATAAAAGCCAACGACCCGAGGCAATATTAGATTGTGTTGAATCCAACATTAGCCTCGGGTCGTTGTCATGTGTGTAGCGTATGTGCAAGTTAGTCAAACCAATATAGATGGCATTAAACATATCCATCTGCGAGATTTTTTTGAAAATGACAACCCTGGTTTGATGCCATTAGATTACGAATATCGCACAATATAACAAAAAGGGTCTATACTTCCACCTATCATCGTGGCATATAGACCCTTGTCGTTTCCCGTGAAGTGCGGGTGAATATTATCTTCTTGTTTTGCCAAATACATCGGAATGGGTACCCGTTGTTAGCATTAAGAGAGTCAATTCGTCATCATTCTGTTCCCAAACTAACAGCCAGTTTGGTTTTATATGCGCCTCCCATTCACCTTCATGGTTACCATGAAGAATATGTGGTTTGTATTCTGATGGTAGGCTACCATTTTCTACCAATATGGCTATGGCTTTTCTTAGTTCTTCTATCGGATAGCCACGCTTTTTGCAAAGCTTTAAAGCCTTGTCAAATCTTTTGGTTGTACCAAACTTATACATTATTCTCCTAAAACAGTGTCAAACATTTCGTCAACAGAATTCCATTGGGTAACCCTACCTTTCGCCTTGTCCTCTTCGGCAAGTTCCAGACCAGTCTTCTTAGGTCTCATAATAGAAATAGAACTAACACCATTCATCATTTTGATGGCGTTTTTCAGCTTTGTCAACATAGTAGGGTCAGATACCGTTACCAAAAGCTGTGGCTCATTTATGATTGAGGTATTCATACTTGCTCCTTATTTAATGTATATATGGTTATTCATCAACAAAAGTACGTTTTATTCTTGAAACTACCAAGCAAAACCTATAAAACTTCTAAGGTCAAGGTTTTAACTATATATAAGTTTTAATGAGCTGCAACACTACAGATGCTGATTTACATTCAAGGGTCTATACGCCCACCTCTCATCGTGGCATATAGACCCTTGTCGTTTCCCGTGAAGTGCGGGTGAATATATGTTTACTGAGCACCTTATACTCCTGCCCAGCTTAGGAGTCTTCAGGAAATTTCGTATTTCCACATGTTATAGAATTAAATGTATTGCCAAGAAATTGACATTTATTATGTTCTGAACTTCCTTCATAAGGTTCCCTTTCCAAATCAGAATTATATCCACTATAATTATCACCATTCATTATTGGCTGCCTGCCTGACAAAACCAAATCGATAAATAGTGTGTGACAAGATTCAAAGATAAAAGCAACCAAATTCTACATAATAGAATGTGGACTAGTACTAAAAACTACGAACTTATTTTTTAAAGCTCACGGAATTGAATTTATATTCGAGAAACGATGTGCTGCCATACTCAACGCTCCCTTTATAATATTCTTTTGTCGGAGTCCAAAAATATTCATTTCCTTGCCTGTTTTTTGTCATAACTTTTTGGTTCTCTGACAAAACTAAATTTATACGTTCAGTGTCTACCCCAGGGTCAAGGATTCCGTCATAGTCATGAGATAGCCCTTTCACTTCAGTTAGCTCTCCAAAAGTAATTTTTTGTAAGTTTGTACATCCCCCAAAAGCATTCTCGTGTATTGAAGTTACATTTGGAGTATTTATTTCTTCCAAATATACACAATAGGCTAAACCTTCTACTCCAATTCTTGTAATATCTGGTAAATAAATGGATTTTAAAGCATCTAACTTGCCGTCCCAATTACTCAATCCTTTTGTCGGAATCTCCTTGCATCCTATTAAAGAAAGGTTTATGCTACCTGCTGTTCCACCATATAAAGCATCTTTAATTATGGCAAATACATTCTCTCCTGCATCAGAAGCAAGTATGAGTTTAATATTCGTTTTTCCTGCATCCAATTGCTCCTTAATAGTTTTCCCAAGATCTTCAGCCTCCATGTTGTCTGCAAAGACAACATTTGCATCCAAAGCATAACTTTTGCCATCAATCGTACTTTCTCTAAATGTATAATTAAGTAAAGAATACTCTTTCAATTTTATACCAATAGAGGTTTGAACAGTAAAATGACCATACAAATAGACATTACCGTTATTGTCTGGAGTCAAGGTATAGGTGTTGTCTGTTAGGGCAACAGTATTGCCTGGACTAAAATTACTAACTGTAACAGTAATGTCCTCACTATAATTTGTCGCAATGCGCAAGCGTGAATAGTTACGTGTTGCATTAGAAAAAGATACAGTTATAGCCTCACCATTAGGAGTGATTTGTGCAGTTCCCTCTATGTATTCATCCGTTCCCGCAACCTTACCTTCTTTCAAAGTTAATTTGCCTGATTCCCATTTGTAATTAGGGGCATAATATACATGAGGAAAGGTTGGCACTTCGTCTTCTTTATAAGACAGCTCTCCACTTGCCAATTCCCAGCTACTGCCATTATATTTAAAAGTAGCATACTTAGTCCCGAAAGTCTTACTGGTCATCTCCAGAAGCAACTCATCTCCTTCAGCCCATGAAGTCTTGCCTTCATCAGGTGTACCTATAGCACGAGTCTGCGAATCTCCGAATGCCGGAAATTCACCAACAACCAACTGTACGTTGTTCTTGCCTGTTGTTGCGGTTGTTTCTTCTATATCACTTGTGCATGAAGCCATTACTATAGTAACGACAGCCAGCATGATGTATTGAAATATCTTTTTCATATTCTTCCCTCCAATTATTTGAGTTCTTCTTCGTTGTTACTGTCCCAACCTTTCAAATCATCTACGCTGATTCGGGTCAGTTCAACTTTGTCTTTTCCGACATCGAGTTTGTAGGTGTAGCGCTCGCCCTCTTGAAAGTTCGTATCTGACTTCATTTTTGCATGAAAGTTTTGGTAGCCTATCTTGAATCTTACGAATATTTCATCTTTAATGTATGAACCAGGGATAACGATTGCAGAAAACATACCATCGTCATGCTTATAGGCTTTTACCCAAGCAGGATTAGCAGTAGGTGTAATCATGACAAATTGCCCTCGGGCTCGGTCGTCTCTGTTAAAATAAACGCTGGTGTGTTTAGAATACACTTGTGGTTCACTAATATCCATATTAGGATAATCTGCAGTTCCAACATGATATACTATTGTAACCAGCGACATGCGATGCTGCATAGGAATTCTTAAATCGTACCGAGGAACATCGTACCAATATCCAGTTATGAGATCAGCGTTTTTCAATTTATCTTCGCTGCTTTGGTCTGTTTGTAAATCATACTGTAGATTATTTTTCCCAAAATCCGTGTCAGATGGATATACAGCCAAAATAGTATGTTGATCGTAGCCTGTTAACCAACGAAAACTTCCTGTACGAGACCATTCGTTTGTTGCACTATTAAAAGAAAGAACAGTCGTACTACCAGGATCATAATCCGTAAATATACTTACTGTCAGTTTATCTTTATCCTCCCAATTGTCACCGTATCCCAATGTATTGACACGAGTCTGCATGCCTCCAACAGAGAAAGTGGCATTGATTTCCTGCCCTTTCAGCGTTGGAGCCATATCTTCATTTTGCGTACATGCTGTAAAGCCCATAGCCATAAGGCCCATTACCGCATAGGAAATTCTTTGTTTTATCGTCTTCATAATCTTCAGTTTTTTATTGTTAGTGAGTTAGTGAGCGGCCAAGCTCACTAACCCTGTATTTCCTATTTTCAGTACCTTATTATTCTATTTCTGCATCGAGAGATTCATTGTCTGTGCCAATACCCCAACCCGTTATGTTTGCATTTCCTATTACTATACTATTATTTCTAACAGTGATAGTATAAGTATATTTTTTACCACCTTCGAATCCATTTGGTAGGGGTATCTTTGTTGTATAATTGTTAATAGTATTTTCGTTATACAACACACTACAACTAATGGTCAATTCTTTGTTTTCGAACTGTTGCGGGAAGAGTATGAACTTGCAGACCCTGAGATCGGTCAAAAGACCTGTTACTGGTAAGGTTTTTAGGGAAGAAGTCCCTGTGACTTCTGTCGCACCTGTTTTTACATTTATCTTACCCTGTGTCTTTATCTTGTCCAATGTTATACTTTGAAGATTACTCTTGCTGCTCTCAATACCTTCTCCTGCACAGACCGTAAATTCTATCATACTCATCTTGTGCTTAAAGCGATGGTCTTTCTCTGGCAAGGATTCACCCACATTATTCAAGTCAGTGAAATTAACCATTGGAGATGCTTTGCTGGCTGTTGCTCCCGAGGCAAAGAGAAAATCGTTTGCTAATAAGGTATTACTTGGATTGCTGTAATCAATAGTCCAATCATTTTTTAACCAACCATCTTCATCGAATTTGTCATTATTGGGGTCATCAATGTATGGATAATACGCACTGAATGTCTGTTCCGCGTTATCTCTAAAATAAATAGGATTTGCCGAAACGAATTCACCATATCTGTCATATTCATACTTAACATTTGTTCCTTTTGTGTTTCCTGCGGAAGTGACATACACACCGATAGCGTCGCCAGTTGTCCATCTGTCGTTGTCTGCAGTTCCACGGGTTTTGATATTGTTGGAAATATCCGCCTTTACTGTAGCAGCAACAGGACCATTGTTGCCGATACCGTCTTCTTCGTTAGCGCAAGCTGCAAACAGCAATGCTGCGGCAGCGATGTATAAGAATCTAAATTTCTTCATATATCTTGTTATTTAAGAGTTGTTATTGTGCTATATGTTCATTATTGTCTCCTGCCTCTGTCCAAGACTTAATGGTTCCAGAAATATCTACGGCAGAACGACTCAATTTTACTACTGTATAGTGGTATCTTTTGCCACCCTCAAGTTTTACAGGCATTGTCCATACAAAAGGAGCGTCGTAACCATTCTTGAGGTCAAACTCTATCACTCGGCTTGCTTCTTCTGTAGGGAGCAGGATTGCCTCATACAGCTTGCCAGCTTCGGTAGTTTTCATCGTGATGTCCGCAGGAGTTTCTTCACCAGAGATAGTTCCATCCACAAGATTGAAAGTGGCTTTGGTATTCTGGCCTTTCACTGTCACAGTCATTTTCTTAAGGTCTTCTTGCGTGAGACCGTTACCTGGTTGAACATCCAAAATAAGATTGCTTAACTTATGGAAGAACTTCAAGTCAACCTGTGGCGTAGCTTTGTTGCAGCCTTCTGTCTTGGCATACATGAAGTCGATAGTTTCTTGTTTCGTTTGGTCTGTTACATCAAGTGCAACCTTGTAGTCATTGACAGTGGTCTGTGGATAGTAAGAATAGAAGTCCACATCTCCATCTATCGGGAAGAAAACAGTCTTACCTCCAGAAACAGGTGAAAAGGCTATACTTCCATTTGACTGATAGCAAACATTGTCAACACCCTCTTTGATTACATCCGCAGAGAGTGTCTTGCCTGCTTCTGTCATGAAGATACCGATCCTGTCACCATCAGCCCAAGCTACACCAGCAGCACGGGTGTTTACGCTGATACCACCAGTAAACTGCACGGCTACCTTATCGTTCTGGGTAGAAGGTGCGGTGTCTTCTGTACTGCATGAAACCATTGCACCAGCCAAGAGTGCAAGGGCGAAGAACTTAGTCATCTTTTTCATCTTATAAACATTTTAAAAGTTATTATTATTTTATTTCTACTTCATTGTTGAGGTTCGTCCAACCGTTGATGGTAGCCTCCAGATTCATCTTTGGCTGCATTTGGTTGTAGTTGAGTCGCAACTCATACTTTCCTCCAACCTTCATCGCAGGAGCGGTGATGTCATACTCTTGCAAGGTCCCGTTAGGCAGCAAGAGGCGGAGATAAACATGAGAGGCGGGGCTTCCCTGTATGGTCGGCATCAGTCGGATGACTTCCGATTTCAGGGTTGACTCAGTAGCCAAGATAGTAGGTATTTCCACTTCCGTTGGCTTTATGCTCGGCAACCCATAGTCGCCATCACCATTCTTCTGTGTAGGGAACAGACACCAGGCTGCATCTAATGCCTTGCCACTCATCTCTGTACCTTTAGGTACATTCTCTATGATGATGGTCAGTTCGACAAGCACGCTTTTGACAGGATTCTGCACCACATAGTTGCCTTCCTTGTTGTCTATCCTCACGTCGGCAACTCCGAAATAAGCATTATGCTTCACATCCTTAGGATTGGTCAAGCCTATCTGGATATTGTTCCAATTAGTCAAAGCCCTGGTCTGTTCACCGACAGTAAACGGTTCTGTGAGATTGGTGGCAGCCAAGATGCGATACGATCCTTCAGGCAGAGTAAAACGCTGGCTTGCCACCTCCTTAGCACTACTATAATGTTTTTCCTCTACCAAGGAGCCGTCATCGGCATTGAATATCCAGAGCTTCACATCCTTCACTTCCGTACCTTGGTCGGCTTCATCCGCCCAAGTGAGCGATACTGACAAACCACCCTCATCCTCACCATCATGAACATTATGGTCACAACTTGCCAACAGGCATGGGACGCATAACAGCACCCATAACCAAATATTAAATCTTCTTTTTGCTTTCATTTTCTATCTTGTTTTATGGGTTACTTATGATTGTCTTTAGTCTCTACTCGGCGAGCCTTATCCGCATCTTGGGTGTCATCGCTACCATTTCCTATGGCAGTAATGCGATTAGCCTCTATGCCATTCTTCACAAGCCAAGTCTTTACGGCTTCTGCACGCTGGCGAGATATACGTTTATTGACAGTCACGCTGCCTTTTGTGTCACACCAACCTGTTACCGTCACCTTCATGTTCGGATTCTCCTTCAATGTACGTAGGATACCATTCAGCTTAGACAGCTCGCTCTGCTTGATGCCGATACTGTTGAAAGCGAAGTAGACGACGGGGAATGTCGCCTTCGGCTGTTCAACCACCTCTTGCTCTCCCACTCCTGTCGCAGCCTTTTCGGCTGTCTCATGCTGGAGGTGGTCAGCCTGGGGAGTGGTCACCTGCTGCTGCACTTCAGGTTCTGTTGTCCTCACTTCGGGTTCTGCTATCGGCGTTGTTTCCACAGCCACGTTCTTCTTTTTAGCCTTTGCGAAGCTTATCCCCAACCTTATGCCACTCTCCCAAACGAAGTTGTTCTTATGCAGATGCTCCGGCATTGCGTCCATACGTTCGCCAGTAAGACGGGTCAAACCGGAATAGATGCCCAATTTCAGGCATGAAGTCAGTTGATAACCAACCTGCAAGTCTGCACCATAACCCAAATGCCAGTTGGCAGAACCTTTCATCACCTTGGCATCATCGGCTATAGTCTGGATATCAGCCTTGGTCGTTACTGCATATATATGAGGCGAGACAGCCAAATCCCATCGGCTGTTAGCTGTCTTATGAAACAACCCAAGGAGATTAACGTTCACTCTTGCCCCGTATCTGCCCATCCTGACACGGCTTTTCAGATTGGCATACTCCCAACTGTCCATGCCCAAGACACCTGCCTTGTAAAGCACACCGTCGCTTCCAAGCCAATAGTTACGTTCTACGCAACAGTCTTGTGCAGACAAGTTCATCTCTCCATACTTGGCAGATAACTCAGCCGAGAAGATGGAGTTGAAACGATAGCCGCCATATAAGCCAGCAGCCCAACCGAGGTGCGTCTTGTCGTGTCCGAAACTTGAGAAAGTAGAGAAACCGAAAGGCATTCCACCTTCTACTCCGACGTACCAGCCTTGCGAAATAGTCTTTCCGTCTTCTTTTACTTCTGCTTTCACAAAAGCAAATGGAAGAATAAATGCAAGCATTGCGACCAGCAACCGATTTTTTGTTGTTAAATGATTTACCATATTATTTCGTTTATTTTTTTTCATTCCAGGAAATACAAGAGGTTGGTCAGTAAGATAAATATGGATGCCAACAGCAGAAAGATATAAAAGCGTTCTCTCTTGATGAAGTCACGAAAGCTATAGCGAGCCTTCCAATGATTCTCAAGGTACATCCTGTACTCATGTATCATGGCATATCCGAAGATAATACATAATATGAGTACAAACACCCCGATGATGATCAGGGCTAATTCAATCCTTTGCATAGTTTCTATTATTTCCTTCATGTTGCAAATATAGTGTATTGCCCCGAAAGAAGGTGCGGTTTTTCACTGTTCAAGTGTCGCATTCATACCAAAAGGGTGTCGCATTCGTAGGAATGCGACACCCTTTTGGGCTGTTTCTCGATAAAGATTTTGCTTTTTCTTGGTATTTTACGAAAAATGGTTATACTCAATTTGAATCATTTTGTGCTGTATCTGTAGATTGGAAGCCTCTCCATTCTGTAGGAGAACAGCCTTCTTTTGTCTTGAAGATTCGGTAAAGATGAGTGCGACAAGAGAATCCACACTCGGCTGAAATGATGTCGTTGCTATAATCTGGACATTCCAACATCATCTTCTTTGCAGCGTTGAGACGTATCTCGCTGAGCCATATTCGGAAGTTAGAGTGCAAGCATTGATCGAAAAACAGGCTCAATTCGTTCTTTGATATACAAAGTGTACGAGAAAGCGTCAACATATTTACGTTGCTGTCCTTATAGCCTCCATTCGCACACCACTCATCAAGCTTTTGCTGTACGAATACTCTACGCTCCTCCGAAATCGGGTTCATACGCTTTGTGGTAGCCTCCCGCGGGCTTTTCTGCCCATCCGAAAAAGGATTTACCCCCCCGATGCTCCACACTCCACATTCGGCTTTACCGATTCCTCTTCATTATACAGGAGTTCTTCTGTTGGAATATAACTGCTGCCAAGAGCGATAAATGTAAGGTTGAAGAACAACAAGGCAAGCAATATGGCAGGACCTACTATATATAATAAGGTAGTAGAAAAGATGGCAATCGGCATAGCGAGAACTGCGAGCCAGAGAATGACTACACTTGCACGCGAATATCTCACGTAAGGCAACAAATCCGTTGCAGCCATTGTCTCCAACATATTCTTACGCCTGATCATCTCCTGAATAATCATGTATATGCAATTATTGCTGTCCGCTAAAACTTTTCATACAAAATAAATTAGGGCTGACACTTC
>OFMC01001327.1_pt1 | contig 19625 bp, 13 predicted proteins | sample 1541271 | NCBI WGS metagenome assembly OFMC01 (sample SAMN04209252, study PRJEB22552) | human gut metagenome | biome: gut; material: feces | host: Homo sapiens | place: USA: Oklahoma | reverse complement strand
TCAAAGATATGGCACCGTGGGGACACATGTATGTCAATCCTGGTCTAACAGAGCCATATTTATTGGTCGCAGCATCCCAGGCATACGGCTTGTGATCGAACGGCGAGTTGATGGAATTGAGGAACCAGTACTCACCACTCTGGGAGCCGTTGTACGTAACGCCCTTGGCCTTCAGAACCGTCTCAATAAGGTTCTGGGCAGTAGAGCCTTCAGGCAAAGAAACACTGCTTGCCGAGCCCCAGCGAGTATTGTTGCCGTTGACATCGGGACCGATAACATCGACAGACCCAAGAACCTGGCCAGGAAGGGCATCGGCGTCAGCACCATACATAAAGGTGACGGCATCGCCCTCTTGGAGCTCATAGGCACCGGCGCCAACGTCGGCGAACTTGCCATTTACGTAGAAGCGCCAATAGCTATTAGTCGCAGCATCCCAGCCATAGGACTTACTATCGAACGGTGAAGTAATGCCGTTGAGGAACCAACCCCAAGACGATTCGCCAGCATCGAGAGTAAGACCGGTCTGCTCAAGGAGATCCTTGGCAGTAGAGCCCGCCTTGAGACTCGTCTGGCCCGTCGAAGCCCAAACCTGCTGCTTGCCGTCCTTGTCCTTACCGAGGACCTGAACGGAAGCATGGACGGAATCGGACGGCAACTGGTCGCCCCAGCCACCGTAGAACCACGTAACGGTATCACCAGCATGAATGGTGACATTGTCTGCCGTGTAGTCGCTCGACTTGCCGTTGATGAACAGCTGCCAATAGGTCGAATAATCGAACGGCGTACCCAGCTCAACACCGTTGTACTTAAGGCTCAGAATGAAGGAGCCCGCAGCAACGGCGTCGATGCCATTCGCCTCGAGCGCGACCTTCGTAAGGTCAAGTGCGTTCGAGCCGGACGTCACCACATACTGCGCGTTATCGACCCAAGTCTGAGTCTTGCCCTGGGCATCGCGACCAATGACGGTCACATTCGCAGCAAGCTGGTCCTTAACGACAGGGGACGCGCTACCACCCGTAAAGGCAAACTCAATCTTCTGCCCCTGGGTGAGCTTGACGCCGCTCGCGCCAACCGAGGAAGACGCGCCGTCGACGAACAGCTGCCAGTAGGCATGAGTCGTCGGATCGTAGGCAAGTGTGCGGCCATCTGTCGGGGACGTGATGCTTTTGAGGTAGAAACCGTATGCCGTGTTCGGTTCGTACTTCGCCTTGAAGCCCGTCTTCTCCTGCAGCTTAATGAAGGCATCCGCAGCCGTCGCGCCCTCATCGAGCTTGAGCTGCGTAGGTGCCACCCAGGTCTGAGCCTTGCCGTCGGCATCGGTGCCGACAATCGAGAACGAGACCTCGACCTGCTTCTTGGCAGCATCGCCGGTTTCTGTCGGGTTCTCTGTCTGGACGGCAGTCGCGGCGGCAGATCCTGCTTGGCCAGTGGATGCCGTCGAAGACTGTTCGCTCGTGGCAGGGCTCTCCCCCGTCGCTGAGCCTTCGTCGCCAGTTGCTGCCTCTGTTGTAGCGGCACTAGCTGCAGGCGCGCTCCCGGAATCCGAAGCCTCGGCGCCGCTCTGCTCAGCGGCACCGCCCGCAAGCGCTGCGTCCTCGCCCGGCGTCGTAGCCTGAGCCACGGCCCCGGCAATGCCCTCGGCGCCCTCGGCCCACAGCTGAGCCGGCGTGGTGCCAAAGGCCATCGCGAAGGCCAGGAATGCCACCAGGCCGCGCTTGGCTACACCGCGTGCAATCGCGCCACGGCGATGCAACGAGGCGCGCTCGCGCTCGTCCTCAAACATATCCAATTGTCCCCCATTGTCTGTACTTGGAGCGTTGCCTTGAGGCTGCCCCACGTCATCACGCATGTTGCGCTCGAGTTCCCCCATCGGGGTCCCCCTTCCCTCCAGAGCCCTATGCACACCGGCGGCATACGCCGCAGCCGCATGCAAGATGGGAGGCGATCCGACTTAACCTTAACGGCTCAGGCGCGCCGTCCGATCTGCGACGCGAGCATCCCGAGCCAAGAGGAATTACGGTTACTGGTACAGCCGGGGACTTGCACCCCGATTCTCCCAAACGCGCAGGAAAACCGCGCATTCGTGCGTCTCCGCACCACCATCTAGGCCATCGATTAATACCGTCAATATGCTATCACGCAAAAGGGCCTCGCACGCAGGCGAAGCCCAAGGTAAAAGCTATTGTTTGCGATAGGAAAATGCGGTGACGGTCGCAGACTCTAGTGCTTGCCGCCGTGGCTGTTGAGCCAGATATTGCGGCCCAGCATAAGTGCCAGCACCAGCGCGCTCACGTAGCCCATAAAGCCAATGACCGGGATACCAAACACAACCGGCTCGATGCGCGCGTAGTACACCACCGACGAACCGATAAACAGACCGGCGATCACAATTGCCATCGACATGCGGTCGATAATCCCACCCAGCTGTCGCAGCGCCTTATCGCTGCTCATGATCTGCGTGTTCACCTTAAGCTGGCCGCGTGTGAGCATACGCGAAGCCAGGCCCAGATACTCAGCCGCCTCGAGTGAGCCCTTCGCCGCGCGATAACTGCTCGCTGCAAAGTCGCGGCTCATCTCGCGCATGCGGGCGTAGGTGCTCTTCTCGTTTTTGATGTGTGCCTGAATGATCTGGATCATGTTGACGTTGGGCATGTACTCGGTCAACAGGCCCTCGAGCGTCACCATGCCGCGGGCGAACATCGTCACCACGCTCGGCAGCTCAACGTCATTCTTACGCGCGAGGTTTAACAGCGAGGTCAAAAACTCGCCGATATCCAGATCCTTCAGGTCAAGGCCCGCAAAGTCAGCCACGATAAAGTCAAGGTCGGACAAAAACGCTGAATGATCGAGCTCGGCCGAATCGCCACGCGTCACGGCGAAGCGCATGAGCGAATCCTTGAGCTTGGGCACGTCACCCTCGGCCACGGCGAAAATCATGTCCTTGACGATACCGCGATCGTGACTCGACATGCGTCCGACCATGCCCAAGTCGATAAAGTAAACGATGCCGTCCTTGAGAATGATGTTTCCCGCATGTGGGTCGGCATGGAAAAAGCCGTCGTCGAGCACCTGCGTCGAGTAGTCCTCGACAATCGCGGCACCGATCTTTTCCAAGTCATAGCCCTCGGCCACCAAGCGTTCAGGATCGGCGATCGAAATGCCGTCGACGTAGTCCATAACCACCACGTGCTCGGTGCACAGGTCCAGATAGGATTTAGGGCACGTCACGCCATGAACGCTCTTATGGAACTCGTAGAAGTCGTTGAGGTTTTTGGCCTCGGCCAAAAAGTTGGTCTCCTCGCGAAACGAGGTCCACAACTCCTCGACTACGCCGTGCAGGTCAACGAATTGATCAGTGTTGACGAACTTGGAAACGATACGCACCACCGAGCGGATGATATCGATGTCCTGCGCCATAACCTGCTGCGCACCGGGGCGCTGCACCTTGACGGCCACGTCCTCGCCCGTCACCAGACGAGCGCGGTGCACCTGCGCGAGCGACGCGCTACCGAGCGGGTTGGGGTCGATCGCATCGAACATCTCCCCCAGGCGCAGGCCGTATTCTTCTTCCAAACAACTAAGTACGACCTCGTACGGCACCGGCTCCACATCGGAGCGCAGACGACGCAGCTCGTCGCAAAAGCGTTGCGGCAGAATCTCGGACCGGTTGGCCAGAATCTGCCCCATCTTGACGAACATGGGGCCGAGTTCCTCGAGCAGGCGGCGCAAACGAACCGGCGTGAGGTTATCCCACACGCGGTACTTTTTGACCAGGCGAACAATCTGCCCGATGCGCTCGCGGCGACCCGCCGGCGTGAGCTGGTATTCCTCATCCGGCGCCATCGCGTCGGGCTCCTCGGGGACCATATCGACAGCGCGCGGTTTCTTGCGAGCGCCCGAGACGGCGGCGTCGACCTCATCGACAACCGCCGCCTCGTCACCCAAGGGATCTAGATTGTTGTAATCGGTGGTGGAATCTGCCATCTGCGCTGCTACTCGGCTTCTTCGGTATCCTTCGCATCGTCGGGCTCAACGGACTCGACGGGCACCGAGGTCACGTTGTCCTCGACCGAATCGACGATGTCGCGCACATGGGCCAGGAAGGCCGTGCGCTCGGGGGCGGTCATGACGCGGACCCGGGCAAGGATGAGCTCGTCAAGCACGCGCTGGGCCGCGGTCTCGCCCTGCATGCCCAAGCGCTCGGTCAGGTCGGAGATGGTGCCGCCGGCCTGCTCGAACATGTCGGACACACTGCGGGCGATATCGGGGGTGGCGGTGTCCTTGCGGACCTGCTCGCCTTTGGTGTTAAGGTCGTCGAGGACCTTCTTGCCGCCTTCGACAGCAACGGCGGCAGCGCCAAAGCCCACGTTAATGGCGCCGTTAACAAACTGATCGAGTTTCATAACCATGGTTGTCTCCAATCACAAACAACTGCATTGGCGTTCTTGTACCCAAGATTGAGCGAAAGCGACAAAGCGTTTTAGCGCTATTCGATCGACGGGAAATCCCTACCTCACGTTGTCGTTCATCGCGAAAGAGTTCTTCATGGCGCAGCTCGTGGTGTAGAGCACCTTGCCCAGCAGGGCATCGGTCTCCACGCGGACACGCTCGGCAAAGGCCTCGTTGGCGCGTGCAAGCTCGGCAGGCACCTCGACCTCGGGCAGAGCGGCTACGGCAGCGTCGACGTCATGGATCTGCTTGTGGCCCATGCCACCGACCTTCTCCTGGTAGTCCTCCACGGCGCGGCCGCACTCATGAAAACGGACGTCGGCCAGCGCGCCGATCAGGCGGTTGGCCCAGTAGAAGTTTTCGGACGTCACGCGAGCCTGCGTGTCGGCATAGTACTCGGGCATGGTCTCGACATTGGCGTACAGCGGCACGAGCGCGTTAAACGAGTTGGAGCCAAACGCCATCCACTGCACGGCGCGGTAGGCCGGCTGCGCATAGGGGCGCAGCTGCAACACGGCAAGCTGGCTGTTGCGGCTGATGCCGATGGGGCGATAGGCGCCGCGCGTGGCGGGCGTACCCTTGCTGCCGTAGCAGTCGTACTCCGTGCCCTGGTAGTGGCTCGAGAGTACGTACTTGATGTCCTCGATGGTCACCTTGCGCTCGGGCACGCGGCTCCAGGGGATATCGTCGCTCTCGGGCGTGTAGTCGGCGTCGGGACCATCCCACACGTCGCTGGGGTTGAGGCAGCGCTGCATGTACCAGGCGCGCGGCGTGTTGTAGACATGGTCGCTGTCGCTGTGCGAACCAAAGGCCTCGCGCGGGTTAAAGACCGCAGCCGGGCCGTCGCCCTCGACGCCCAGCGTCAGGTCCAGATGCCACTCGGCCATCCAGGCGCGCAAGTCGGCGGAGCACATGTGGTCGGCCTGGGCGCCCTCGGCGTCATCCAGGTCAAAGCTGTCGATGCCCAGCTGGTTGGGCATGGTCACATAGGCGTCGTCAGGCACGCGCTTGGCGATCCAGTGGTGACCGCCGATGGTCTCGAGCCACCAGATCTCGTCCACGTCGCTAAAGGCGATGCCGTTGTTCTCGTAGGTGCCGTAGCGCTCGAGCAGCTCGCCCAGAATACACACGCCGTCGCGGGCGGACTTGGCGTACGGCAGGACCAGGGTCACCATGTCCTCCTCGCCCAAGCCACCGGACTGTGCCGGAACGTATCCGTCCTCGCCCTCGTTGCCCTTGGCGGGCACGTAGTCCACGAGCGGATCGGCGCCGCGGACGCGCTCGTTGGTGGTGAGCGTCTCGGTTGCGGACATGCCAACATTGAGCTCGTTGAAACCGGCCTCGGCCCAGATACCGTGGCCCGGGACAACATCGGGGACGCTCGTGTAGCGCATGGGGTTATCGGGCAGCTCAACGGTCAGGTGGCTCAGGACGCTCGTGTAGACACGCGGCTGCTCGTCGGGATGCACTACGCGCATGCGCTTGGGCTCAAATACCCCGTTGGACGAGTCCTCGTTACGCGCGACCAGGGTCGACCCGTCGTAGCTTGCGTTTTTACCGACCAGAATCGTTGTGCACGGCATGCGCATCCTCCTTGAGCGAAGAAATCAAACGGCAACAGTGTATCGCTTCGGCGCAGAAAGGGCGAAACCACGGCCTCGGCAGCCCCCGTGGTCAAAAAATGCCAAATATGAGTACTGTCACCAATTTAGTGGCAGCAAATTTCCCTGTAACGAGTGCCGAAAATCCCCATTTGCCCAAAAGCAAGACAACGTTATTCCCCATAAGTTCAATAAAATAGGCTTCCTAACGATAATGGATACCGTTAGGAAGCCAAAAAGACGTAAGACATATGTGACTATCTTGGCAACAGTACTCATATTTGGCATTGTTTGACCACGTGGTATATAGCTAACCCCCTCAAACAGCTCAAAACGCCTATTTCGATGCGCGCTCCGCCGCCTCAATCACGTGTTTGGCGAGAATCGCGGTGGTCACAGCCCCCACGCCGCCCGGCACGGGCGTGATGGCGTTAACGACCGGCTCCGCAGCATCAAAATCGATGTCCCCGACCAGCTTGCCAGCGGCCTCGTCCCAGTTAATGCCAACATCGATGATCGTCTGGCCCTCGCGAACGGCATCCGCGCCAATCGTGCTCGCGCGTCCAACGGCCGCAACAACGATATCGGCAGAACGGCACTCGGCAGCAAGATCGCGTGTATGCGTATGGCACGTCGTCACCGTGGCATTGCGAGCCGTAAGCATGGCGGCAACGGGACGACCAATCACCAGAGACCGACCGACGACCGCAACCTTGGCCCCATCCAGCTCAACACTGTAATGGTCCAGCAACGCCAACACGGCCTCGGCCGTGCAGGGAGCAAAGCCCTCGCCACGACCCGAAAGCGTGGTAAGCAGCGAGGCCGGCGTCATGGAGTCAACATCCTTGGCGGGATCGAGCGCTGCGGCGACGGCGTTCTCGTCAAGGCCGGCGGGCAGCGGGCGGAACATCAAACAGCCATGAACAGCCGAGTCGGCATTTATGTCCTCGATGGCCGTCAACAGCTCCTCCTGCGAAACATCGGCAGAAAGCAAAACACGACGAGCCTCAATCCCCACTTTTTCGCAGCGCTTGAGCGCACCGCGCTCGTAGGATAGGTCGTCCTCGCGTTCACCTACACGCACGATAGCCAACGTCGGAACAACGCCCCGCTCGCGCAGGGCTGCGCAGCGAGCAGCAAGTTCCTCAGTCAAAGCGCGAGCAACGGGAGCACCCTTCAGCAGCTCGGCCATGGCTATCCCCTCTTCCTGGCGGCATCGGCGGCACGGCGCGCCAGCGCATCGGCGCGCGGCAACCATGTGTCGAGCAGCTCATCACACGCCGTCTCGAGCTCCTCGGCACGAACGCGATCTTTCATAGACGTGGTGTTCGCAAAGAGTGTCAGGCTCGCACCCTGCATGGCGGCGCGGCAGAACACGGCACCGCACGCCACGTCGGACAGCAGTTGGCGCGAGCCTTTGTCTGCCATGTCCTCGAGCAGTGCCAGCGCACGACCGCAGGCATCCATAATGCGGTACGGCGGCATGGCTGCCACATGCAACGCATCTTGAATCGCAGCCGGTCGAGCCGGATCCTCGCGCGAAATACCGTACGCCGCCGACACCTGCCCGTAGGCTCGAACATCCTCGGCAACCAAGTCGACAAGCTCCTGAGCCAGCTCGTCTGCCTGGGCAAACGCGTGCGTCAAATCGTCCGCGCGATCGGCAAGCGCGGGGTTCGTCGCCCCGTAGCGTGCGACCATTCCGCACAGCGAGGCGCCCAGCGCGCCCACAAAGGCGCTCGCGCTGCCACCGCCGGGAACCGGCTCGCGCGCGGCCAGCGCCTCGGCAAATCCACGGCAGGTCTTGTCCATCATCTCTTGGCTCATACGTATGCACCTTCAAGTCATATAGATCGGTCGGGCGGCAACCGCCGACCAACCGCATCAAACACGTAATGATGCTAAGTCTAGCCCATAAGCACATGAGCGTCAGCACACCTGGCCATCGCGGATTTCTATGACGAACGATAGGCGTCGGCGCCGCAAACATGGGACACATGGCCCACCTTTCGAGACTCCCGAACGGCACAAACTGGGGCATATCTATAAGTAAGGGACCCGTTGGGGCACGGCCGAGCAACGGCCATAAGCGATGAACGGAGGCATAAGCCGCACAGTACACAGAGACATCCGCCGCCAGCGCAATCAGTACCCCAACAGCATGCGGCGCCGTGATGTCATCGGCAGACAAGGAGGACGCCACCATGAAGAAAAAGACCCTATCGATCCTCTCCCTTTGCATCGCCCTCTTTGCCGCGTTTGCCCTTGTCGGCTGCGGCGGGAGCGCATCGGGCGGCGGCAGCGCCCCCAAGAGCGAGAGCAAGGAAAAGGTCCCCGTCGCCAAGAAGACCGACTTTATCTGGTTTAAGGTCGAGATGCCCGAGGGCGTCGAGATTACCGACGTTGCCGGCGACACCGCCGACAGGGCCCAGTTTAAGTTCACCGAGAGCGAGCACGCCAGTGATCGCTTCATCCCCGTCTTCGACTCTGACAAGAACGCCGACGAGCTGTTCGACTACGAGGCAAAGTGGAATGCCAGCTTTGAGTGGACCGAGAATGACCCCGTCAAGTACAACGGCAAGACTTGGCGCAACGCTTCCTATACACACTCGGGCGGCGTGACGACTGAGTACTTCACCGAAGCAGGCGGCGGCAGCGTCTACGTGCGCATCGACAACGTCGAGGAGCACAAGGATGCCGTCGAAACCATGATGAAGTCTCTGGAATTTGCCGATGATATCGCCAAGGCCAAGACCGAGGCCATGGATGTTAAGCTCGACGATATCGAGATTAAGCGCTAAGCGACTCGCGAGCGCAACGAAAAACACGAGCGCAGCGCCAACAAGCGGCGGTGCCCCAGCGTTTCGTACTAAGGGAGGGCCGGTAAACCGACCCTCCCTTTCTTATGCCGATAGCCGGCGAACGCGAGGGTGCCGGGCGGCAAAACCACCCCCAGCGCGGTAGCAGCACAAATAGACAAGCGCCCCAACGCGCCCGCCCGCCGATTTATAGCGCCGCGCAGACAATTAAGCCAACACGTTTAGACATCCGGGCAGTATAGTGAACAAAACGAGCGCACAGCCGCACCCTGCGAACGGAGGAGTTATGACCGAACACCACGCAATCAGTCGCCGAGCGTTTACGCTGGGCCTTGGACTCGCAGCATTGTCGCCATTTGTAAGCCTGCCCGAAACCGCGGGATTGGGCCTTCCCATGCGCGCGGCATTTGCAGAAGACACGCCCACATCGGCGGCCACCCTCGACAAGTTCGTCATTCGCCTTCGCCCCGCGGGCTATTTTCGCACCGCGAGCGTCAACGAAGACGGCAACGTCATCGGCAACGTCTGCCACCTGTTTAATGACGGCACGTCCAACAAGCTCATCCTCGAGCACGTGGCGACCGATACAGAAAATACAAATTGGTATGCCATCCGCACCCTGCTCAATTTCGAAGAGCACAAGAAGACGGGCTACAGCATTTGGTCGGTCGATGGCGACTCGGACAAAGATGGAAAGGTCATCCACGTATGGAGTGGCGAGCATGACGGCAAGCCCAGCCGCTCTTTTGCGTTCGACCGCCAGCAAAACGGAACCTACATCATCCGAGACCGCACAAACGAGAAAAAAGACATTAATTACCTGGCCATAGAAAAGGACGGCAAAGACCAAGACAACAACAAGATCTGCCACAAGAGGAAGAGCATTCCGTGGGAGCTCGAACTTGTCGGTTACGACAAGGGCGAGATCAATACCACGGTAGAAGTATCGACTGGATCACGCATAGCAGCTACGTCGACGGACCATGCTGGATGAAATACGTCGACGGCAACAAATACCTCGACGAGCTGAGCATCCCGGGCACGCATGATTCGAGCACCTGCAGCGTCGACAACGACACCGAGCCCCAAACCTCGCTTGCAAAGTGCCAGCAGGATTACATCCCCACGCAGTTGCTCGAAGGCATTCGCTATTTTGATATCCGACTTGGAAAGAACAACGATAAAGGCGACCCCGGCATCGACCATGGAATATGCTACTTGCTCAAAAAAGACGGGGGCTTTATACATCTCTCCGATGTCATCGGTTACTTCAAAACATTTTTGAACGAAAACCCGTCAGAAGCGCTCATCATGCTTGTGTCACGAGGCAACGACGAAGCTACCGACGAAAGCGTTACGACGGCTTTCGCCAATGTTATGGACAATAACTCCGGTCTGTTCTATACGTCGAGCCATGTCCCCACACTGAACGAGGTGCGCGGAAAGATCGTCCTGCTGCGTCGATTTAAACTCGCCGGCGACAGCGTAGACGGCCACACGTGGGGCCTCGACCTCACCGAATGGGACGACAAAATCAAGGCGCATTCCGGAAAGTCCATGTGCCTCGTGAAATACGAGCAAGGCTTTGAGGCTGCGGGCAATACGGGCGACAAAGAGCCCTATAGCACAGCGGTATATGCCCAAGACCATTACAGCTGCACGGGGTCCAGTAAAATCGACTGGGTCGATATGGCCCTGAAGGCGGCGGCCGAGTTCAAGCGCGGCACCGTAGATATCACTGCCGCGGACGGGACAACGGTGCAGGCAACGGAGCGCTGCTGGTTTATCAACTACACGAGCTGCACGCAAAACAACCCTTTTACCGCAGCGCGAGTGGTCGACGAGCACCTGTACAAGAGCTCGTATATAAACAATACCGGAGTTGAGGGCACAAAAGAGGACTGCCGTAAGCACATTGGCATCATTGCGTCCGACTTTGTTGATGCGGCACTGGCCCGAAGCATCTACCAGCGCAATTACGATACGCAGCACAAGCAGACGGCTTCGTGCTACCTCCCAGCCCGCATGCACATGACATATGGCGACTCGCTGAGCGATGCCTCGCTCCAAGATGGCAAGACCGTTGGCGAGGGCCATTTCCGCCTTGTCGACAGCAGCAACGTACTCAACGTAGCAGCCTCGGGACATGCGTTTGCCATCGAATATGTGGATGTCGACGCCCTGGGCAACGAGACTGTTACGGGGCTGCAGGGCCCTGTGCCCATCGATATCGATCCACGTGCGCTGACGCCCCATTTTGAGGGACTCGAAGGCCTTAAGGCCGGCGAAGACGTGCGCGCCAAGATTGCGGCATCACTCGAGGGCAAGCTCGAAACCGATGCCTGCACGGCCCAGCTCGAGTTTGTGCACGACGCGAACGGCGCTCCGGGAACGGCGATGGCCGAGGGCGAGGCATTTGCCGCGGGGACGTATTGGGTGCGTGCGAAAGGCCTGTTGGGCGACGCGGCGAAAAACTACACGCTTGCCACCGACGGAGCCGCAAGCTTTACTGTGACGACTTCGGGCAACGCGGGCGCTACGGACACCGGCGACGGCAACGGCAACGGCACCAACGCAGGCGGCGCCGACAAGAACGACAAGGGCAACAAGCGCAAGGGCTCAGGCGAAAAGCTTGCCGGCACAGGCGACAACTCTGGCATTGCCGCCGGGCTCGCTGCCGCCGCCGTGGCGACAACGGTCGCCGGCGCGGCAATGCTTGCCAGTGACCGCGAAAACGCTGGGGACGATAGCGAATAGGCAAGCTGGCTTTCAGACGCATAGGCTCAATCAGGGGCGCGGAATACCGTTCTGCGCCCCTATATTTTGACATGAGGGATCAGCTCATAAAGGACGCCTCGCAGGTTGAACGACCAGCCACCGTGCCGCCAGATGCGCGGGCGTAAGTCTGGCCCGAACGCCGACGTCGGCTACATCACCATGTTCAGCGCGTTCACAAATTCCTGGGCCTGGGAGCGGCTGCTCAGGCTAAAGACACAGGCAGTCAACAACCTGTTGCGAAGAAAAACATTGCGGCCCTTGATCCTGTTAACGCCCGTGATGTCCTTAAGGTAGACAATCTCGATATGCTTGCCGCCGAAAGTGCCCTTCTTGAGCACCTCAATACGGTTGGGGTAGATCTTAACGTCTTTAAACCTACCCGAACCTTTGTCCTGGAACAGCAGCGTGTTGTTGTCCATACGCGTCACTCCCGCGGGGTTCGCTAAAACTGCCTCTATGGTCACATTTTAACCACCGCAAGGCTCCCATGCGAAGGTGCCAGACAACATAGCAATTCGTGTCCGCGCGAGGCTTTAAACTAAATGCGTTAAAGATGCATTCCACAAGAGGAAAGTGGGGCGACAGTGATGGGTGAACTAGTAAACCGTGGAGAATCGGCAATCGTGCCCGAAGGTTTTTACAAGCAGGTCTCCTCGATTCTCAACGCCGCTCGCGACAAGGCCTATACCGCCGTTAACTTTGCGATGGTTGAGGCATATTGGGAGATCGGCAAGAGTATTGTTGATGAACAGGGCGGAGAGGAGCGCGCCAAGTATGGCGATGCACTGATCGACGAACTTGCCGTTAGATTGACTAAGGATTTTGGCAGAGGCTTCAACGCCAGAAGCTTAAGATACATGCGTCAGTTTTATCTTGCGTTCCCAATCCGGAACGCGCTGCGTTCCGAATTGAATTGGACACATTACCGCAGGTTATCGCGTATAACCGACCCTGATGCTCGAACATGGTACATGAACGAATGCGCCGATTCTCGTTGGAGCACGCGTCAGCTCGAACGCCAGATCAACACCATGTTCCGCGAGCGCCTACTTGCCAGCAAGGACAAGGAGGCCGTCACCCAGGAAATCCAAAAGAGCGCCCCGGCTCGTCGCCCCGAGGATATCATCCGCGACCCATATGTACTGGAGTTTTTAGGTTTCTCGGACGATACTGCGTTTCGCGAGAGCGATCTAGAGCAGGCGCTCATCACGCATCTTCAGAAGTTCCTGCTGGAGCTTGGCCGTGGTTTCGCTTTCGAGGCGCGCCAAAAGCGCATCACCTTTGATGGGCGCCATTTCTATATTGACCTTGTGTTTTACAACTATCTGATGCGCTGCTTCGTGCTCATCGACCTTAAGACGGACGACCTTACGCATCAGGACCTGGGCCAGATGCAAATGTATGTGAACTACTACACGCGCGAGCTCATGAACGAAGGCGACAATCCGCCCATAGGCATCGTGCTCTGCGCGGACAAAAGCGATTCGATTGTCGAGTACACGCTGCCCGAAGACAACGACCAAGTGTTTGCCGCCAAATACCTGCCGTATCTTCCAAGCAAGGAAGAGCTGGCGCGCGAACTAAGCGCCGAGTACCGCGCCATCAACGAAGCGACCAATGGCGAAACGCAAGGGTAGCAGCACGTTGCGACCGAAGCCACCGCAGCCGTCGCAGGCGCACTCGCGGTTGCGACGCACGCTACGAAACAATACCGGTCATGGACGCCGGCAACGACATTCTAGCCGTGGCTGGCGAGCGTGACCTGACAGGCAAAGACGCGGCCTTCGTCTGATGTGGGTCCATTGGCTGCCACAGAAAAGGGCCGGTTGCAGCCGGCCCTTTAGACGATAATACCTGCGTTGCCCGCGCTTCCAAAGTTGACCGACTGAGGAGCGGGTTCCGCGGCACATCCTGATTTTACCCAGTGGCAAGGCTCTTTTACAGCCGTTCCACCGTTTATTTACATCCGCCAATCAAGACGAGGCTACTACGCACCTTTATTACACACGATGTTTTCAGCCTGGTATAAACAAGTTCAATAATAGAATGCAAATCCAACCATCGTGTCTGATTACGAAAGGATTTCTGCCTTTTCTGCAGCAAACTCTTCCTCGGTAAGTACTCCACTCTCACGCAGTGCTGCAAGCCTCTCAAGCCTTGCAACTACATCAACCACTATCCGCCAGCGTCTCAATAGTCTGTGAAACCTGCGGATACCGCTCGAGCTCCTTCGATAGGGCATCGACTATCTTGGCAATATTCTTTGCATTTTTGCCCCCGTTTAATACGTTTGCCCTGACCTTAGATGACGACTTGACAGTAACGCCAGATCCGCCTTCAACTGGAACAACCGAAATACTGATATTTTCGCCCCAAGACCAAAGGCTCATACCAATCTCGGCTGCAACTGTTCTTGTTGTGGGCGATGCACTATCAACTTTTACTTTAGGCAGCTTTTCCATAGCTGCCTTCAAGGCATTAAACGTGTAGTCAGGAGAATACGGTACCTGAAGCTGAAGCTGCTGATCCGCAAAACCCATAATCTGGCCTCCGCTTCTTACAAGATTAAGGCTATCGGCAATGGTAGCACGTTCCCAGCAGTCTTAAGTTCGTCTCATGACCTTGCGATGCAGCCCGACGCCCCGGCACCACTCCCCTACTTACCAAAAATCGCAGCGAACAATCCCTTGCGTTTGGGCTTTTCTTCTCGGTAGGAACCCTCAGCTGCCGCTGCAACCTGGCGCGGTTGCTCGCCGCCTCCACGGCGCACGATCTGGTACAGGAAGGGCGATTTAACGTATTTGACCTCGATGGGCGTGGCATGCACGGTACTTTCGCCGGACAGATGCAGACTCGGATTGAGCGACGCCACCACATGCGTCTCGCGCTTGTCGCTAAACACCACCGCTGCCGCGCGGCTCGTCTGGCCGTTTACGGCAATGCGCACCTGCTCGCCATCGCGGCTGTCCGTCGCCGGACGATCGATAAAGTACACCGGCACCATCACCAGGCCGTCCTTATGCTTGCGGGCCTTGCGCGCCCAAGTGCGGATGCTCTTTTTATTGAGCCCCAGCACCGCCTCGGCATCGTTGCCGGCAATGTCGAGCGCCAACTTATCAATGACCACCTGGTCCTTGGTAGACGCATCGACTGAGACAACGCGAAAGTCACCTTCCTGCATGGCGGGATCGAACGGACCGACCTTGGCAAAGTCCCACGGCTCCAAAATGCCCATGAGGCGAACGTCCAGGTAGTTTGCCCTGGGGTATGCCCAGTCGAGCACCTCGTAGTACACCAAGGCCTCCTTGCTCAGGCCCTTGCCCGGGAAGCTCGCCATCATGCGCAAGTCCGCCAGCGCCATGGGGAAATAGAAGAGCATCATGTCGTTTTGGATCGCGTCTTCCACGTCGTGCCCGGCAAAGGCATCCGGATACTGGCGCACCAGCTGCAGCGCGTTGGCACGTGCCTGCTGCGGCGAGATTTCGCAGGGAATACCCTGCTCGGGCACATACTCCGCACCAACGCCCATGGTCAGGCGCTTGCTAAACGTCCCCGGCTTGAGCAGGTCCGCAATGCCGATCTTATTGCCGCAGGACGGGCACTCAAACACACGCTGCGTTGACTCGCCCTCAAAGGACGCTCCGCAGAAGGGGCAAGGAATGCTCACATGCGTGGCCTCTTGGAACTCCTGCGCCGTGCCGCGATCCTCCCACAGCAGATGTTCCAGGACCGACTGATTGCGCCAGTGCGCATTGAAGAAATACCAGTCCGGGTCCTGCGGGCGCTCGAGTTGCGACACATGCGTGAGTTTGAGCAGTCCATCCACCACCGTCAACGGCGTATGGCGAATACCCAAAGCGCTCTTGGGCTCTCCGGCGTCCGCCTGCCACGGAACCACCGTGCCGCAATAGGCGCATTCAAAGCTGCGCTTAGCCTGGTGCGAGTACATAGGGCCGCCGCAGTTTTGACATTTAATGGCAAACATCTCGTCCATGGAAACGTCCTCCTTTGCACAGGGGCTGTCGACATTAAGTATGTCGAGCAAGCAGGCACATGCCCATACCCATGTGGCCCAAAATGGACCACCCAGGCAGACGAGAAGGCTCGCTCGTTAGCACCGGCAGACTATTGCTGCATTTTCTGAGCATCGGCGCACGGCGCCCCCGTGCGAGCTACACTATCCCCTTAAACATGATTGTGAGGACGACCGCTATGCTATTTGTAAATCGGCTGGTACATACGCTTGTTCCCGGCAGCGAGAGCGAGCCGGTCGATGCATCTTGCCGCACCAACGCGGGCTTTTCCGCAAGCCTCGTCTGCATTGGCCTCAACATCACCCTGTGCCTGGCCAAGGGCATCGCGGGTCTGCTCGCCGGCTCCGTCTCCCTCATCGCCGACGCTTTCAACAACCTCTCCGATGCCTCGAGCAACATTGTGAGCCTGCTCGGTTTCCGCCTTGCCAGCCGCCCGGCAGACGAAGGCCACCCCTATGGTCACGGCCGCTACGAGTACCTAGCCGGCCTGTTCGTCGCCGTCCTGGTTTGCGCCGTCGGCATCAACCTGATTCTCGAGTCGGTCACTAAGATCATCAAGCCCTCGCCCACCGCTTACACGTTTATTTCCCTTGCGGCACTGGCTACGTCCATGCTCGTTAAGCTCTGGATGGCAGCGTTCAACCGCACGCTGGGCAACCGCATCGATTCCGAGACGCTCATCGCCACGGCGCAGGACTCCAAAAACGACGTCATCACCTCGGGCTCGGTCTTGGTGGCGGCGCTTATTTCGCAGACGACCGGCTTTGATCTCGATGGCTGGGCAGGCCTGGGTGTGGGCGTCTTCATCTGCATCAGCGGTCTGGGCCTGGTGCGCGACGCCATCAGCCCGTTGCTGGGGCAAGCGCCCGACCCCAAGCTCGTCCAGGCAATCCGCGACAAGATCATGTCCTATCCACAGGTCTTGGGCACACACGACCTCATGGTGCACGACTACGGCCCCGGTCGTCAGTTTGCCAGCGCCCACGTGGAGATGCCCGGCGAGGGCGACGCGTTTGAGCACCACGAGATTCTGGACACCATCGAGCACGACATCAAGCGCCAGATGGGCATTGGTATCACGCTGCACTGCGACCCCATCGCGACAACCGGCGATGACTTGCGCGGCTGGGTCAAGCGCGGCGTCATGCAGATCGATCCCGCGCTCTCCATCCACGACCTGCACGAGCACGACGGGTTCGTTTCGTTTGACCTGGTGCGTCCCGACGGCTTTGACATATCCGACGAGGAGCTGCTGGAGCTCGTCACGCGCATCGTGCACGAGCGCCGACCCGATGCCTCATGCGTCGTCACGTTTGATTCGGGCTTTAGCTCGCCCGAGCGTCCGGCCGAGCAGTTGTAGCCTGCTTAACAGCTAGTTTCCCTGCGCGCCCGAGATGCCGTTTTGTAGGGCGTTCCAGGCATCCGTCGCCATGTCGCCCAAGTTCTGCGCGGTATCGCCCAGATTTTGTGCCGTATCGCCCAGCTCTTGCGCCTTGTCTCCCAACTCCTGCGCCTTGTTGCTCAAGTCCTCCAGCGTATTGGAGCTCGAGCTGTCGGTACCGCTTTGGCCGTCGGACGAGTTGCCCGAACTGTTCTTGTGCGTGAGTTGAATTTCGAGGTTGCCGTTGTCGTTATAGTAGGCAGAAGCAACGACCCAGTTGGCATCGACGACGGGCGTTGAGCCATCATCAGTCAGGACCACGGCATTCGAAAGATCGGCGCCGCGCGACTTGAGGATCTTCTTGGCGTTGGACCAGTACTGCCCCGGGATATCGCTCAGATCGACGGTGCTTGACGAGGCGGACTCGGTTTGCTCGGCAGTGGCATCGGCCGTTGAACTCCCCCGCTTGTTGAGCATGCCCGACACGATGGCAAACACAATCGACAGCGCAAAGAAGATCGCCAGTACGATGAGGATCTTCTTGATCACGCTCGACGAACGCGACGGCTTCCTCTCCTCGTCCTCGCCATATTGCGGAATCGACTTGGGGTACTCGCGATACGGCTCGCGCGACTCGTAGCGAGGCTGCGCCGTGCGAGGCAAATACGTCGTCTGCTGAGGCTGCGGAATGGGATTCTGCGGCAGGCTGTCATAGGAATTCGGCGTCGAGGCAGCATAAGAATCCTGCGGCGCGTAATCAAACGGATCCGGAGCTGCGTTGCCATAGGGGCCTTGCGAAGATGCAGCGTAAGAATCCTGCGCCGTGTCGCCATAGCCCATAACCCGGGTGGGCTCGGCAGAAGGCTGCGTCGCGGCGGGGTCGGTATAACCGGGGTTGGGAACAGCGCGGGTCGCATCGGCACTATCGCCAGCCTGCGCGGAACCGTAGCCGCCCATCACGGTTGTCTTGTCCTGATCCATGCAACGATTCCTTTCCGTCGCGCGTGAGCCTCAAGTTATCCATGCATTCTACCCGCGCAAAAGCCTATGATGGGCAGAGTCCGTCGGTATCTACAAGACATGCGCGGGCCTAAGGATCAAAAAGCCCCGCCGGGCCTTGTGGGCACGGCGGGGCGGACAAGCAGCTATGGACAGCAGGCTTAAAACAGGCCGGTGATGTTGCCGTCGTTGTCGACGTCGATGTTCTCGGCCGCGGGGACCTTGGGCAGGCCCGGCATGGTCAGAACACTGCCGGTCAGTGCGACCACAAAGTGGGCACCGGCGGAAACCTTGAGCTCACGCACCGTGATGCGGAAGTTCTCGGGAGCGCCCAGGGCCTTGGCGTTGTCGCTAAAGCTGTACTGCGTCTTGGCGACGCACACCGGCAGGTTGCCAAAGCCGTTCTCGCGCAGCTCGGCGAGCTGACGCTTGGCAGCCGGCGTAAAGTCGACGCCGTCGGCACGGTAAACCTTGGTGGCGACGGCCTCGAGGGCATCGGCAACATCGGCGCCGTCCTCGTAGGCAAACTTGAGCTCGCTCGGCTGCTCAATCAGACGCATGACCTCATCGGCCAGCTCGAGCGCGCCCTCGCCGCCCTTGGCCCAGACCTCGGAAAGCTTAACGTTGACGCCGAGCTTCTGGCACTCGGACTCGATGAGTGCAAGCTCAGCCTCGGTGTCCGTCGGGAAGCGGTTGATGGCGACCACGCAGGGCAGACCATAAACGTTCTGGATGTTGTCGACATGACGCAGCAAGTTGGGCATGCCAGCCTTGAGTGCCTCGAGGTTCTCCTCGTTGAGGTCGGCCTTGGCGACGCCACCGTTGTACTTAAGCGCACGAGCGGTCGCGACGACCACGACGGCGCTGGGGCGAACGCCCGTCATGCGGCACTTGATGTCGAGGAACTTCTCGGCACCCAGATCGGCACCAAAGCCGGCCTCGGTAATGGCAACATCGCCAAAGCGCATCGCCATACGCGTGGCCATGATAGAGTTGCAGCCGTGGGCAATGTTGGCGAAGGGACCGCCGTGGACAAACGCGGGCGTGCCCTCGAGCGTTTGCACCAGGTTGGGCTTGAGCGCGTCCTTAAGCAACGCGGCCATGGCACCCTGGGCCTTAAGGTCGCGGGCACGGACGGGCTCGCCGGCAAAGCTATAGCCGACGACAATCTCGCCCAAGCGTTCCTTGAGGTCGCTGATGCTCGTAGACAGGCACAGAATTGCCATGACCTCGGAGGCAACGGTGATGTCGAAGCCGTCCTCGCGCGGCACACCTTGGGCCTTACCGCCAATGCCATCGATAACATGGCGCAGCTGACGGTCGTTCATGTCGACAACGCGCTTCCAGGTGATGCGCTTAACGTCAATACCGAGCTGATTGCCCTGCTGGATATGGTTATCGAGCATGGCGGCCAGCAGGTTGTTGGCAGCACCGATGGCATGGAAGTCGCCGGTAAAGTGCAGGTTGATGTCCTCCATGGGGATGACCTGGGCCCAACCGCCACCGGCGGCACCGCCCTTCACGCCAAACACGGGACCGAGCGAAGGCTCGCGCAGAGCCACGG
>OFMC01001315.1_pt1 | contig 19758 bp, 17 predicted proteins | sample 1541271 | NCBI WGS metagenome assembly OFMC01 (sample SAMN04209252, study PRJEB22552) | human gut metagenome | biome: gut; material: feces | host: Homo sapiens | place: USA: Oklahoma | reverse complement strand
TAAAAATGGAAGATATTTAAAAATCTTTAAAAAATTATTTAAGTTTCGGTGCATGATACCATTTAATATAACAAACAGAAATAAAAGAATATTATAAAGCTAAAATGATTTTTAAGGTTTAATCCTGAAAAATAAAGCTAAAGTTTTAAAAAAAGGATTAAAAAAGAATTTAAAAATCTTTTTTACCTATTTTTTAAAAATAATAATCCTAAAATTTAATTTAGGATTTCTTTCATGTGTTCTACTCTTTTATTAACAAGGTCAGTAGTTCCCACATCACTTCTGTGATATACATTACCTTTTATACAAGCACATGCTTTTTCAGCTATTTTTTCAGCTTCTTCAATACTGTCTCCACTAGCTACAATACCTAATGCTCTAGAACCTGAAAGGTGAATTTCGTCATCTTCAAGACCTACTGCTGCATAGAATACTTTAGCTCCTAAATCTTCAATAGCTTTTTCATCCACTTCAATAGTTTCGCCTGCATGAGAAGTTTCAGGATATCCGTCAGGAACTATATATTTACATACGCTAGCTTTGTCATTGAATTCCACTTTATCTAAATTACCGTCAACAATAGCCTGACATACATCAGCTAATGGAGTTTTAAGTAATGGTAAAACATTCATAGCTTCAGGATCTCCAAATCTTGCATTATATTCTATTAATTTAGGCCCATCTGCAGTTAACATAAATTGACCATAAAGAATACCTTTATATGGTTCTGCTTCTTTTGCAATAGCTTTCAATGTAGCTTCCATTATTTTTACTGCTTCATCATAATCATCCTGAGATAAGAATGGTAATAATCCTCCTTTATCAGAGTAAGAACCCATTCCACCAGTAATTGCACCTACATCTCCTTCAAAAGCATGAGGATGGTCCTGTGCTGCAGGCATTGGCGCCAGGTGAATTCCATCACAAAAAGCCTGAATAGTAAATTCTTCACCGATTAACCTTTCCTCAATGATAACTTGAGTAAAACCACCCATTGCATTATCAATTACTTCTTTGGAATATTCTTTAGCTTCCTGATTATCTTTTAAGTGGTCGCCTACGATTTTAACTCCTTTTCCACCGGTTAAACCTACAGGTTTTACTACAACATCCCTGTCAAAGTCATCTAAAAATGCACTAACATCATCATAATTGTCAAATACTTTGTAAACAAGAGATCCCTCAATATCATAATCTTCAAATAATTTTCTCATGAAAGATTTGTCAGTTTCTATTCTGGCTGCACTTTGAGACGGTCCGACACAGCTAATTCCATTTTTTTCAAGTTCATCAACAATTCCTTTACCTAAAGGAGCTTCAGGACCAATAAATGCTATGTCAATATTGTTATCAACAGCAAATTTGGCTACTTTTTCTATTTCTCCTTCATCACCCTGTGCAAATTCAGCTATTTTTGAAATACCAGGATTTACTTTGCTCATATAACAATATAACTCAACATCACCTTTAAGTGCATCTGCTATTGCATGTTCACGAGCACCAGTTCCAACTACTAAGACCTTCATAATAATTCACCAATTTCTTAATATATTATAGGTTTATATAAATTGACATTAAAATATATTACCTATATTTTAAGGGGAAATCGAATGGAACTAAACAATAATATGAAAGATATTACTGGCGACCCTAAAAAAGCTGTTAAAAAACTGGCTTATCCCATTATAATAAGTATGCTTCTTATAATGAGCAATAATCTTATAGATAGTATTTGGGTTGCTGGATTAGGTCCCAGACCACTAGCTGCAATCGGTTTTGTAACTCCATTATTTCTTATTTTAGTAGGAATTGGAACAGGCATTGGTGCCGGTGTAAATTCATTAATTTCCCGATATGTCGGAAGCAAAAATCAAACTAAAGCAAACGAAGCAGCTGTTCAGTCAGTAGTTTTAGGTATTATTGTTTCCCTAATAGTTACAGTTATTTTTGTAGTAATTCTAGAACCGACACTTTATATCATGGGTGCTAAGGAAGTATTTAACTATGCAATTGATTACGGAAGACCATTATTTATATTTTCAATGGTTACAATACTTCCAGTAGCTTATGCAGGAATATTCAGAGCTGAAGGAGATATTAAAAGGGCAACCCTTCCAATGTGTATTTCAGCTATTCTAAACATGATTTTAGACCCTATTTTTATTTATACTTTAAATTTAGGAATAACTGGTGCGGCAATAGCTACATTAATTAGTATTTTTATTGAACTGCTGATAATTCTTTATTGGATGTTTATTAAAAAAGACACATACTTCAAATATACATTTAAAAACTTTAAAATCAATTGGGGGATGTATAAAGAAATTTTAAATGTAGGAATTCCCGCAGGGCTTGAAGAACTTCTAATGGCAGTTGTTGCAATTGCAGTTAATTTAATCTTTGAAATAGTTGGAGGAACATCGGCTGTAGCTACCTATACAATTGTAATGAGATTAATAAGCATTGCAATAATGCCCACTATAGGAATTGCAACTTCAACCATTACAGTTGTTGGAATAGCTTACGGAGCACGTAATTTTAAAAATATCAAAATAGCTACAAGATATTCAATTAAATTAGGACTTATATTTTCAATTGTAACTTCACTGATATTTATTGTATTTTCCAACCAAATTGCATTTCTCTTTTCATATTCGGCAAACAGCAGTTCACTTGCTCCAACAATCAGCTACATCTTAAATTTTGTATGGCTTTTCATAATTCCAGTAGCTTTCGGTGCAACAGCGAGTTATGCATTCCAGGGAATGGGTAAAGGAATAACAAGTTTTCTTTTAACAATGCAAAGAGAAGCTATTTTAGTGATTATATTTACATTCATACTTGGAATCAGCTTATCATTAGGAGTTCGTGGTGTTTATTACGGATTAGTTATCGGTAATGCTATCGGGTCTGCTGTAGGGCTTTTATGTATTGAAATATTTATTAGCCGCTTACTTAAAAAAGCAAATAGTTAATTGTATTTAACACCCCCCCTACTCCCACTTTAACTTAGCTATATGATAATCAAAATAATCCGTCAAATACCTGGCATAACTTATTTTTGGAAGATTTTTAAGTTCTGAAGCCATGGAAGACTTACTAAAATTAGTTTTACTACTATTTACAACATAACCTACTTTATCACTACCTACATAGACAGCTATTGCATCCTTATCGTAAGAATTATCCGGTTCCTTAACTAATTTTAATTTCATTCCTTCTTTAAATTGTACCTGTTTTTGAAAAGAAGTCCCAACTATTGTAATTAAATCTTTTTTTGAGTGTTGATTAATAGTTATTAGTTGTCTTACTTTTTTTCTAGCTTCTGTCTCCCTTTTTTTTAGTAAATCATCATCAATATTTAGTTTTATTTCTTTTTTAATTTCTGTCCAGTATTTTCTTGGTGAATAATCATCTAATAATTCAAGTATTACCCAACCAGAATCAGGCACATAATTATATCTTCCAGGATATCTGCAAAAATACTTGGCATATGATACTTTTGGAAGATTTGTAAGCTCACTAACTGATGAATAACATATTTCATGACCCCAATTTTCTGAAACATAACCTATTTTCATGTCACCATAACATACGTTAATAAAGCCGCTCTTTTCTTTTACCAATCTAAAAACTAAATCATTGGAATTAAACATGCGGTCATATCCGCACATACGAACTAATTTATCCCTACCTTTCCTTTTTAAAATACCTTCATAACGTTTATCGGCAGCAACATCCTCCATGTCTCCCTTAATTTCGGATTTTAAAGACAATGCCCATTGTTTTAAATCATTTAATTCACCATAACTACCAATTTCATCAATAGCACTATTAACTAATCTCATAGCCTCTTTTAAATTATGATTAGCCCTTGTTTCAAACATTGCAGATTCTAATTTTTCGTCTGCACTGTACCTTATTGCCTCTAAATCCACATAAGAATCATCATATACCTCTTCATCACCTTCATCATATTCATCATATCCGCCATATTCAACCTCTCTGACTCCACCACAAGATCTGCATACATCTCCTTCATCAACCCAACTACCGCATCTTGGACAAATTCCCATTATATCACATCTTCAATTTTATCTATTAAGCCATGTTTTTTCATCATCAAATATTGGAACTTCTATTTCATCACTATAGTGACCTTTTCCAAGAGCTAAAAGGTCTGCTTCTATGTGTGTAGGACATATGCATAAATCATATGCATAATGAATAAGATTTGCTGCACCACTATTTTTATTCCTATAAAAGAATTCGAAAAACTCCTCTTTTCCACTACCTATATTTAAACTAACATCTCCAAAACTATCTGCTTCATAATCAATTTCAGGAAATTCCCCCCCCTTATTATTTCTTCATAAACATCATCGTCATGTAATGCTATCATCGGATCATAGCCTTCCGGTTGTATGCAATACAGCCATCCTGTTTTTCCATCATCATTTTTGTACTTTATAGCTGAAGCAACAGTTGTATGAGGGCCACAACAATCGAAACATGTATCATATCCACATTTAACATCTTCAATAAAATATCTGCTCATTTTTGAATTTCACCTTTTTTAATGTCTATGTATATAACTTGTGTATTTAATATATTTAAAATTTTCCATTACTTAATATAATTGTTAATAGCCAATGTAAAAATAATTAAAAAAAGTACAGATAATAAACCAATTCAGAATTATATTTTTATAATGTAAAGATGTAAAAAGAATCTAAAAGCATTAAGAAGTGAAAATGGAATGTTTCTAATTGTTTGGAAAGTAATTTTTTTAAAAAAGGATAATCAAACAATTATAAATCAATTTTCCACTAACTGCCACAACATTTATATACTAACAGTTGCATATGCAAGAGTAATACTTGCACATGCAAGAATTGAGGTGAAAAATGTCAGGAAATTCAAATGTAGAAATATTAAGAGGAGACCCTAAAAAGGCAATAAACAAACTAGCTTATCCAATTATTGGAAGCCTACTTCTAGTAATGTTAAATAATATTATAGACAGTGTATGGGTCGCAGGTTTAGGTTCAGACCCTCTAGCTGCAATAGGTTATATTACCCCATTATTTATGATTTTAGTAGGAGTGGGAAACGGTATAGGAGCCGGAGCAAACTCCCTTATTTCAAGGTTTATAGGCGCTAAAGATAAAAAAGGAGCAGACAGTGCAACAGCACATTCATTAATATTAAGTATAATTATTTCAATAGGTTTTATGGTGCTTTTCATTGCAATATTAGACCCTATATTAAAAATTATGGGAGCAAGTGAAGTATTAAATTATTGTAAAGAATATGGAGTAGTACTGTTTATCTGGACTTTTTCATTAATAATACCTACAATCATCGGCGGAATATTTAGAGCAGAAGGAGACGTAAACAGAGCAACACTTCCCCTTGCAGTTACTGCTATTGCAAACATGATATTGGATCCAATATTTATTTACGGATTAAATCAAGGTCTAGCAGGAGCAGCTCTGGCAACAGGAATAGCCGGACTTATTGGACTTTTAATGCAAATTTACTGGATTTATGTTAAAAAGAACACTTATCTTTCATACAGCCTTAAAAACTTTAAAAATAACATGAAAATGTATGCAGATATTTTAGCAGTAGGAATTCCAGCCAGTTTAGAACAGTTAATCATGGCTATACTTGCAATTATAGTTAATTTCTTATTGACAGTAGTAGCAGGAACCACAGCTGTTGCAGTATATACAGCAGGTTGGAGAATCATCTCTGTAGGAATCATTCCTGCAGTAGGAGTAGGAACCGCAGCAGTTACAGTAGCAGGAGTATCTTATGGTGCCCGTAATTACGATAAAATTAAAACAACTGTCAGATATGCAGTGAAACTAGGATTTATAGTTTCATTAATAACATGTATTTTAATCCATGTCTTTGCGGGACAAATTGCATATATATTTTCATATTCATCAAACAGTAGCCAATTAGCCCCACTAATAACAAAATTCCTACAGTTAATGTGTTTATTTGTATTGTTTGTACCATTTGGAGCAACAGCGGCAAATGTATTTCAGGGACTTGGAAAAGGAACTGTTTCACTTGGTCTAACAATCATAAGAGAGTTTATTTTAGTTTTACTCTTTGCATGTTTGTTTGCATTCCCATTAGGTCTTGGAGAAATAGGAGTATATATTGGAATGCTTGCAGGGGGACTTATTGGTTCTATAATCGCATATATCATCATTGAAATCTATGTTAAACATCTAATTAGAGGTCAAAAACATGGGGCTTGAAGACGAAGAAAATGTTCCAACAATCCCATTTATTTCAACAATACACAGAAAGTATGGAATTTTTTTAAATCATAATATGAAATATTATAATTTAAGTTTTGGACAGTACCCCATTTTAATAAGATTATATGATGAGGGACCGTCAACACAGCAAAATCTAGCTAAAATATTCCAACTTAATGAAAGTACCATAACACGAGCACTAAACAAACTAGAAGAAAAAGAATATATTGAAAAACACCCCGACTATGAAAACAAAAGAAAAAATTATGTCAAAGTTACTCCCAAAGGTGCCAAAATAGCTAAAGAAGTTATGGACTACGATGAACAGTGGGATAAAATTTGTAGTGAAAATTTAAGTGAAAAAGAGTTTGAAGAATTTAAAACCACACTTAAAAAAATATATTCAACTATAGTAAAAAGAGAAGAAAAATGAGTTTTTACAACTCATTTACATTTTTTGAGGAGCTGGAACTCCTAAAATATCTAAAGCATTTTTTAAAGTAGTTTTAGCCCTATCAACTAAAACAAGTCTTGTATCTTCTACATCTGAACCAATAACTTGTTCAGCTTTATAGAATTTATTAAATGCACTGGCCAAATCCTGACAGTATTGTGTAATATTGTGAATCCTTTTTTTGTTAGCACAGTCTTCAATAACCTGTGGGAACTTAGCTATTGTTCTAATTAAATCTTTTTCATTTTCATTAGGAACCCAGTCATCAGATACAGCTAAAGAAGATACATCTTTGCCTGATTTTTTAAGTAGTTTGCATGCTCTTGCATGAGCATATTGAATAGAAGCACATCCTCGCTCAAAACTTAATGCTTCATCCCATTTAAATGTTAAGTGTTTTTCAGGAGATAATTTAGCTATAAAGAACCTGATAGCTCCAACACCAATATCTTCAGCCATCGGTTTAATTTCTTCATCAGTTAAATCAGGGTTTCGGGATTTAATTTCATCAGCTGCTCTTTTTACAGCCTCATCAACCAGTTCATCTACTGAAACAAATACTCCTTTTCTTGTAGACATGGATCCTGAAGGAAGTGTAATAAATTCATAGAATATAACTTCAGGAGGAATTTCTCTTAAAATTTCTTTAAAGATTACATTAATCTGTTGAGCTGCTAATTTATGGTCTGAACCTAAAATATCTAAAACCACATCCCCCTGAGTAGCTTTGTATCTGTGATAAGCTAAATCTCTTGTTGAGTAAAGTGAAGTGCCGTCAGACCTTCTAAGTACAAATTCTTTTTCAATTTGGAAGCAGGTTAAATCAATATAAGTTACATCACCATATGAGACAAATCCTTCATGGTCAAAGTATTTAATCATGTCATCCACTTCACCACTTCTTACAAACTGACCTTCCCATACAAAATCATCGTGGTTTATATTGATTCTATGAAGTGTTTCCTTAATTCCTAAAAGACAACTTTCAACTACTTCTTCGAATATTTTATTTAATTCAGGTTCTGCTCCACCTTCATATCTTTCAATCAAATTATCTACATGTGAAACTAAACTTTCATCTTCGTTTAATTTTTGATTAGCTTTGAAATATAATCTTCCAATCTTATGGTCGATTTTATCTCCTTCCTGATCTTCAATTTTCAAACCAAGTTCGGTAATTCCAAATACAATAATAGCTATCTGTCTTCCCATATCATTTACATAATACTGTGTTTCAACTTCCCTACCTGCTACTTTTAAAAGACGATTTAATGAATCACCAAAAATAGAATTTCTTACATGTCCAATGTGCAATGGACCGTTAGGATTAGCTGAAGTGTGTTCCAATATTATTTTTTCATCTGCCTTTGGAAGCTGACCATAATCTTTTCCGACATACTCTAAAAGCTTTTTAGAAAAATTTGAGTAATCAATAAAGAAATTGACATATGGGCCAATAGCTTCCACTTTTTCAAATATTTCAGGAATTTCAAGTTTTTCTACAATTTCAGAAGCTATAAGATTAGGAGCTTTCCTTAATTTTTTAGCAAGTGAAAATGCAATAGTACTAGCTAAATCTCCCATGTCCGGATTTGGTGGAAATTCTAATCTAAAATTCTTTTCATCTTCAACCTGAAAATTTTCTAAAGTATCATCTACTTCAAACTTGTCTAAAGCATCACTTATAGCATCAATTGCTTGTTTTTCTATCTCAAAATACATTAACTCACCTTTAAATTACAAACCTCTTAACCAAAGAGAAATATTTCCAATATACGGAATAACAATAGGATGGCCATCCCAAGTCAATACCCTTTCATTTATTTGATCTGCTGTTGCATAATATGGGTCAGGATGACTGTTATGGTCTCCTTTAATCATATAATACGTTGTTCCATTTATTTCTGTAATATTAATTACCCTATGAATTACAGGTTCATTATACCATGTTGCATCGTAAACAACAATGTCTCCTACCTGAACATCACTAGGATCAAATTCATGAATTCCTAAAAAATCAGCTTTTTCAACAGCTACAATATCTCCCCTATAGAAAACAGGTTCCATACTTCCTGAGACAACTACATTTAAGTGTTGGGCAGCTATTAAAACTACTGCAAGAATAACGATGTAAGATATGATTTCTTTATAATCTGTCACGCTAACACCTTAATAATTAAATATATATTAATAATTATAAATAATTTAGCTAAATCTTATAAAATATTTTTAAACATATGGATTGACGGTTAAATTGTTGATAAAATAAATTAAAAAATAATGTCAAATAGATGACACTATTCTTTTTTCTTAAAAGCCACTTCTAAAGCTACTTCAATAGCTTCTGCAGTTTGTGTTAAGTCCTCCATACTGTGAGCACTTGAAATAAAGTTACATTCAAATTGACTTGGAGGAATGAAAACCCCTTCTTTTAATAATGCTCTAAAGTATCTCAAGAATCTTTTTGCATCAGAATTATGGGCATCGTCATTATTATAAACTGGAGCAGGGTTGAAATATATCTGGAACATTGATCCACAGCCCACAGGAGTAATATTATACCCCTGTTCATCAATAATTGACTGAATATTGCTTCTTAAAAAGTTTCCTTTTCTTTCCAAATCTTTGTAGAACTGATTATCTAACTGTTTTAATGTAGATATTCCTGCCTGAACAGATATTGGATTACCGCTGAAAGTACCAGCCTGATAAACTGGTCCATTAGGTGCTATTAATTCCATTATTTCTTTTTTACCTGCAAAGGCGCCCATAGGCAAACCTCCACCTACAATTTTACCCATTGTAGTTAAATCAGGAGTTACACCATAATATTCCTGAGCTCCACCTCTAGCTAATCTGAAACCAGTTATAACTTCATCAAATATTAATAAAATATTATTTTCTTCAGTAATTTTTCTTACAAATTCCAAAAATCCTTTTTTAGGTTCAATACAACCAATGTTACCCATAACTACCTCCATAATAAGACAAGCTATGTTATCACCATCTTTTTGGATCAAATCACTTAAAGCTTCTTCATCATTGAAAGGTACAGAATAGGTATTTTTAGCTGTATCAAGAGGAATTCCTTTAGTATCTGGAACACAAGATTTACCAGGTTCTCCTTTAACTAATGTATAATCATGAGCACCATGATACGCACCGTCAAATTTAATAATTTTATCTTTACCTGTAAAACCACGGGCTAATCTTATAGCACTCATAGTAGCTTCTCCACCACTATTTACAAATCTTACCATTTCAGCACTAGGTATTCTGTCAACAACTTCTTTTGCTAAAATGATTTCATTTTCAGTTGGAGCACCATAAGCAGACCCGATTGTTAACTGATTGGACACTTCCCTAACTACTTTAGGATCAGCATGACCAAGTATTAAAGGACCATAAGCCAAACAGTGGTCAATATACTTATTTCCATCAACATCATATATTTTTGAACCGCTAGCTTTTTTAACAAAAAATGGATATGGTTCAAATGCACGAACTGGAGAGCTAACTCCCCCAGGAATGAATTTTTTGGATTCTTGGAATAAATCTTTGGAAAACATATTATCACATTATAAATTTTGAATTAAAGAGTTTACACAAGCCACAGCTATTGGTGTTCCACCTTTAGGGCCTTCAACAATAATATTTGGAATATTTGAATTTCTTAAAGCTTCTTTCGAATCTGCAGCACCTACAAAACCAACAGGAACTCCAACAATAGCCTTAAGGTTCATTTCACCTTTTTCATATAAGTCCATAGCTTCAAAAACAGCTGTTGGAGCATTACCAGAAACAACAATTCCTTCAAAATCATTTCTTGCAGCATACCTCATAGCAGCAGCCGCTCTTGTAATTTGATTTTCTTTAGCTATTTTTTTAACTTCCTCATTTTTAATAAAACATTCAACTTCTCCCTCATATTGAGTTATACCATATTTAACCATATTAATATCAGTTAAAATTGTTTCTTTATTTCTTAAAGAAGTCATAGCTGCTTCAACAAAATCAGCACTCATATGTACAAGTTTAGCATATTCTGGATCAGCTGTAGAGTGAACAATACGTTCAACAATATCTCTCTCAGCAGGAGCCAAATCTTTAATGTCATCACCAATAAGGCCGCGAATAATTTCCCTACTTTTAGTAGCTATATCATAACCTTGTTTAGTTGATGCACCCATAAACATCTGATTTTTCATAGTACTAATATATAATGTTAATATATTTATAATTTTAAAAATCAGATTATTAAAAAAAAGTTTATTCTTTAGATGCAGACAAACCTGCCAAATATCCTGTAGAAAATGCAATTTTAAGATTATAACCGCCAGTAGGACCAACAGGTTCTAAAACCTCACCAGCAAAATATAAATCATCAGTTATTGTTGATTCCATAGTTTTAGGATTAATATTTTCAATATTTATTCCACCTAAAGTAACATGACTTAAATCTTTATTAAAACCGGAGATTTCAAATTTGAAATTTTTTAAAGCTTCAATTAACTTATTTTTTTGTTTTTTATTAATTCTGCTTAACTGAGTTTCCCCGTCAATTTCAAGATGTTCCAAAAAGAATTTAATGAAATTATTAGTTAAAAAGTATTTTAAATAGTTTTTAATAAATGTTTTTCCCTTATCCTGAAAATCATTGGTAAATTTAACTCTTAATTCTTCCTGACTAACATCAGGACACAAATCAACAGACAACACTTCATCTAATTCAATCTCATCATTATCCAAAATATTATAATCAGTATTTCTGGAAATTTCACTACTTACATTTAAAATTCCAGGTCCTGTTAAACCTACATGACTTATTAAAACATTATCTTTAATTTTAAAGGTTTTATATTTTATAACAACATCATATAATGTAATTCCCGCAATGTCTGACAGGTCTTTTTTAGTTATTAATGGAACTAGTCCATATTTAATATCTGTAATAGGATTACCTGTCAGATAATATCCGTCTCCAGTTGAACCTGTTTTTGGAAATGTAGCCCCACCAGTAGCTATTATGACTTTTTCAGCAATTATATCATTATTTATTATAAAATTATCTTCTTTTTTAATATCTGAAACTTCATAATTGTATTTTATAGTTATATCTTTTAAGTAATATTTTAAAATAGCCAATATATCCTGAGATTTCTCTGTTTCAGGAAATACCCTATTATTATCTTCCACTATAAAATCCAGACCCCTGTTTCTAAATAAGTCCAGCAGCATTTCATTTGTAAAAGTGTAAAAAGAGTGTTTTAAAAAGTTTTTATCATGAAAAGAATTTAATAGCTTTTTAATTGGCTTTTCATTAGTTATATTGCATCTGCCCCCTCCAGTAATAAGAAGTTTGCTGCCCAAAGATGAGTTTTTTTCAAGCAATACAACATTCAAATCTGCAGAAGCAGCAATTGCCGCCATTATTCCTGCAGGACCTCCTCCAATTATAGCTATATCAAATTCTTCCATATTAATCAAAATTTAAGGAGTTAATCTGTGTCTGTCTCTTGGGAAGAGAACTGTTTCACGAATATTTTCAACACCTGTAAGTACCATAGCTAATCTGTCAGCACCTACACCCCAACCAGCATGAGGTGGCATACCATATTCGAAAGCTTTTAAGTAGCTGCCAAATGAAGCTACATTTAATCCTTTTTCTTCAATTTGTTTTACTAAAACATCATATTGGTGTACACGAGTAGCACCAGAGGATAATTCCAAGTTATTATACATCAAATCAAATGCATGTGCTTTAGTAGGGTCTTTGGAATTAGGCATTACGTAAAATGGTTTAATTTCAGAAGGCCATTCAGTTAAGAAGTAGAATCCTCCCATTACATCACCTAATGCTTTTTCACCTGCACGGGATAAATCTTCACCCCAGCTCATTTCAACATCTCTGGAGTTTACAATATCAACTGCTTCATCATAAGTTACAACAGGGAAAGGACCGTCAGGAACAGGCATTTCATGTTCTAATATATTTAATTCTTCTTTACAGTCTTCATTAATGTCAATGATAACTTGTTCAAGCATATTATTGAGTATTTTCATTACATCAATGTCGTCCATAAAAGAAGCTTCTGCATCAATAGAAACAGCTTCGTTTAAGTGTCTTAAAGTATCATGTTCTTCAGCTCTGAAAATTTGACCGATTTCAAATACTTTATCCATTCCACTAGACATCATCATCTGTTTGTATAATTGTGGAGACTGACCTAAGAATGCTTCTTTTTCGAAATATGTAATTGGGAAAAGTTCAGTTCCTCCTTCAGTAGCAGAAGCTACAAGTTTTGGAGTGTTAATTTCCATAAATCCATTTTCATAGAAGAAATCCCTTACAGTATGGAACATTCTATTTTTAATTTTAAAAATAGCACTGACATTATCCCTTCTTAAATCAATGAATCTGGAGTCTAATCTGGTATCAATTTCAGCTTTAACTTTATCAGTAGGATCCATAGGAAGTGGCTGATTAGCTAAGTTTAAAAGATTAATTTCTTTAGGAATAATTTCAACACCAGTAGGTGCTTGGTTAGCTTCCTGAACTGTACCTTTAATAGCTACAACGGATTCTTTTCTAAGTTTCCTAATATCTTCAAGTATTTCTGCATCTACTTTTTTACTTGGTGCGGTAATTTGTACCTTACCTTCTCTATCTCTAATAATAACAAAGATGATTCCACCTAAATCACGGATTTCATGTACCCAACCCATGACGATGACATCTTGTCCAGTTAAATCAGGAGTGACATTTTTAGTATAATTTGTTCTTCTCCATTCGTTTAATAAACCTTGCATTGGTTCACCTCTAGGTTTTTTAAAAAAATAATTATAATAAAATTAATTTTTCATTATATTAAGAAATTTAATTTTTATATTTAATAAAGTATTTGATTAACAAGCAAAATCTATTTTTTATAAGGCAATGAAAATACAAGCCCTGAAAAGATTACTTATTAAAAGTTATCATTTAAAATTATTTAATAACTAATAAAAAAGAATATTAAAAAAATATATGCTTAATTAACCTAATGAACTTCATTAAATCATAAGCAACTAAACAGATTAAATATTTTCTTTTTAAAATAATCAACATAGCTTTTATTTATTATTAAATATTATATATTAAAATATTAAAGACTAAATTGTGTGATTAGATGAAAAGTGACAATATTAAAAAAGGAATTCAAAGAGCACCACATAGGTCTTTACTTAGGGCATGCGGTCTTGGAGATAATGATTTTGATAAACCTTTTATTGGAATAGCTAACAGTTTCACAGAAATTGTTCCCGGACATATTCATCTTAGAGAACTTGTTGAATTTGTAAAAGAAGGAATAATAGCTGCTGGTGGTATTCCATTTGAATTTAACACTATGGCTATTTGTGATGGAATCAGTATGAATCATGAAGGAATGAAATACTCACTTCCTTCCAGAGAAATCATAGCTGCTACTGTTGAAAGTATGGCTAAAGGACATAGCTTTGACGGATTAGTGCTTATGCCCAGCTGTGATAAAGTAGTTCCAGGTATGCTTATGGGAGCTGCCAGAGTGGATGTTCCTACAATCGTAGTTACCGGAGGACCAATGGCAGCAGGACAATACAAAGGTAAAAATGCAGATTTAATTACAGTATTTGAAGCTGTCGGTCAGGAATCTGCAGGCAAAATATCCGAAGAGGAAGTTTACGAAATTGAAAAATGTGCCTGCCCCGGTGCAGGCAGCTGCTCAGGATTATTTACTGCAAATACCATGGCATGCGTAACAGAAACTCTCGGATTGTCCCTGCCGTTTTGTGCTACAACACATGCAGCAGATAAGGCAAATGAAAAAATGGCTTACAATTCAGGAAAACAAATTATAAAATTAGTAGAAGCTGACTTAAAGCCTTCCGATATTTTAACACAGGAAGCATTTAACAATGCAATTACAGTAGACATGGCTCTTGGAGGATCAAGTAATACAGCACTTCATATTCCGGCAATAGCTAATGAAATTGAAGGTGTTGAAGTTAATCTTGATTTATTTGACAAAATCAGCAGAGTAGTTCCCCATATTTGTCTAATTTCACCAGCAGGTACAGATACAATGATGGATTTACATAAAGCTGGAGGAATTCCGGGAGTATTAAAAACACTTGGAGATAAAATCGACACATCTGCTATTACTGTTACAACAAAAACATTAGGGGAAAACATAAAAGATGTTGAAGTTACAAATACTGATGTTATTCATCCATTAGATAACCCTATACATAAAGATGGGGGAATAGCTATATTAAAAGGAAATATTGCGCCTAATGGATCAGTTGTTAAAAAAGGTGCAGTTTCACCAGATTTAATGCATCTCAAAGGACCTGCTAAAGTATTCAACAGTGAAGAAGAAGTTACTCAAGCTATATTTAACCACGAAGTGGAAGAAGGAGACATTTTAGTAATCAGATATGAAGGTCCTAAAGGCGGTCCTGGAATGAGGGAAATGTTAAATCCTACTTCTGCACTTGCAGGTATGCAAATTAAAAATGTAGGACTCATTACCGATGGAAGATTCTCAGGAGGAACCAGAGGCCCATGTATCGGACATGTGTCACCTGAAGCAATGTCTGACGGTCCAATTGGAGCCATTGAAGATGGAGATATAATAGAAATTGATATTGAAAACAGATTTATAAATGTAGAACTATCTGATGAAGAAATATCAAATAGATTAGCTAATAGAAAAAATCCAAAAAGAGATGTTGATGGATGGTTATCAATATACAGTAAAGTTGTTCAATCAGCAGATACCGGAGCTATATTGAGGTAATTTAGATGGAACTTTTAAGATATGAGGATATTGATTTATCACAAACAGTTAAAAGATCAGAAGAAGATGTAAACAATGTTTTAGACACCGTATCTGATATTTTAAAAAATGTTAGACAAAATAAAGATCAGGCCTTAAAAGATTATACACAAAAATTCGACAAAGTCATAATAGATAATTTAAAAGTTACAGATGAAGAAATAAAAGAGGCTTATGATACATTAGATGACAATTTATTGGAAGCTCTGAAAAAAGCGGCTGCAAATATTGAAAAATTTCATAAAAAAGAAATTCCTGAAGAATGGAATATTGAAGTTAGAGAAGGCATAACTGCCGGACAAATTGTAAGACCAATAAACAGTGTTGGCTGTTATATTCCAGGGGGAAGAGCAGCTTACCCCTCTACAATTCTAATGACTGTGATTCCTGCAAAAATAGCGGGAGTTAAAAAAATTATCTGCTGTTCACCTCCACAAAAAGACGGTAAAATAGGTGATGCAATTTTAGTAGCTGCTCATTTAGCCGGAGCCGATGAAATATATAAAGTAGGTGGGGCTCAGGCTATTGGAGCGATGGCTTATAGTACCGAAAGCATTCCTAAAGTTGAAAAAATTGTAGGTCCTGGAAACATTTTCGTAACCGCTGCTAAAAAATTAGTGTATGGAGAAGTGGACATTGAGTTTCCGGCAGGTCCGTCTGAAGTGCTAATACTTGCAGATAAAACAGCTAATGCAGAATATATTGCTACAGACATATTATCACAAGCAGAACATGACCCTAAAGCATCCTGCTTTTTTGTAACAGATGATGAAAACTTAGCTGAAGATGTTTTAGAATTTGTAGATAAAAAAACTGAAGATGCTCCAAGAGCTGAAATCATAAAAGAAGCTCTGTCTAATAGCGGAAAAATTATCCTTACTAAAAACTTTGAAAATGCAGTATATGTTACAAATGAATATGCTCCGGAACACTTAGTTATTATGACAAAAGATGACGAAAGCACATTAAGTCAGATAAATAATGCAGGATCTATATTTTTAGGAAAATATTCTCCAGTTGCATGTGGAGATTATGGATCCGGAACTAACCATGTACTTCCAACCGGTGGAGGAGCTAAAATGTATTCCGGATTGTCTACAGAATCATTTATTAAAAAGCCGACAGTTCAAAAAATCACACAGGAAGGTTTGGAAAAAATATCAACAACATGCATCCCAATAGCTGAATATGAAGGATTATTTGCACATGTTGACTCAATCAAAACCAGATTAAATAAATAGTCTGGTTTATTTTTTATTTTTCATATGCTTGCCAAAAGCATTAATTATAACTAATATATAATAATTAACCATGTCCACTTTACATAAGATGAAAGTTTTAACTGACTCTGCTCAGTACGATTTATGCGACTATGTAAATCATCAAAAATCATCACAAGTAAATCTGCCTGGAATATACCATGCTACAGGCCATAATGGATGCCAAATACCATTATTTAAAACATTGCTTACAAATAAATGCAAAAATGACTGTAAATACTGCATTAATCAATCCAAAAGAACTTTCACCAGATTAGAATTAAAACCTGAAGAACTAGCTAAAGCTTTTATGACCTACTACAATAAAGGTCTTGTAAACGGTTTGTTTTTAAGTTCAGGTATTGCAGACAATGAAGATTCTACAATGGAAAAAACAATAGAAACCTGCAGATGTCTTAGAAAAGATTACGGTTACGATGATTATATACATCTAAAAATAGTTCCGGGAGCATCAAAAGATTCCATTAAAAGAGCTATGGCACTTGCCAACAGAGTCAGTATTAATATTGAAGCCGCTACCCCAAGCGGTTTGGCTGAACTGTCATCTACAAAGGATTATAAAAAAGATATACTGAAAAGACTCCATTGGATAGATTCACTTGAAAACAGTTCTACCACATATCCAAATTCTACTCATACAACACAGCTTATTATCGGTGCAAATAACGAAACAGATAAGGAAATTCTACATAGAATAGATAAAATATACAAAAATTCCAAATTGCACAGTGCATATTACAGTGGATTTACACCTGTCGAGGGGACTGAATTTGAAAAAAAAGACAGCTGCAATAGCCAAAGAGTAGGCAGACTTTACAATGCAGATAGTTTATTAAATGATTATAATTATAAACTTAAAGAATTAGTATTTGAAGATGATGACAGATTATCCCTAGATATTGATCCTAAAATTTTAGCTGCAAGTAATATGAATATATTTCCTGTAGAAATTAATAGTGCACCATTTATTGACCTGATAAGAGTTCCGGGTATTGGTGTAAAATCAGCTAAAAAAATAATTTCTATTAGAAAAAAATATAAGTTTACAAAAAAAGAAGAATTAAAAAGATTGGGAATAGCTGTAAATAGAGCTGAAAAATACATTAAATTAGATGGAGAATATCAGCCTAGTTTAGATATCTTCGAATAATTCCCAAATCTCAGGATATTTTTTAGAAACCGCTTCATCAATTAAAACTGAAGCTTCTTTACTAATACTGAATTCAGGTTCTGTTTTTCTTAAATACCTGAATACTGCTGCAGATTGTGAAGACCATAAAGTGATTCTTGGATTTTTATCAACAATCTCTTTAACTTCAGCCACATTCTCTAAAATTTTTTCCTGTTCTTTTTGATCTTGTATGCTTTCTTCATCACTTTCACTGCCAGGTAAGTCTTCGGATGATGTTTCAATATTTTCAGCTTCCTCTTGGTTGATATCCTCATCAGTATCATCTTCCACAGTATCTATTTGTTGGTTTTCACTAGACTCATCTTCTTCTACAATAGTTTCCTGAATATTTTCATCATCTACAATATCTTCACTAGACTCATCTTCTTCACAAGTATCATCATCAAAAGATTTTGTATCTTCTACAATTTTATCACTGGACTCTTCATTTTCAGAAATTTTCTCCACAATTTTCTCGCTAGATTCATCATTTTCAGAAGTTTCTTCTACAATTTCTTCATTAGAAGAATTATCTTCATCAACATTTTCCACAATATCCTCATTAGATTCTTCCTGTTTTTCATCTTCACTTAACATATCTTCTAAAGATACTGCAGAATTACTGTCAAAATCCTCATCATAAAAATCAGGAATTAAAGAATCTAATCCTTTACCTAAACCTGTTGATTTTTTAGCCATCTAATTACCTCCATCACGTTCTATAATTTCTTTAGCTAAACTTAAATAAGCTTTTGTACCTGTACTTTCAGGATCATAAATTAAACAAGGTTTGCCATAACTTGGAGCTTCAGCTAACCTGATATTTCTTGGAATCACAGTATTAAATAACAGATTAGTGCTTCCAAAATGATTTTTAAGTTCCTTGTAGACATCTTTACTGAGCCTTGTTCTTTTATCATATAATGTCAGAAGAATACCTTTGATTGGAACAGGTGTTCTAAGCCTCTTTTTAACTAAGTTAATAGTATTAATCAAATCAGCCACACCTTCCAATGCATAATACTCTGCTTGAATAGGTATAAGAACACTGTCAGCTGCAACTAATGCATTAACAGTTATAACACCTAAAGAAGGAGGTAAATCAATAAAGATATAGTCAAATAAAGGAGGTAAATCCTTAAGTGTTTCCTTTAAAACAATATGATAATTTTCCTTTTTGCTTAATTCAACCCCTGCTCCACTTAATGAAATATTACTTGGGACAATGAATAAATTCTTGATAAATGTAGGGATTGTTACTTTTTTAACACTTACATCCCCAATAATTGCATCATAAATAGTATTTTTTAATTTTGTTTTATCAATACCGAAGCTAGTAGTTGCATTACCCTGAGGATCCATATCAATTACCAAAACACTTTTACCCATTACAGCCAGTGAAGTTGCTGTATTAACTACAGTTGTAGTCTTTCCACAGCCTCCTTTTTGATTCATTACAGCTATTATTTCACTCATTAATTAATTCTCCTTATAAATGATAAGTTCTAAGTTATTAGAAATAAGTTTTAAGTTATATCTTACAAGAAATAACTTCTAAGTTATAAATTAAAAGAGATAAGTTTTAATTTTTAAGAAATAAGTTAAAAGAGATAACTTATAGGATATAACTTAAAAGAAATAACTTTTAACTTTTAAGAGATAACTTAAAAGAAATAACTTTTAACTTTTAAGAGATAACTTAAAAGAAATAACT
>OFMC01001277.1_pt1 | contig 20206 bp, 16 predicted proteins | sample 1541271 | NCBI WGS metagenome assembly OFMC01 (sample SAMN04209252, study PRJEB22552) | human gut metagenome | biome: gut; material: feces | host: Homo sapiens | place: USA: Oklahoma | reverse complement strand
CCTTGCGTTCTCTTGGGGGATCTAAAGGGGGCCATTCTCTCACGTGAGAGAATGGCCCCCTTTCCCGCGTCCCCTGTGCGGCGCAGGGAAAATCTGCCACCCGCGCGGCATAAAATTTCCGCTCATGAGCATAATAAGGAAAATTATGTGGCGGAGGGCGGTTATGGAGCTTTTTTCGGCAAACTACGAGGAAAACACCCGCGCGCTGGATGATCTGCTTGGCGTGGGCCGGTGCTTTGATATGATCTCGCGCGACTTGTATGTCGGCGGCAGGCGGGCGCGGATGTGGGTGGTGGACGGTTACGGCGACGACGCGGTTATTGAGCGGATGCTGAGCTTCTGGCTGCCGCTCAGAGACGTTAGCAACGCGCAGACGATGCAGCAGTTCATCGACCGATACATCACATTCAACGAGGTAAACGCCGAGCAAAACGTCAAAAACACGGTGACAAGCGTATTTTTGGGCAAGATGGCGCTGCTGGTCGAGGGCTATGACGAGTGCGCACTGATCGACGCGAAGCAGTATCCCGCGCGCGGGGTGGAGGAGCCGTCGTCGGGCAAGGTGCTGCGCGGCGCGCACGACGGCTTCATCGAAACGCTTGTCGCCAACGCGGCGCTGCTGCGCCGCCGCATTCGCGACCCGCAGCTTACGCTTGAAGGTCACAAGGTGTCGGACTGCTCGCGCGCGGACGTGGTGCTCTGCTATTTGGAAAACAAGGTCGACAGAAAGCTGCTCGACGAGGTGCGGCAGAAGCTTGCAAAGATCGATGTGCGCTCGGTCTCGATGAGCCAGGAGAGCATCGCTGAGGCGATGATGGGGAAGAAGCAGTGGTGGACGCCGTTTCCCAAGGTGCGATACACTGAGCGGCCCGACGCCGCGACAGCCTGCGTGATGGAGGGCGACATCGTCGTGCTCGTGGACAACTCGCCCGCGGCGATGATCCTGCCGACGCACTTTTTCGACTTTGTGCAGGAGGCAAACGACTTCTACTTTCCGCCGCTGATCGGGACGTATCTGCGCATCCTGCGCATCGTGGTGTTTTTGCTCACGATGTTCATCACGCCCGTGTGGTTCCTGCTTGTGAAGGACCCGTCGCGCACGCAGGCAGGGCTTGAGTTTTTAGCCATCGACAGCCACTATTCCGTGCCACTGCTCGTGCAGCTTCTGCTGGCGGAGTTCATCGTCGACCTATTGAAGCTCGCCTCGCTCAACACGCCGGATGTGTTCTCAAACTCGTTCAGCATGCTCGGCGCGCTCGTGCTCGGCGATTTTGCCGTGCAGGCGCACTGGCTCGTGCCGGAGGTGCTGGCCTACATGGCCTTCGTCGCCATTGCGAACTTCGCCCAGCCGAGCTATGAGCTCGGCTATGCCTTCAAGCTGCTGCGGCTGATGCTGCTGCTGTTTGTCGGCGCGCTGGACTGGATCGGGCTGGTGCTCGGGTGCATCGTGATCGTCGTGCTGCTCGCGACGACGAAGCCGATCGTGGGGAAGGGGTATCTCTATCCGCTCTGTCCGCTCGACAAAAAGGCGCTGCTTGCGCTGCTGGTTCGAAAGCCCATCAGCCGCGACAACACCTGAGGACAACAAAAAAGGCACCCTGCAAAAGCAGGATGCCTTTTTCTTGTTGGTTCATGCGCACAGATGTGCGGCACGAGAAAGTCGTGAGGGATTTTCGATTAGAAAATACCCTGAGCCATCATGGCGTCGGCGACCTTCTGGAAGCCAGCGATGTTAGCACCGGCGACCAGGTTGTAGCCCAGGCCATAGCGCTCGGCAGCCTCAACGGAAGCATCATAGATGTTCTTCATGATGGCTTCCATCTTAGCGTCGACTTCCTCAGCGGTCCAGTAGATACGCTGAGCGTTCTGAGCCATTTCGAGCTCGGAGACGGAAACGCCGCAGGCGTTAACAGCCTTGGAAGGAGCGACGGTGAGGTGCTTCTGCTCCATCAGGAAAGCAAGAGCATCGTTGGTGGTGGGCATGTTGCCGACCTCGATGTAGTAGGGAACACCGGACTCAGCGATCTTCTTGGCCCACTCCATGTTGACGTCGTTCTGAGTGGCGGCGGGCATGTAGACATCGACGTCCTTGACGCCCCAGCACTTCTGACCCTCGACGAAGTCAACGCCGAACTTGTCAGCATAGGGCTTGCAGTGCATCGGGTCCTTAGCGCGCATCTCGAGGATGAAGTTGAGCTTCTCTTCGCCGCAGACGCCATCCGGATCGTGGATGTAGCCGTCGGGGCCGGCGAAGTAGGTGACCTTACCGCCGAGCTCGTCGATTTTCTTCATGATGCCCCAGCCCACGTTGCCGTAGCCGGACATAGCGACGCGCAGGCCCTCAATGCCCTTGCCGTCGTGCTTCAGGACTTCGCGCAGATAATAGACAGCGCCGAAACCGGTAGCCTCGGGACGGAGGATGGAACCGCCGGTGCAGACAGCCTTACCGGACATAGCACCGAACTCGGCAGCGCCGACGATGCGGCGATACTGGCCGTACAGATAACCGACCTCGCGGCCGCCGACACCAACGTCACCAGCGGGGCAGTCGATGTCCTGACCGATGTGACGATGGAACTCGGTCATAAAGGCCTGGCAGAAGCGCATGACTTCGCCGTCGCTGCGGCCGATGGGGGAGAAGTCGGAACCGCCCTTGGCACCGCCGATGGGCAGGCAGGTCAGAGCATCCTTGAAGGTCTGCTCGAAGCCGAGGAACTTGATGATGGAAAGGTTAACGTTGGAAGCGAAACGCAGGCCGCCCTTGTAGGGGCCGAGGGCCGCGTTGTACTGCACGCGGTAACCACGGTTGACGTGATACTGAAGGTTATCGTCCATCCAGACAACACGGAACTCGATGGTGCGCTCGGGCTCGACCATGCGTTCAAGCAGGCAGGCCTTCTCGTACTCGGGGTGGGCGTTGATGACCGGCTCGAGGGAAGACAGGACTTCTTCGACGGTCTGCAGGAATTCGGGCTCATTCGCGTTCTTGGCCTTGGTCTCGGCAAGAACTCTCTCAATGTAAGCGTTCATGATAAGTAGCCTCCTCTAAAATTACCCTGAAAATCAGGGCTTGATGGTTCAGCCATCTTGTCTATGAGTTTATCACCAAAGGAAAAAATTCTCAAGCAAAACGCTATTGGCGCTGTGCAAGAATTTCTTTCTAACTTTTTGTGCATTTGGCAGAAAATTTGGCAAAAAACTTTAACTTTTTTAATAAAACATATTAGATTGATGCAAGCCAACTTTCAAAGTGATTATTTTATCGAGAAAAACTGCTCATAATCTTGCATTTTTGTGCAATGCATTCCAAAAAGAAATAGGGGTGTCGCCACCCCTATCAAAATTTGTAATAGAAAGTGCTTTGCCGCCGCTTTACGGCATTTCCTGTGCGTTTTCGACGGGATCCGCGCTGTCCTCAGTCGAAACGCTCGTTTCTACGGGCGGTGCGCTCTGGGCGCTGCCATCCAGCAGCTCGACGTCGGACGCTTCGATCCAGTTTTCCGTGACGTAGCCGTCGCGGTAGTAGACGCACACGCGGTCGCCGACATTCAGAAGCGGTGCATAGGCGACCTCAGCCGCGCTCATGCGCACGGAGAAGGCGCTCTCGCCGTCAAAGCGCAGGAAGTAGATGCTGTTGCCATCTACGACCGCCGTGCGGATCTCGGCGATCGTGCCCTCGACGCTCTTATAATCGCTCGGCGTGACGTCGATGGAGCCCTGATCGTCGGAGATGAGGTTATTTTTGAGCAGCATTTGACGGTAGTTCGCCTCGCAGTCGGCGACCGTTGCGCCGATGGCGACGATCTGGTACTGGTTGACATTGACCATCGCGTACATCTTGACAAGCTCGCTCGCGTCCTTGAGCGCCATGAAGTACGTCGGCTGCTCGGCGATGTTCAGCAGCAGCGGGAACGTCGCGTTGTAGCGCAGGTTCTGCACCTGACCCTCGGCGCTGTCCATGGCGCTGTACTCTGTCGCGCCTGCGCAGGGATAGTACTTTGTCTCCTTTGTGCGCTGGTTGGAGAGCAGGAAGCCGATGTTGCTCTCGTCGCCGCCGACGCTCGTGACACCCGTGTAGAGATAGACGTCGTCGCCCTCGGCAAGGTAGTTGTAGCCGTCGGTCGTGACGGTCACGTCGCGCTGGCCGAAGATCGAATTCCAGAAGCCATTGTGATACTGGCCATAGTAGTCATACTGCTCGATGATGAGCTCGGCGGAGTAGACGTGGTCGACCCACGCGGGCGGCTCTTCATAGTATTCGCTCTCGCCCGTGATGGCGTTGACGAGCACCGCGCCGTGGTTGTCCGTGCCGCCGAACAGGCCGATGGTCTTTTCCTTCTTGGCGCAGACCCAGTAGGGCGTGCCGTCCTCGTTGATCTCGAAGACCGGTTCTTCAAACATATAGGTCGGGTACGCGAAGCGCAGATGACGGTAGAGGTTGCGGGAGAAGTGCTCGGCGGTCGTGTACTTCATGCCCTCGTCAAGGCGCACGACCTCGACGTTCTGCGTGACCATGTCGATGATAAGGTAGGCGGGCAGCCCCTCCGAGCGGTTGTTGAACCACTTGATGATGTCGCCGTAGCGCAGCGGCGTGACGCGCACGGGGCGGCCATGGTAGTTGATCTGCGTGTAGTTTTCCGCGACCTCGAACTGCGAGACCATGTCGGCCAGCTCGCCGAGCTTGCGGTCGCCGAGCTTTTCGGCGCTGTCGCGGTCGAGCATCGGGATGCGGTCATACGAGACCTCTTCAATTTCGCTTGCAAAGCTGCCGCTGTCGATCGGCAGCAGCGCTTGATAGTCCTTGGCCCGCAGCACGACCCACGATGTCAGCGCGCCGACGAGCGCCGTGACGATCATCAGCGCCATGACGATAAAGGGCACGGTGCACTGCTTTTTGACGAACGTGAAGTAGCCCTTGGCCCCCGTGCCCTGAAAGCCGGAGGTGAAGAGCGCGCAGATGCAGTACGTGACGCAAAGCAGCAGCACGAAACCGTAGAAATCCTCGGCGTGCAGGTTGATGGCGGGCATCTGCACGTAGAAGAAGACTGCGCCGACAAGCAGCGTGACGAGCGTGTTGACCGCAATGCGGCCGCCCTTGCTGCCGATCGACTTGCGGGGCTTGCGCTCGCGTTTGGGCTTGGGCGCGGAGTTCGGGTCGAACTGAAAGCCGCCGGCGTCCGAGCCGGAAAATTTGATATCCATAGAATATTTCCTTCCTGATGAAATGGGACAATGCTACTTTATAGTATACCGTGATTGACTCGTAAAAACAAGGGCAGGGGAGAAATCATACATTGCCTGGGTGAAAAGTGAAAATTGCAGGAACGCAAAAGCGATTGTGCATGTCGTACGGGGAAAGGAGTCGATATGTTGTATACAGTGGCTAAAAATGCAGTTTGTTTAAACTTTAACTTGCTATTTTCACTTTGCCTCGTTATCATGGCGGTAGAGCGGCATGCGCGTGCCGCCCAATATCGAACGAAGGAGAATTTGTATGAAAAGATTGTCTCTGAAAGCAACGTCCCTGATCCTGGCACTTGTTCTCGCGCTCAGTCTCTCCGTCACCGCCTTTGCAGATGATAACGCCGCTTCGATGACCCGCGCCGAAGTGACGCAGGAGGTCATCAAGAACATGGGCCTCGCCGCACAGGCGGAAGCGAGCGCCAAGGATGCGAGCGCATTCAAGGATGTTGCCGAGGGCAGCAAGTTTGAAGGCGCGATCAACCTCGCCTACTCCAAGGGCATTGTCAACGGCGTCAGCAAGGACGCATTTGCGCCCGACGCAGCCGTTACGCAGTTGGAAGCGGCCGCGATGATCCTGCGCAGCACCGGTCTGGACAAGGCGCTGCTGAAGGATTGGCCCGCGGACTATGACGATATGGCCGTCTGGTCCGGCCTGATGGACGGCCTGACCTACGAGGCTTCTAAGCCCGTGACGACGGCGATGCTCGAGCAGATGCTCAAGAATGCCGCGGCGATCGCGGACAAGCCGGTCATCGGCATCAGCTGGTCCTATAATGGACAGAATTACGACTCCCACAAGACGATCTTCAAGACCGTCGGCGCTATCCCCGTCGAGCTCGATCAGGTGACGAGCACGGCCGTGAAGTACGATGCCGAGGGTAAGATCGAGTCCGCGTATCTCGAAGAGAGCGGCATGCTCAAGCAGGAATACGCTGACAAGGTGAAGGAAAAGGATCTCACGGCCAGCAACGTCGGCGCTGTGATGCAGGCCATCGACGGCGTCTTCTTCACCGGCGGCGAGGATGTGAGCCCGTCTCTGTTCAAGGTCCCCGAGAAGGAAAAGAACGAGGGCGAAGAGATCAACGCCACGCGCGATATCTCCGACTACATGCTCATGGCCTACTGCCTTGAAAAGGACGTGCCGACGTTCGCGGTCTGCCGCGGTGAGCAGGTGATGTCCATCGTCTCCGGCTGCACGTTCATCCAGGATATCCCCAACTACTATAAGGAGCAGGGGAAGACCTACAACGATACGCACAGAATGCCGGCCGACGCGCCTGACCGCACCTATGCCCGCCACGATGTGACCATCAATAAGGACGCCTCCAAGTGGCTCTATAAGATCGTCGGCTCCACGGAGCTGAAGAACGTTTCCTCCTGGCACCACCAGGCGGTCGGCGGCGTTGAGGGCACGAACCTCACCGTCGTCAGCACGGCGACGTATGACGGTGTGGAGATCATCGAGGCGGTCGAGCGTCAGGATAAGACGTTCTGCCTCGGCGTGCAGTTCCACCCCGAGAATGACTGCAAGTTCGTGCTCTACACCAAGACCCCCGAAAAGGCCCTGTGCGACTATGAGACCTGCCTGAACTTCTTCGAGATGCTGGTCGAGTACGCGGGCAAGTAAGGACACGTACCGTACAACAGAATGCATAGAAAAAGGTCCCGTCTTCGGACGGGACCTTTTTGATGTATTGTAATTGTTTACGACGCCTTCTGTGCTTTTAGGATGGCGACGGCTTCGCGGGCGGCGGCACCGGCGTCTTCGGCGTAGTAATCTGCGCCGATCTCGTCGCAGAAGCTCTGGCTGATGGGCGCGCCGCCGATGATGACCTTGATCTGGTCCTGCAGGCCGCGCTCGTGGACGAGCTTGACGACCTCGCGCATTTCCTCCATCGTGGTGGTCAGCAGCGACGAGCAGGCAATCACGCCGCAGTGATTCTCCACGGCGGTGCTGACGAACTGCTCCGCCGACGTATCTACGCCGAGGTCAAAGACCTCGATGCCGCTGCCCTCCATCATGATGCGGACGAGATTCTTGCCGATGTCGTGCATGTCGCCCTTCACGGTGCCGAGGCACACGCGGCCGACGGGCTCGGTGCCCTCGCCGACCATCAGGGGCTTCAGAAGTTCCGTGGCGGCGGACATGCAGCGCGCGGCCATGAGCATTTCGGGAACGAACGCGCGGTTGGCGGAGAACGCCTCGCCGAGGCGGTTCATGCCGATGATCATGCCCTTGGAGAGAATGTCGCCCGGCTCGTGGCCTTCGTCGAGTGCCTGCTGGCAGAGGGTGAGCAGCTTTTTCTGCTGGCCGCGCTCGAGCGCGCGGGCGATGTTCTCGAACACATCGGCGGACTCCTGCGCGGAGGCTGCGGCCTGCACCACCTCGGCCTTTGCGGCACCGATCTCACGCTTCGGCACGGCGGGGAGCGGCGTGACGGGAATGTGCAGCCCCGCGTTGTACTCGTTCACGGCCTGATCGAGGTACTGATCCACGTGCGGGAAGACCGTACCGGCAAGGCCGTAGGTGATCGAGGGGATGAAGTGCCCGCCGGGGCAGCAGCGCGCGAGCGTGTCCCTTGCGTAGGCGAGAATTTCGTCGGGCTGCGCGTCCGCACGGTCGATGGCCGCGCCAAAGCCACCCATGAGCGTGAGCTTGCCGCTTAAGTGGCGCTGGAGGGCGGGAACGTCGTTTTCCGGCAGTGTACCCTGCCAGACCTGAATGCCGATCTCGGCCATGTCGTTCACGATGGGGACGAGGTACGAGTCGGCGTGGTGGATGGCGATGATGCCGCGCGAGCGGATGTAGCCATAAAAGCGGCGGTAGGGCTCCTTGAAAAACTCGCGCCACATGTCGGGCTTCATAAAGAGGGCATTTTTCGTGCCCCAGTCATCGTGGGAGAAGATGACATCGGGCTGCAAGCCGTCGATCAGACGGCGGACATAGTCGAGACGGTACTGCGTGATCGTCTCGATGAGCGCGTGCATCTCGTCGGGATGCTCGTAGAGCGCGGTCAGCGTATCTTCAAAGCCCATGAGGAAGTGGCACTGCTCAAAAATGCCTGTGCCCATGAAGCCGGCGAGGAGCTTGCCCTCGGCGTCCGCGGCGGCGCGCGAGCGCGTGCGGCACTCCTCCCAGCCCTCGGAGCAGACGCTCAGATCGGGGACGTGGACGGTGTCCTTCCAGTGTGTCACATCGGGACAGACCGTCAGCTCCGGTGTGTGGACGGGGATGGGGCCGGGCGCATCTTCGGGGAAGCTGATGGTCGTGCCCCAGCGGTCCTTGCTCACGGTGCCGCGCTTGCGGTTGCCGCGAAGATAGGTGTTGATGGGGGCCGTGAGGCACATGTGCAGCGCTTCATACTGGCAGAGCTGACGCTCGGGCTGGCCGTCGGGCTTGATGAGTTCAAGAAAAATTCCTTTCGGGGTAGACACGGGGAAGATCTCCTTTATCAATACAGCACGCAGGCTGTGTAGGTCAAAGTGCGGGGACCATAGTTGTAGGCGAGGTTTGAGCGGACGCAGACGTCACTGACGAACAGTCCGTAGGCCTCCATCGAAGAAAGCCTCTGCTTGGGATGTCGACAGGGACGGTCCGGATAGGTGCAGGTATGGCAGAGCGTGCATGTGCCGCCGTCAGCGGCAGGCAGTGGGGATATAAGAGCCGCGCCTGGCGGGCGAAGGTCGAAAAGCGCTTTTTATGCGTCTCCAAGAGCGACGTCATACCAGTGTAATCAAATTCATCCTCGAGCTGCGCGGTGCTCTGCACCAAAATCCCCTGTGAATAGCGCTTGATTTGCGCCCTTGCCTGCTCGAGTGTGCTGCAGGCGGGCGGGCAGCTCCAGCTTTTGCCGTAGCGGCCGCAGCGGTCAGCTTTGCACATGTCGCGAACGGCTTCGAGCGGATCGAGTGCATCCATATTCACCGGTGCGCACTGGGAGAAGCCGACCTCGCGGGCGAGGGTGAGGAGGTCTGTCATAAGCAATGCCTCTTGACAATGGAATTTATTTCTGCATAAAATACTATTTATACATTATTTATCTATTATATGGGTGGGGGAAGCTCGTGTCAAGCATTCAAGTTCAGCAGGGGGCGAAAATCACGCCGGTCCCGTTCGAAGCAGGGGAGACGCTGCTCTCCGCGCTGCGGCGGGCGGGATATTCCATCCCCGCGGCCTGCGGCGGCAAGGGCCGCTGCGGCAAATGCCGCGTGAAGGTGAACGGCGTGCCGCGCCTTGCCTGCAAGACGAAAGCGCAGGACGGCGATTGGATCGACCTGCCTGAGGCGATGCGCGGCGTCATCCTGACGGACACGCTCACGCTGCCAAAGGTGCAGGTGGGCCGCTCGGGCCTTGGCGCGGCAGTCGACCTCGGTACGACGACGGTGGCGCTGCGGCTCTTCGACCGCGCAGACGGAAAGCTGCTCGCGCAGGCTCAGGACTGGAACGCGCAGGCGCCCTACGGCGCGGACGTTATCAGCCGCATCCAGCACACGATGGAAGCGTCCGACGGGCTCGGCGAGCTGTCGCGCTGTATCCGCGCGCAGACCGAGACGCTTTTAGGACAGACACTTTCCGCCGCCGGACGGAAGACGGATGAAGTCAAGGAGCTCATCATTGCGGGCAATACCGTGATGCAGCACCTTTTCGACGGGCGCGAGGTCGCGTCCATCGCCCGCGCGCCGTTTCAGCCGGAGACGCTGTTTGAAGACGGCGCGGGTGAGCCGCTTTCGGGCATTTCCGTGCAATTTGCCCCGTGCGTCGCGGGCTATGTCGGCGGCGATATCACGGCGGGACTGTTGGCAGACGGCCTTTTTGTGCAGCCGGAATTGCGGCTGTTTCTCGATATCGGCACGAACGGCGAAATGGCGCTGGGAAATGAGAGTGGCGCGCTCTGCTGCGCGGTCGCCTCGGGCCCAGCGTTTGAGGGCGCGGGCATCAGCTGCGGCATGCCGGGCATCACGGGCGCGGTGAGCCATGTGAGCTATGACAGGGGCTTCCTCTGCGACATTGTCGGCGGGGGAGAGGCAAAGGGCATCTGCGGCTCGGGATTGGTCGACCTCGTCGCCGTGCTTTTGGACCGCGGCGTGATCGACGAAAGCGGGCGGCTGCTGCCGCCGCAGGACGCGCCGGAGGACATGCGCCGCTATCTGACCGAGGATGGCCAGGGCAACGGCGTCTTCCACCTGACGAAGGCCGTCAGCCTGACGGCGCGCGACGTGCGCAACCTGCAGCTTGCCAAGGCGGCGGTGGCAGGCGGTATTCGGGTGCTGCTCGAGCAGCGCGGCGTGACGGCGGACGACATTGCGAGTGTAGAGCTCGCGGGCGGGTTTGGCAGCTATCTCTCGCCCGAGAGTGCGGTGCGCATCGGCATGCTGCCGCGCGCGTGCCTTAGTAAAATCAGGCCGCTTGGCAACACGGCGCTCGCGGGCGCTTCAATGCTGGCGCTTGACGGGGAAAACTGGCGAAAGCTCGCGGAGATTCCCGAAAAGTGCCGCTATCTCGAGCTTTCCGGGCGCGACGACTTTTCCCGCGCGTTCACCGACAGTTTGACGTTTTGAAAATCGTTCCGAACAGGAATTCTTAATGGAGGAAAACCCTATGGAAATGCAGTTTCCCGTGATTTTGGACGGCGCGACCGGCACCGAGCTCCAAAAGCGCGGCTTCACCGGCGACATGAGCGCCGAGCAGTGGGTGCTCGAACATCCCGAGAGCATCCTTGAAATTCAGCGCAAGTATGTGGCGAGCGGCTCGAATGTGCTCTACGCGCCGACGTTCGGCGGCAACCGCCAGAAGCTCGAAGAGCGCGGCATCTTCAACCGCACGGAGCAGATGAACAAAGCGCTCGCGCAGCTCTCGAAGCAGGCGGCGGACGGAAAAGCATGGGTCGCGGGCGATATCGCGCCCACGGGCCGCTTTTTAGCCCCCCTCGGCGATGCGTCGTTTGAAGAGCTCGTCGACATTTACACCGAGCAGGCGGCGGGCCTTGAGCAGGCGGGCGTCGACCTTTACGTCATTGAGACGATGATGACGCTGACCGATGCGCGTGCGGCGGTTCTGGCGATCCGCAGCATGAGCAAAAAGCCCATCCTTGTGTCCTTTACCTGCGATGAGAGCGGCAAGATCCTCTCCGGTACGGACGTGGTCGCGGCGCTTTCCGTGATGGAGGGCATGGGCGTGAGCGCATTCGGCCTGAACTGCTCGGCAGGCCCCGAGCAGATGTTGCCGCAGCTCCAACGCCTGCATAAATACGCGCGCGTGCCGCTGATCGCCAAGCCCAACGCCGGCATGCCGGAGATCGTGAACGGCGAGGCAGTGTACAACTGCCCGCCGGAGGAATTTGTCGCGCTGGTGCCCGAGATGCTCAAGGCAGGTGTGGCCCTCCTCGGCGGCTGCTGCGGCACGACGGAGGAGCACATCGCCGCGCTGAAAGCAGCGCTCAAGGACGCGGAATACGTTCGCCCCGCACCGGAATGCCTCGACCTTCTTCCCGCGGCAACGGAGAAGGAAGCCTTCTTCCTGCCCGCCGATGCGACGCACGGCGCGGTGCTGACCGCGGACGGCGATTTGGAGGACAAGCTCTCCGACGCGATGGATGACGAATGGCCGATGGTCGCGCTGAAGCTCGCGTCCTGGGCGGACGTCGACGCGCTGGCGGACTACCAGTACATGATCAGAAAGCCGCTGTGCCTTATCTGCGACGACGCGGAGCTTTTGGAAGCGGGCCTGCGCGCCTATCAGGGAAGAGCCTTGTACGAGGGAAATCTCACCGAAGATGCCCTTGCGCCGCTGGTCGAAAAATACGGTCTGCTGGTGTAAAAAGAGAAAAAGAAGAACGGGACGGAAATGTTCATTTCCGTCCCGTTCTCTATATAGTAAAGCGCGTCACGCCGCGGCGCCGCCAGTGCTGACGATGCGGAAATACGCATTCGACGTCAGGCGGTACATCGCGCAGTAGAGCAGCGCGAAAAGAAGCAGCGCCGCGCCGGTCACGCCGAGAAACAGCGTGAGGTTCTGGATGCCGAACAGCTGCATGATCTGCCAGACCATCGGCTGGGCGAAGGCGAGGTGCAGCGTGGCCGCGGCGAGCGGCAGCAGGAAAATGAGCAGCATTTGCGCGTTCACGCTCTCACGGATGTCGCGCTTGGTCATGCCCACGCGCTGCATGATGGCAAAGCGCGAGGCATCCTCATACCCCTCCACGACCTGTTTGTAGTAGAGCATCAGAAGCGTTGCGAACAGGAACAGCACGCTTAAAAGAATGCCGAGGAAAAAGAGACTGCCGTAGAGCGAGAAGAACTCCGCACGGACGTCCGCCATTTCCGTGGGATGCCAGTGATTCTGGACGGCAAGCGTGTTGATCGCGTCCTCCGCGCCAAAATAGAGGCTCGCCGTCGAGGCAAGCATCACCAGCACCATCGTCGAGAGAATGCAAATGGAAGCGAGGCCCGCGCCGTTTCGCTTCATGCGGTAGGTGAGCGACGAGAGGGAAACAAAGTTGCGCTTTTTGTAGTAGAATTTTTCATCCTTCTGGAGTGTTTTGCAGAGCGTCACGCTGCCGGAGATGAAGAGAAGATACGTCGATAGAATGACCATGATGACCGCGAGGAAGAAGAGCAGCATCGCCTGTATGGGGTCGTTGATGGTCGCGGCGATGTAGTACGCGCCGAGCAGCAGCGCAAGGCCGGGGATGACGAGCAGCCATTGCGACTTCGGCGGCTTTTCGCCGACGTTTTCGCTCTTCAAAAGCGCCGCGCCCTGTGCGTGGCGCAGCGACAGCACACCGCGCACATAGAGCAGCGCGAAGATGGCGATGAACGTGATGGCGCACTGCTTGATGGCGGCAAGGCTCACGGTGAAAGCCGCGGCGGGGAGAGATAAAAGCCGCAGCAGTGCGGACTGCGAGACATAGGAGAGCAGCAGGCCGAGGCCAAGCCCCGCGATCAGCGTGAACGCCGCGGCCAGAAGTGTCTCCCAGAAGAGAATGGCGCTGAGTGCGCCGCGGTCCATGCCGAGCACGCTGTAAAGGCCGAATTCCTTCTTGCGGCGACGCAGGAGAAAGCTGTTCGTGTAGAAGAGAAACAGCGCGATGAACACCGATACGACGAACGAGCCGAGGCTCATCGTCATCGCGACCGCAGAGGTGCCGGAGCCGTTCACCTTGCCATTGACCGTATAGAGCGCGGGGGTGACGGCGAGGTACGCAATGATATACAGCATCGCTGCCATGAACGCGCAGGAGAGAAGATAGGGCACATAGAGCCTTGCGTTCTTTTTGATACCCATCCACGCAAGGCGGGGGTAAAAGGTGGGCTTCATGCGCATTCGCCTCCCGTCTGCTGCTGCGTGAGCGCATCGGTGATACGCTGGTAGAACTGGGAATCCGTGTCCTTGCCGCGCTTTAACTCGAGCGAGACCTCGCCGTCGCGCAGGAACAGCACGCGCGAGGCGCAGCTCGCCGCGCGCACAGAGTGCGTGACCATCACGATGGTCTGACCAGAGGCGTTGATCTCGCCGAAGAGCTTCAAGAGCTCGTCGGTCGAGCGGGAGTCGAGCGCGCCGGTCGGCTCGTCGGCCAGCAAGATCTGTGGGCGGGTGATGAGCGCGCGGGCGACGGCGGCGCGCTGCTTCTGTCCGCCGGAGACCTCGTAGGGGTACTTTTTGAGCAGCGTCTCGATGCCGAGGTCGTAGGCGAGCGGTGAGAGCCGGTCGCGCATCTCCGTGCGCGACTTGCCCGCGAGCACGAGCGGCAGGCAGATGTTGTCCTCGAGCGAGAACGTGTCGAGCAGGCTGAAGTCCTGAAACACAAAGCCTAAGTTGTCGCGGCGGAAGGCTGCGGCGGTTTCTTCGGGAATCTCGGAGAGGTTCTTGCCGCCGAGCAGCACCGTGCCGCCGCTCGGCTTGTCGAGCGCGGCGAGGATATTGAGAAGCGTCGTTTTGCCGCTGCCGCTCTCGCCCATGATGGCGACATACTCGCCGGATTCGACGGTGAAGTTGACATTTTTGAGCGCCTGGACCTTGCTGCCGCCAAAGCGCGTGGTGTAGGTCTTTTGAAGACCGGAAACAGTCAGGATTTGCATGAGATGACTCCTTTCAAACGAGTGAGTTAGAAACTGACGGTTGACATAATTTTTGCCCCTGGGGAAATTTTGCCGAAAGAAGGGCGCAAAAAAGCAGCCGGAAAAGCGGAGACCTTTCGCGGCTGCTTTTTCGAAAACGCGTTACTCGAGATTCAGTTTTTTCGTCGTGAAATACCACGTTACGGCATAGCCCGCCGCGGCGAAGAGCAGTTCGCCGAACATCCCCCAGAGGAGCAGCAGCTCGACGCTCGCGGGCGCGCTGTGAATGTCCAGATTCATCCAGCGCGTGGGGTCGGCGTTGAAAAACGCGCCGATCATGGCGATGGCAGTGAACTGCGCAAGCTGGAAGAACACGAGCACAAGGATGGTCGTCCAGAGCGTCTTGTGCTTATTGAAGCTGTAACCGATGGAGAAGGCGGCGTAGACCACGAGCTCGGCGGCAGAAACGGCAAAGACGAAATTGCAGAAAAGCTCAAAGACGATCAGCAGCGCGTGACTGCGCAGCGAGGCCTCCATTCCGAAGAACGCTGTGAAAACATCATTGAAAAAATCGGGGACATACTGGAAAGTGCTCCAGCCGGAGGCAGCAATCAGCAGCGAGAGAACGCCCACGAGGAACGCCGCGGCGTACCACACGGCGGAAACGATGAGCTTGGAGGCGAGCAGCTGATGGAGGCTCACGGGCAGCGTCAGCGTGAGATAGCCCTCGTCCTTGAGCACATGGTCGCGCCAGCGGACGGCGGAGAGCACCAGCGGCGCAAGCCCCAGCGCGCCAAGACCCACCATGAAGCCGATGACCAGCAGCACACAGAGCAGCTGAAGAAACCAGGGGGTAATGCCGCCGTTCAGGAGCAGTTGAGAAAAACGCATCAGCGCCGTCAGTGCCAGCATTCCAAGAAAGACCGGCCACATGATGCGGCTCGTTGCACGGAATTCATGTTTGATCAGTTTGCTCAGCATCTAAATACCTCCCGGAAGAGCTCGTCAACGCTCTTGCCCTTTTCATCTCGAATGGTCTCCACGCTCTCGTGGAGCATGACCTGCCCCTCGCGCAGGAACACGACCTCGTCAAGGATCTGCTCGACGTCGGCGATCAGGTGTGTGGAGATGATGACCGCTGCGTCTTCGCTGTAGTTGCCGATGATCGTGCGCAGGATGTAGTCGCGCGTCGCGGGGTCCACACCGCCGATGGGCTCGTCAAGGAGATAGAGCTTGGCGTCGCGGCTCATCGTCAGGATGAGCTGCGTCTTCTCGCGCATGCCTTTGGAGAGCGTCTTGATCTTCTGTGTGCGGTCAAGGCCGAGGTTCATCAGCATCGCTTCGGCCACGCCGCGGCGGAAGTCCGAATAAAAGTCACCGTAGTAGTCAAGCGCCTGCGCGATCGTCATCCAGCCGGGCAGCGTGTTTCGGTCGGGCAGGTACGAGACAATGGCCTTCGTTGCGCGGCAGGGGGCCTTGCCTGCGATCAGAATTTCGCCCGACGTCGGCGTCAGAAGGCCGTTGGCGAGCTTGATGAGCGTCGTCTTGCCGCTGCCGTTGGGGCCGAGCAGGCCCACGATGCGCCCGGGTTCGATCGTGAGATCGATGCTGTCGAGCACCGTTTTGGCGCCGTAATTTTTCGTGAGCGCCTTGCATTCAAAAATACTCATTCTTCCTCCTCCTTAGCTCCCTGAATGAGAGCTATGACTTCGTCTCTCGTGCAGCCGAGCGTTTTCATCGAGTGGAGAAATTCTCCCACGCGCTCGTCCGCAATGCGGAGCTTGGCATTTGTGATCATGTTTTCATTTTCCGTGACGAACCGTCCCGCCGTGCGCTGGGAAAACACCAGCCCGTCGCGTTCGAGCTCGGATAGCGCGCGCTGGACCGTGTTGGGGTTGACGCCCGCCTCCACCGCAAGCTCTCGCACGGAGGGGAGCTTTTCTCCCGGCGCGTAGATGCCGGAGACGATGGCCTCCGTCAACCGCTGTGTCAGCTGGGAGTAGATCGGCTGGTCATTGCGGAAGTTCCAGTCCATAGTGATCCTCCTTGTGTATCACTGTATTAAGTGATTAGTACAATAATACATCAAGCGGCATTTGTCAATAGCCGGACGCAAAAAAGATCAAAAAAATTTCGCGGCAGAAAAAAACCGCGAAATTGACATAAAATCCTAAAACAGATGTTGCATTTCGGGGAAAATGTGGTATCATAAATTCGAACAAATGTTGGAAGGGGCGCACAAGATGGAAAAACTGTCCAGAATGCAGCAGCGCGTATACGATTATATAGCAGAGAGCATCGCCGAACACGGCTATGCCCCCTCTGTGCGCGAAGTCGGTGAGGCGCTGGGACTCAAGTCACCCTCCACGGTCCACTTCCATATCAAGCACCTGCAGGAGATGGGGCTCATTGAGAAGAGCGCGGGCAAGGGCCGTGCCATCACGCTCAAAAAGCAGCTGCAGGCCGTTCCCGTTGCGCCGCAGCCCGTCGAGATCGACGAGCTTGCTCCGCGCCGCCGTCAGGTGCCGATCCTCGGCAATGTTGCCGCCGGTAACCCGATTTTGGCGCAGGAGTGCATCGAGGACTACCTGACGTTCGACACCGGCGGGCACGATGACGAGTATTTCGCCCTGCGTGTGCGCGGCGAGTCGATGCTCGGCGTCGGCATCCTGCCGGACGACCTTGTCGTCGTCCACCGCCAGAACCTCGCGCAGAACGGGCAGATCGTGGTCGCGCTGCTTGGTGACGAGGCGACGGTCAAAACGCTCAAGCGCAAGGGCAGCGAGGTCTGGCTCATGCCCGCGAACCCCGACTACCAGCCCATCGACGGCCGCGAGTGCACGATCTTGGGCCGCGTCGTTGCCGTGGTGCGGCAGTATTAAGCGAGAAAAGCAAACGCTCCTCCGCGAATGCGGAGGAGCGTTTTTTTGTTGTTATGGGGGAAAGCGTAGGGTTAGAGGGAGCGCTGCGGCAAACTGAACGTTATCAATTGGTGAATCTTAAATAATAGTAGGTAGTCATTTCCTTCCATAACATCCATTTTCTTAAACCCGTGTCGTAAATAAAAGCGTTCTGCCTGAATATTATCCTTATGACACCCTAAGGCAATGGGGCGCTTACCAAAGTCACGATAAACAAGCTGTATCGTCTTTTCCAATATTTCTCCGCCAATGCCGCAACCACGATATCCTTTATCAACTACAAATCCCGCTTGTTACGCCCTCATCCCTTGTCAAAGTGCACCGTCCAGCCCTCGATCCCGTAGAACGGGGAGGAGACGGTGGGGTTCAGTCCGTCGAGGAGGCCACTCGGCGTCAGGACCGACGCGGTCTTGAATGCGATGGGCGCGATGGGCGCGCTCTGGGCAAGGTAGCGGTACAGCGCGCGGGCGGTCTGATCCGTCTCATTGAGCGAGAACGCGTCGAGCAGCGTGTTGCACTGCGCGTCCGCGTAGCGGCCGTAGTTCAGCGCGCCGCCGGTGCGCGCGAGGGACGAAATGTCCCAGTTCGCCGTCAGGCGCACCTCGCCGAGATACAGGTCAAAATTCCCGTTTTGCAGCGCGGTCAGATAGTCGCTCCACGGGAGTGAGCGCACGCTGACCGTCAGAACGTCGGTCGAGAGCGTGCGGCTCAGATAGTCGGCGATGGAGACCTTGAACGAGTCGCTCTCGCTGACCAGGATCGTCACCGTGCGGGGGCGGCTTTCCGTCACGCCCGCGCTTTCGAGCGCAGCGGCGAGGTCAGGCGAAGCGAGCGTCGACGCCATCTCCGTCGGATAGAGGCTGGAGTGCGGCGAGAGCGGGAAGCGCGCCGCCTCGGCGTGACCAGCGAGGTAGCCCGTCGTGATGGTCGCGCGGTCGATCGCACCCGCGAGGGCGCTGCGAAGCGATGCATCGGAGAGCGGCGCGCGCTGTGTGTTGAAGCCGAGGTAGATCATGTTCGCCGTCGCGTAGTCGGTGAGCGCCGTGTCCGCGCTGCGCAGATCGCCCGTGCTGCTCGTCAGGTCAGCCGAGAGCAGATGCACCTCGCGCGAGGAGAAAAGGTACGACGCCGTGTCCGCGTCCTTGACGGCGCGCAGCTCGATACGCTCGAACGGCAGCGTGCCGTCGCTGCGCCAGTCGGGGTTCTGTTTGAGGCATGCGCCGTCGCTGTCCGTGACGAAGAGATACGGCCCCGTGCCGAGCGGCACGGTGTTTTTCTCCGAACCGGATTTGACGATGGGGATGTCAAACAGCGCGGGGAATGCGCTGTCCGCGCGCGTGAGATTGACAATGAGCGCGCCGTTGCTCGTGCGCATCGAGGCGACGTTGGCAAAGCGCGCGCTGTAGCGCTCGCTGCTCTGCGCGCGGCGAAGCGTCGCGAGCACATCGCTTGCCGTCAGGCTGCTGCCGTCGGAAAAGCTGACGCCGTCGCGGAGGTAAAAGGTGTAGCTCGTGCAGTCGTCGTTGTGCTCATAGCGGCTGCACAGCACATTTTGCGGCGCAAACGACTCGTCCAGCACGAAAAGCCCCTCGTAGAGCAGCGCGCCAAGCGTCTGCTGCATGCCGTCGGGGCAGGTGATGGGGTCGAGCGTCACGCCCTGCAAATACGGCAGTGCGAACGACGTGATCGGCGTCAGGGTGGAGGAGGTGTCCGCTTCCACCGGCGGCGTTTCCTCCCAGAAGTCGCCGCTGCTGTCGTCGCTCACATCGCCGCTCCAGCAGCCCGAAAGCGAAAGCGCGAGCGTCAGCGCGCACAAAAGCGCAGAGAGGCGGCGCTTCACAGCGCATCCTCCGTAAGGCAGATCATCGCCGCCATGCCGCCGCGCCGGTCGCCCATCGCGCGGTGCGACCAGTAGCGCTCGGGGTGGCACTTCGTGCAGTCGGGGTGTACGTCGATGCGCGAGGGGTCGATGCCCGCGCGCAGCAGCCACAGGCGGTTGATCGCCTTCAGGTCGATGTGGTATTTGTCGCCGCGCTTTTCGATGCGCTCGTCCATCGCGGGGTCGAGCAGGGCGAAAAAGGCGTCGGCCACGTCGCTGTCGGTCTCAAAGCAGCACTTGCCGATGCTCGGGCTGATGGCGGCGCGCAGTGTGTAGGGATCGGCGCCGTAGCAGCTCATCATCGACACGGCGGCCTTGAGCGCGATGCCGCTCGCCGTACCGCGCCAGCCGGCGTGCACCGCACCGATCGAACGCGAAGTCGGGTCGTAGAGCGTGATGACGCAGCAGTCCGTCCCGTAGGCGAACAGCGGCAGGTTCGGCACGTTCGTGATGAGCCCGTCGGCGTCGTAGGGACGGTCATCCCAGAGAATTTTGCCCGCGTCCTCTTCCGATGCAATGCGGACAAGGTCAGAGTGGATCTGGCGGCAGCCGACGGCGCGGCTCGCGTCAAAGCCTACGGCCTCGCCGAGACGGCGGTAGTTTTCGAGTAAGTTTTCGCTCGTGTCGCCCTTGTTGTCGGCAAAGTTGAGTGAATCGTAGGGCGCAGGGCTCACGCCGCCGTGCCGCGTCGTGAACGCGTGCACCGCGCCGCTCCCCGCGGCGGTGATGACATCGGACGTGTCGTAGATGAGACCGTTTACGTTATGTTCGGTGAAAGACATCAAAAGTGCCTCCTTTTTCTGCACCAAAGGGTGCGGAGATGTCGCCGCCTGTCTCAGGCGGCGGGGGAAATGCGGCGTGTGCGCCGCAGCACCACACTCCCCCATTTTCTTTCCCGGGAAAGAAAACGGGCGGTGTGACCGTCCAAAAGAAAGGCGTTTGCATTGCAAGCGAGCAGCTCGAAGAGCTGCAACGCTTGCCGATGCTACTTCCTGCGCGCGGCGTTGCCGCGTTTGAAGCTGCTATACGATTTGCCTCTGCTCCTACTACCCGCTGTTGCGCAGCCGTTGGCGGCTCTGCTGCCTTACGGATGCGGCACACCCCT